>JGI24159J19872_10007453_pt1 | contig 14343 bp, 15 predicted proteins | sample Ectturendosymbi4_FD_19872 | JGI IMG/M metagenome (IMG submission 19872) | reverse complement strand
CAACACGCAAGGAACTTCAACCCCTTGAGTTAACAAGCAAGGTAACTACAGAATTTGCCTATAACGGCACCTCTAGAGGATTGCATAAAGAACGTTAATGCCGAGTTAACATTATAAGCGAATTGAAATGCATATAAAAGATGCCTTCGCGACCAAACAAAATGTAGCGTTATGGGCGAATTGACGTTACAGACGAAGCCGTTATAAACGAATTCAACTGTATAGAACAGATCTACACAAGGTTTCAGGCCCCATTCGGATTAAACTAAAAAGTTAGTTTCAGGGCAAATTGTTATTTTCAGGGAAAATTGTCATTTTCAGGGCAAATTTTTTCCGCCCCCCCAGGAAAATGCCTTCCCGTACGCCTATGATTGGACTCATCACATGCAAAGCTAACTGAAAACAAACATTGGCAACACTTCCACATCCGTGTCTTCTACAGAAAACAGCATAAAAAGATAAATTAATTCGAAAGATGAAAAGATTAAAACAGCACAATACCAGGGTCTCGGTCAGGAAGTGCTTCAGGGGGAGTTCTTCCTTTAACTTCGTTCTCCATCAGGAGCAGAGTGCGTTGCTTTTCAAGTCCTTCTACGTACTTTCCATAGGACCATGCCATCTGGTTGCCAAGACGGCCGTCAATGTTATCGCCCAGCTCGCTTTCTCCCGAAAGAATATCTGGCAAGTCACCTTCTTCCTCTTTTGCTGCTTTCGCTTCTTCCTGCTAAAATGCGAATGTCTGTTTCAAGCAGGCAGTTCGTTCTTTATGTGAATCCTGCTGCTCTAAACTGTTAATAGCACCTCAGCCTTTTTGAAACCGCACAACGTAAAAGAGACTAAATGCGCTGACAGTTTGCAGTAGATCACTTATAGATGATTGTGGTACCTGCAGCAAGCAATCCAGCCAATTAATTTTTTCACAGGTATGCTGGAAATTTCAAAGCTTTTGGATGCTCAGCTTCTCTTGTTTGTGCGGTGGTACGCAACTAGCGAACAAACCATACCCTGCTATCGGTTCAAAAATGCGCATAGCAACGTTACTTTTTGAAATTCTTCTTCTTGCTCTCTCATTTGCTTTCTCAAACGTTCCTGTCTTCTTTTCCTCTGACGTTCCAGGGTGGTGGTCAACTTCTCGTCTGTCAGTGTTTTGCGGAAATCACAAAACTCGCCCCAGTGTGGATAAAGAACGCGAAACACAGTAAGCTGAGGAAAGAAGGAAGAATCCTTGTTTTTGACCAGGCTAATACCTGTGCTGATAGCAGAGGCCTTGTTAGTCCGTAATTCATTTAACTTAACATTTTGCTTTACTGTTTTTAAGAAAGAAATTCAACTGCAATATTTTGCCTATACATTTTTCCTCAGCAAGCGACGCATACGTTTCGCAATCCAAACCCATGTTTCTTCCAAGACGTTAAGAAAAGCATTAACCATCGTCACCACGCGCACAACTTTTGCAAATAACCCAATACAGTCAGGTAAACGGTAAGGTTGACCTTGATGTGCTTGTGGTGAACAATGCGATGAAAGCCTTAGGGTTCCAGGAAACAAACCTAACCAGGAAAAATTAGCAGCTTGCTCCAAACGCGAGTGCCAGATGTGAAAAAATCTTGCGTGTGTGATCAACTTACGTTTGACTTGAAAGGCCCCCCATAGATTCATATTTACAGTAATTTGCAATATCAGGAGAACATTTTTCCCATGATTTCTGTTTCTTTTCAAATGTTTTTTGAAGGATTTTTGTTTTTTTTCTCTTGGGTATCAAAACAAGCCAATGTTTTTCCTTTGAGATTATTAACCCAACTAGTTTTTGCATCTTTATTAGGAAGCTTATTCTGTTTGTTTTTTAGGTTGTGCTCGGAAACAGGTATAGCAATTTCAGCTTCTTCATAACCAGTTTCTCTGATATTCACTCTACATGAAAAAAAACAACGCATTAGGATTTGGAATTTGTTGTAAAAACTGGCAAACATAGTTTTCACGTTTGCTAAATCGTAATCCGTTGCCATGTATTGATGTAAAGAAATGTAATGTTCTCTGCCCATTCAACAGCCTTTTCATTCACGGTAATGTGTTTTATTGTTAGTTTTTCTGAGGAAACCTGACACGACAACCTCTCTGGTTCATCCGGTGCCCCATCAGACTGTTTATTTTGGAAACGCAAATATATATATTCCTCTGGCAATAAACTACTACTAATACCTTGCTTGAATTACCAGGAGGTCTCACTAATATTCATCTTATTTACGCCGCGCAAACTCTAGTCTCAATCAGGGGCGTATCAAGGTTAGATGGCATCCGGGGCACGAAACATGTTTGGCGCCCCCATGTTCGAATCTAAGGTCTTTCGGGAGCAATGGACTATATCGAAGAAAGTACTTGCGACATTGTTTGGACTTTTTCGTTCCCGCAATGTTTCGGCTCCTGGAGCATTGTGTCTCCATTGGCCCCTCGGTACGCCGTCGGTCTCAATCTAACCTGTGCTTCCCTGAAAACGTAAGGACCGAGCTCCTTTCGTTTTTCAATCAGCTTTTCCGCCATCTCACAGGAAATGTCGATTTGCAACGATGGGGGGATATGCGAGTTGACGAAGCAACTGATGATGGAGAGCACCTTGCTCTCGATGGCCGATGGTTCGTTGTGGATGTGGCAGAAATCCTTTGACAAAAATATCACATTGTTTTGAAGAATTGTCAGTTAAAAGCTATTAAAAAATAGCCGTCGAACCGCATAACCAGCGCGGAGTTGATATTTTTATGGCAATTTGCTAAAAATACGCTTACTTACCACTGGTGCACGAGAATCTAGAAGTTGTACGCATGCAGTGGCTTGTTCTAGTAGGGTATCGTTTAGTTCAAAGCTTGCGCAGTAACAAATAGAAACACACGGTGCGTGCCTTGTACTTTTGAACCTCCAGCCAGAACAAGACGTCGTTCTCGAAAAAGTCGCCTTTGAGCGACACGTAGCGGCGAAACTGATGAGCTGTGATAGGATTCATCAGCGCCCTGCGGAATTCCATCAGTTCTCGCGAGGACGATTGCCATCGATTGTCAAGAAGCTGTGATTCAGCAAATATTTAGTAAATAAAATCACTTTTTTATCTGAGAGGTTTTATTTCTTTCACATAAATGTCAGGAAGCATGGTAAGCGGTCATTCCCTTTTAATGATTGGCTGGCAGCGATTGGTAATGGTTCATTCATAATTTTTGTGATTCAAATCACGAAATAACACAAATGCAACAGGAAGAAAAAAGAATAGCATCGAAGAGCAGGAATTAATTGCCTGCTGATGAGAATACAAAAACATCAAGACCTTCAGGTTTAGCAAACTGATGTGTTCTAATATATTTGAATGACAAAGGTTTGGCCAAAGTTATGGGTCAGCTGCTAAACCAGACCTGTTGTCAGCACAAATCAATTTTTAATTGAAGACGTTTCACATGTAATAAAATAAAAGTAAGAAAATGCATCGAATCAACGTCAGATAAGTAAACAAAACAACAAAAACAAAAACAGAGAGGGTAAACATGCCTATGTACAGGGGGTTAGGGGTTGGGATGAGCAACTGGAGAGGTAAAAGATGTAAGGAAAAGAGGGGCACTAAAAACAATATTACAGAAAAGTGACAAGCCCATGAAACGAAAATCAACAGGAATATTGGCAAGATAGCAGGACGGTTTGTATTGTTTTCTAAATGAACAAGGCGAGAGATATTTCACGTTTTCAGGAATATCAGACCAAATTTTGTGACGAATATACTTTAAATAAAGCTGACCCAGAGATGTTTTCATTCTGGTTGCAAGCAGAAGCCTAAATGTGTCCAGATCAGAGCTACCCATCGTTTACCTTCTTGTTCAAGGAGCGTCAAAGCGAGTTAGTTTGGTTAGAACTAGGAGGTCAGTCTGTCATTATCTCCACCAAAAACATGAGGGAACATTTGTATAATTGAGGGAACATTTGTACAATTGAGCTGCACCACGGTACTAACTTCCTATCGATACCAGAACAATAATATCGCACAATCGTTTGATTTAAATCCGATTAGAAATATGAACGCAACTGGCTGTGACCGTGGTAACCAGTGCAAGGGCTTTGACATGTTATGAAAGTTTATGGCAAGATCATACCTTCCAGGGTTCGCCTCGCTTTTTCTTCTTTTGCAAGACAATATCTTCAGCCACTTCCGACATTTGTGATTTCGGACGTTGTCTCTCCTGAAATATCCACAATTAAAGCAATTAGATTTGCAACAGTTTTGTAAGTTTAAAAATTGCAGAAGGAAACACAACGCGATGATACTATATCAGAACACTAGAATCTGGAAAGTTGAAAATGTTTCGTTTGCCCTACACTAAATGGGGAGTACGATACCACATCAAAGTGATAAAACTTTCCTCAGCTTTTGGTGCAGCAAAGCTGTCAATTATTTTACTCTATGGCTGTGAGACAAACACAAGCAAAACTTACTGGCGCTGAAAGTATATATTACAGGGGTTGGCAACCAGGGCCGCAACTAGCTGGTATTTTCTGGAGGGGCAAAATGATTGTAACTTGTTATACCTAGCACCTGAACATGTTTTTGAAAAATTCGGGGGGTAACTGCCCGGTTGCCTCCCCTTGGTTTGGGCCTGTTGGCAACTTTTCCGGACTATTAGGCCACTTCAGGAGGTCAAGAAAGCACACTAGGACAGAAGAAACAAGGTTTCCAAAGACAGTTTGTTTTAGTTTATTGTATGAGTCAAACACGAAGTTTATTAAAGACATGCAAGGTAGCAACACTAGCTGCGTAACGCAGTTTGTCAAAGAAACCGGTGAAGAACATTGTTTCGAAGATAGTTTGAGGTGAGCGCACGGAATAACGTTAAATTCGCAAACGCTATTGCTCGATTACTCTCAACGCTTGGCTGAACACTTGTAAACATTGGTTCAGTTCATTTGCTACTCGCATGCAAGTCATACCCTGCCAAAGGCCGAGTGGTATACATATGCACTGTGATTTACTGCACGTTCAGAACCGAGTACTACGAAACCCGCATATTCAGGCGCAAAATAAAATGTTGTTGTAGTTGGTAACAAAATGACGTAAATACAACGACCAGACAGCAATTCAGCTCTAAAGCTCTCAGCCATGCATTAGCTGACTTGATTAAAAATAAAATAGTTCAGTGAGAAATATGATGTTGCATTTTCTTTGAAATAAATGCAATATCAGAGTCCAGTGATGCGGAATTCAGCATCAGAATATCGTTTAGGTGATCGTCCATGAGCTGAGAGCGCAGCTTGCTTTCACAAAAATTTATCTTGGAAATTGGTACGTGCCAGAACGCTTGGAATCCAGGCACCCCGCAGTGGAAGGTGGCAGAACACCAGCACCACTAGTGGCGACAGAACACAAGCCTACTTGCCACCACCTGCGCACAAAATACGCTAACATCTTTCGGGGTCGTCCTAATGCGCTCAAACGGAGTCAGTGTGACGTAAAATAACATTGTTAAGTTGGGAAGAAGCAAAATCTCAAGATTCTATAAATACGGAAGTGTTAGTGCAACAGAGCAGACTGGAAAGTATTAATAGGATGCCAAAGGAGGCGTTGGTCGTGCTCTGGCACCGTAGTAAGTACAATTAGACCTGATGCAATAATAAATATGTACGAGTGCGTTAGGCTGGGACTGGAACAATAACTAGGCTAGATGGGGGTCTGTGACCACTGCAAAGGGTCCGCGAAGATATAACAAAAAATAAAAAATTCGACCATATGCATTGTACAGTACGCACACGTACACTGTCACAAATAATTACTGCAGTCATTCATAGCTGAAATGATTTCGAAACATTTGGCAAACGTAAATCTTTACTGTTGCGCCATCTTAAATATTTGCAGTCAAAAAGTTGTTTGCAATGATATTTTCAACGTAGTTTCGATTTTTTTTGCAATCCGAACTGTCATGGGAACGTTGTGTGGGTGTATGTGCCGACGATGCCACTTCAATGACTGGCAAGCACTCGGGGACTGTATCTCGGATAAGGGAAAAATACCAAGCATAGGAACGCACTGACGAATAATTTCAATCAAACAGCTCCGTCCTTCTGGTAAGTGCTGACGACAAATATCCATTGCTGTCACAAAATGCAACTAAAATTATATAGCCTTTTGTCACAACCTGCATGTGTGAGATAGCGTTTTTAGCTCTTACAAATCTGAAGATAAAATGTACCTTCCACATGTACGGCGAACTCTGGCTTACGAGTTTGTCCGTGAGAAATAGCTCCGAGAATCGATAAATTGTGCAGTAACAAGCAACCCCGTACGTCGCATTGATGGTATCAGCTTTGTACAATAAAACATCGTTTTGTATTATCCTTCCGCTTTGGTTGGGCGGAAAAATTGATGCTGCATAAGGCTGGGGCCCGAGAAAGAGCAGGATCACAAACGGGAGCTTGTGGCCTAAAAAGTTTGGGAAACCCTGCCTCAGACTACCGCTACTCCGCTGTAGATAAAAGCAACGCTGAGAAAAAGCCCTGTCATTTTTCAGGAGATGGCAATCAGAACAAAGTTTACTCATAAAGCAAAAAGAGAACTTATTTACCTGAAAGGCATCGGTGGCTAAAAACAAGGGCATCCAGCGTTTTTCGATTCTTTCTCTTACGTACTTTTGAACTTCCAGCAGTAGCTCAGTTGTTGGTCGGTCTTTTAAAATTTTTGCCCAGCCTCCACCCGCTAACACAGCCTGTAGTAATAATTAATTGCATGTTGCTAAAAGTTCTAGTTACGAAAAACATTTATCAACTGCTTGTCTTGAATCTGTTTGGAAGAATAAAGATATTACTGGGCAATTTAACAGGCCTGAGGCAAACAAACAGCATGTAACTTGGTACATTTCGCATGTGTTTAAAAATAAACAGTATTGTGCTGTCTTCCTTGAGGCAACATAACGCTTTGCAAAGAAAGTACTTTCTAAAGAGCAGAAACAAATGTGTAATTTGAAAACCATGATTTTCGAAAGAAACAACATGGACAAAAATATCCACATTGCAGTAATAAACATTTGCACCTGATTTTGCTCATCCTTCGTGGCTGGACTGCTGGGCCCGAAAAAATATTTTTTGTGCAAATATTTGCTTTTGATTTCTTTTGCTTTTTCGTCTCGCTTCTCGATCGCTTGGTGTGGCAGTCGTTTGAAAGCCTCAATATCCAACCAACACAGTAGATCAAATCTGGAAACAAACCGATGCAATTTCGAACTACTCACGTTAGTCAAATAAATCATCGCAGTCAGCAAGGTCACTGAAACTTTGGGTGTCGCAATAAGAGATCAAGGATCCGGACGTCCCACTCGTTTTGAACAGTGGGGGCGAGATATAACGAACCCTATTACTTTACTACATTTTTTTCGTTATAAAGCACATCATCGCTAATTTTTTTCTGAGTGCCTGATCTCTCCGAAAAGGCGAGTTAATTTCATCTCAACCTTGTTGTGTCGTAATATCGTACATGCGTCACTCCGTCTTTCACCGATGGCCTGATAGAAAACATCTGTGACAAATTCATGAATCGTCTGTTTGCAGTTAGGAAGCTCAGGATGGTCGTGTGCACAGGAAAACTTAAAATGTTACGTTGTTCCAACTACATATTACTCGCACAAGAGGTTGGCGCCAAGAGTTTAAGGATAAAAATCTTGCGAACGGATATGACGAGAACGTTTTTGGAATGTTTTTGATTTATAAGTCACTGGCGTTACTTGAAAATTGGTGCCAATCTTGTGTAAATTGAGATTTTTATCACTGGTTGGCTTCACAGAGAACCACATATATTTGGAGCTAGTGGTACTGCCGAAAATATAAGAATATCAGAACGAGTGTAGATGCATTTTCGCAATTTGACCTTTCCCGAAATTGTGCAAAAGGGGAATTCTAAGGTTCAATAATCACCAATGACGTCACACAATGAATGAACCACGGTGAAAGTGATACGCCGGACCACACTGTGATTCGTTCCGCTGCCCCAAAGGGAAATAGAAAATTTTCTGATGGTGTTGGGCTTAATTGATTTTTTGTGCAAGAAAATACAGTAATCAAAGAAGTTTTAAAGGCTTGATAACATACTTGTTAACTTTAAATGCACTATAGAAAAAATACCAGCTGAGGTAATCGCTTGGATGCGACCTTCAGAACACTGAAATGATCAAATTAGCTTTTCTCCGAGGCTCAAGCTGGAGCTACACACCTTGCTCATCGGTGCATAGAAATAAATTTTAAAAAATCGTGGTAGGTTTATTTCTCTAATGCTATGTACAAAAACTATTGGCTCCTTGCTGCATAATCTTACTTCGCGTAGCGTTCTTCGAGGAACTTTCGAAAATGCTCCAACTCGACCCTGTTTCGTATCAATTCATCAAACGTGAACGAGCGAAACTCTTCTGGTACTTTTAACAATAGCTCTTCGTCGTACTTTGCAGTAGAATGCTGTTCGGTGGATATCGTTTTCTTCTGTAGTCAGCAAAATCACAAGATTTTGACGTAGGGTTTGAACTTGCAAAGCTTTCACAAGATGGAAACATGTGACTAGAGACATTAAACGTCACTTTTTCCACTTTGAATCTCGTAAGGTTCAAATTGTAATGTTTTTATGCGGTTCTACAATTTCACGTAGTGGACAGTTTTGTGCACAGCAGAACAGTGTACCACTCTGACAACGACTTAACATTAATCTGAAATGTGCCGGTTTAAGCACAGTATCATCGGTTTTATAAAAACCATACAGAGCACATGAAGCTCTGCTCGTTACTGGTTACGGGTAAGACCAATTCGAAAACCTGCTTTACTTTGAAGCAATTATAACTAATGACATGTATTTGGAGGAATGAAAGCTGAAAAATTGAAAGGTATTTATTTTATGGCAACAACGACTTTTCGGCTTTGAATCTCAATAGAACCTTTGCTTATCCAATACGCAGGTATCTTAACTTTTCTTTTACTGCACCTGTATAACTATAATAATATTGAAAGTGTAATACCTGCTTGAGAATTCCCTTCTTCTTGAGGTAGCCCGAGTATTTAGACGCCACGTTCAACCGACGTTCTTGATCGATCAATTCGATCTGCGAAGTATTTTATCAGACCAGCAAAATTATATTACCAAAGAAGTAACGTAAAACTTTTTTCAATGTGGCGTTCACGTAGGCAACGTTTTCATTACACTAAAATGATCTCAAGGTTTTGATTCTAGTCTTTCACATGCAATTCCAAGCCTTGATATAGCACTTCACATAACGACCAAGCCCAATATTTCCAGTTAACCTATTTTGGGCGTGTCTAAATGCCAGTGAAACTCGTTTACAATTATTGTTTTTTATTTTTAAATGGATCAAACAGAAGTCTTTCAAAGTGGTATCCGCTGATTTCTAGCTTCGGAACAGGTGGAGATGAGTTGTGAGTTTGTTTTGCGCTAACGACACCTCGCCGGTAAGAAGTGCGCATAAACCTACATATTGTCTACTTTTCCTGTTCGAGAAGTTTAGTTCGTGTTGGCATCAATTTACGATACGGAAATTTGAACATATTTTCAGCAGTATGTTTTGGACCAAGATCGATTGAACTTAAAACAGCATATTGGCATCTTTCACCGCAGGAATATTAGTTTGAAAGTAATTTTGCAAGTTCTATGTAAACGTGACAATTTTGTGAACAACCTTTTGAATCTTTACTCATGGTTAAAAGCATTCGGTAGAGCATCAAGATCTGCAAATACACCGGTACCGGTTTGCCACTGCCTATTCGTAGTTCGGAGAAATAATTATAACGATGTGACAAACCAAAAACATGCAGCAAACTGTGCACTCATTAACACATAGTTTTTGCAAACAGACCTTCCTATAACTGGCTTGGTCAAGATTTAACATTTGATTCCAAGGCACAATCAACAGCTTCAGCACATATTCTTCTGCTTCATCAAAGAGATCCTCAAATGGAGGATCAAGCAGCGAACGGATTTTCTTCCTTTCATTCCAATTTAGTCCGATGTCTTCCGGAGAGCTCATCACAATGAAAGTTGAAAATAAAGTCTACCAAGGAAATTTCCCGAACGTAAGTGATGCAGGAGCGAAAGTTTCAAAATGATGCTCCTTATTTTTCACTTTCGGTACTCAGAACTCGCTACAAAACCAAATCTAGAGTGTCTGAGGCGAGAAATATGCCATAGTTTCATTTTGAATCGTTTAAAATACAATACTGACTTTCCCCAAGCCCACCAGCAAATTCATTGTCCAGATGCTGCCGCTTTACCTGCTCAGGATAACAAGGTAATCCACTACCCTGGGTCTTGTTTTTGTGTTGATTTCACATACTTAGAAAAATGTTACAAGCCTGTGTTTCTATGGTTTTGCTGATTTTCAGAGACAAATAGAATGGTGCCAAGTCAAAGGTATTTTACAAAAATGTCTCTGAAAACCTATAAACAGAAAATTTGGGCACTCTACTACCCTGGACTTCCGCGTGTGTAGCAACTTTTGTGCACCCTACTACCTTAAAATTTCAGTTTGATTTTAAGTGCAAAACGTTTTGTGGTAGATACAACATCGGAAATCGATTTCGTGAAGAGTAGACCTACACCATGACTTGATATGAAGAAAAAACGGATCTGAAACGCGCATGGCGTTTTCTACTCAAAAATATAAATTTCCCTCTAAAAAGCAGTGTATAAAATTTGCATGCAATGTGTGTTTCGCTGCGCAGACACGATTTTGTTGTGAAAGTGATCAAAAATGGACGTCGGGAAGTCAAAAAATAGTTGGTCCGGAAGTAACGGATGTCACATGTCCCAGGAAAACGTCATCAAATTTAAGGTTACCTTACACCCTTCATTTCCCGACAAGTATAGTGTTTGAAGGTTTCCTGAGCAGGAGGTAAATTCAGGTTTTTATGTCTCTTTTAAAAGTGTATTGACTATAATCACCCAAACGCGTAACTGACTGGGGTATTTTGAAACAAACCAACCTGGGCTTTCCTTCTGATGGTAAAATGATCGCATATATCCGCGTAGAACGTGCGTCGATAATCTTGTAAACAGAACCAGAAATGGATGGAGCTGCACCATAACTGAAAAACAAACGTTATATTCATCATAGTTACACTCAAGGAAATAGAGTCCGTCAAAGTCTTACTGTAATATCCGAACAGCAGTTAACGAACTCGGACTTAACAAAGTATCCGAAGGAGCATACCGCAGTAACTGTTAAGCTATCTTTAACCAGAATTGTGTAAGATAACTCAGGCCACAGTTCAGAGGAAAAGAAAGGAAACTAACAAATCGGTAAACAACCGAAGTTGGCAAAAAACAGTAAAAGACTTGCTTTATTTTCTGAGTTTTCGCAAAACCGCGTAAAGAACCAGCCTGCTCTGGTGTCGTGATAAAGAGCCTGCAGCATGCTCTCCATGGCTGGACTGCCTTTTATCGTTGAGTCTGACGTCACGGAGCTAGATGGCGACGCTGGGACGACTCGAGCACGAGGTGTGACGGATGCACTTTGTCTAAGCCAGAATGCAGTGAACGAAGCTCGGTTAGTAAAGCAAGCAACCGTATCAATCTTGTCATTGCGAAACTAACAAAGATAAAGCTGCCCATTGCTGGGACAACAATCGGGAATTTTTCTTTTGTATTTATTTTGTGATGCCAGTATCATCACACAATTTTATAGTAGTGAAAAGTAAAACAATCTCAACCAGGCTGAGCCAGCTGTAAGTGCCTGGGTTCTCAAACCGATGGGCGTGAAAGGTTCGTAAGAGGGGTGGGAGTATGGCCGCGACATACTGTTGAAAAGCAGAATAATGGCAAATGAATTATTGTTGTGTTTGATTTTGAGGTCAGGTGAGGCGCGAGTATCAACGACTGACGCCAAAGGGGACGCGACAAAAAAAGTTTCAGAACCTCTGTGTCAGTTTATTTTTTGCGATTATAGTCAAGTCATGCCAAGCAATACCTATGTCTTGCAGACTTGGTCCGCTCAAATCTTGCTCGTGTCTGGCGAGTAAGAGGTCCTGCGAAATTAAACGATGTATCGATCAGACGTGCAATGCTGGACTGAAAAGATAACGCAGGGTTCGTATTGCTTCTGCTTAAAATGCGGAGTTGCTTTCCTTATTCTTTGCCCAAAAGCCGTTGACTCACCTGCAGACTTTGCACGCAGTAGCGACAGCGACCGGCTCCGAACCTGCCGACTTTCTAGCATTTTCGCCACTTTTGGTTCCAGATACTTCGGCACCGGACTTGGAGACGTGAGAGGGGGTGAGGGATCCAGCGCGTGCATGAACACATCGCGCTTGACGTACTGATGGTAGCTGCTTACCACGTGACCCCGATTGCGTTGAGTTTCGTGCTGCGCAACGAAGAAGTGTATTGATCAGATGTATTGTAAAAACTTTAGTGAAGAGACTCAAGAATGTCCCTGTCTGCTTTGAAACAAATCATTTTTGAGATTCCAGCGCATTCCTTTTTCATCGGTAGAGATCTCAATCAATCTTAAAACGTCGTAAGAGCTCATGAGCTTGATATGCTATTGATAATATAAGTATTCTAGTGCAGTATAAAAGGCATTTTGTTCATTCAAAAGCAATTATTCAAAGGCCTAAAGCAGGCGTCCACAACAAAACTAGGTTTGCATGCCATAATTTCTCATTTAATCTAGTCCCAAGCCATACCATGATCAACTAATTGCTGATATTGTAAAAAACGAACTTGTTACACAAACGACTATTACAAAAACATACGTTTAATGTGCGGAAAAAACGCTGCTTTAGGACTTTGAATAAAAAAAGGCGTTTGAGTTGCATCTAAGTTCAAATATTTTGCTTTAAAGGGATTATGGTAATTAGAGAATCTAACGTGTGAACAGATTTCAATTATTACGATATAAACACGAATTATATAAAATATAACTTGCGTGCCGTTTTCAAACTCATGGTGAGCCAAGTTGGGCACGCGTGCCCTGTCTTGTGCACCCCTGGTCTTACGTATAGGTTGTTTGAGCACACACGCCATTAAAAATAAGACTTATTTGCTTGTTAGACTGTAAAAATGCTTTGCATAGACAGAGGAACATGAGCGACTCAGCAAGAGGCTTTTCCGTATGCTGTGAACTAAGCAATGCACTTTATTTTAGAACATACGCCACCAATAGAGTTTATCTTTACTACTGCAGAATAAGGTGTTTTTGAGGCAGCAGAATATTTTTCCAGCCTCATATTTTCGTCATGTTTCTATACACAGTACCTTGATCCTCGGAAGACACGATTTTGGTCGAAGAGGCTCGATGGTGACTGTTTTTGGTGCAGGGTATGATTGTGACGAAATAGGGCGGATACTCAAAGGAGTTGGAGGACGGGCATCGAGGTGAGAACGCGTGGAATCCGCACACTGGCTTGAATAGCGGACGAGAAAACGTGGAGCCCTGTCAAAAATACACCCGATCCAGCTTTCAACAGTAATGAAAACAAGCGTAGCCCTGCTGTGCAATGTCACTGCATGCATAACTTGCCTATATAAAGACCCAGCGGCAAAATTTGTCAAATGTTGCGTACACAACGCAATTTGACAGTCTTAAAATTTGAGAAGTTTCAGGAATATTTATTTTTAAACTCCCGTCACGGGCTTCGCCCAGTTTCAGATATCAACATCGAAAATTGTGGTCATGATATGACATCAGTCACTTGACTCGACGCGTAACGAAACCCTTGCAAGATGTGAGTTATTGTTGTAACTTGGAAAGTCAAGAAGCAAATCTAAAATTTCACTACCAGTTTCGATATTTTCTCGTTTTGGTAGCAGCATTGTCATAATTTTCGTGAGACAATTGTCACTTTATTTATAAGTACGACAGCGACGACATTCTGCACTGGCTTGAAACTTTTGCGCAACTGAAAGCTTATTACGCAAACGCCAATACAGTTTGTCTAAGGTGTTTGAAGAAAGGATTGTACTTTGCTAAACTGGCTGTGTTTCATAACAGGAAGCTGATGGGTAAAAAATTTTGGCGATACATTAAACACCAAACAGGAATCAACCTCGGGTATTTAAACCAGTCACAAAGTTCCTAAAAATGTTTTATTTGCGACGGCGCAGCAAAATGCAAGTTTTTTGAGAGTCGAAATTCTTTTTACAGGGATGATACATTCACTTCTTTTATGACATACGAAGTGCACGTTGTCAAGCCAACTGTTACTGCAGTTAACCACTCGGAAGCATAGCTCGATGGCATAGACCAGGGGTCACCAAACTACGGCCCGCGGGCCAAATCCGGCCCGCGAAGCCATTTCATCCGGCCCGCGTAGACATTTTGCCAATGAGGAAAAACA
>JGI24159J19872_10007451_pt1 | contig 14344 bp, 11 predicted proteins | sample Ectturendosymbi4_FD_19872 | JGI IMG/M metagenome (IMG submission 19872) | reverse complement strand
CATGTTAGCCCTAAGCATTCTTTTGAAGATAAAATTTACGAAAAATGGCAACCGATTCCCATAAATTTGTACTTTTGTGAATAAGTAGGGGAATGGCCTTTCTTTTCAGAAACGAAGAAAGAATGACTTTTCCCATATTTACTTCAACTACACTGTTGAACTGGCTGTGTTGCTGAGTTTGCTTCAGGCGGCTACGATTACTTATTTCATCACAAATGCTATTTGATCGTAATATAAATGTCAATTTACTTGAAACCAAGACCAGCCACGGGAGGCATTAAGGAGCAGTGCCTCAAAATTGTGTTGTGCCCAGAAAACTTTGTTTCACATGTAATAAAAACAAAATCTTGCCCCTCTAAGATGTATTTTGCCAGCCAAACCCTAAAATGTGACTACGGGCCTGCTTGAAACCAACCGCATTCAATGCCAATTGAACATACTGTCGTCTGCCAGATAATGCTGCATAGGAAACATGAGCAAACTATTTGAAAACGACAAAGCTGAAATTGTCTTCACATCATAATTTCTTTCCAGTGAAAAGAGAACTAATTATTTCAATTATCTTTGGTTAGTGAAAGTCATTAACTATTACCCTCTTGGGTTTGAATGAAAACAATTTAGCAGGAGTCACATAGCCCAGCTTGAAAACACTGACCTATATTTGCAGTCTAAATGCAAATATCAATGCCAAATTCTTTTTGTCTTAAAAGTTTTTGTAGATTTTCATTTAAAATATGAAGCTGTAGTCATCAAAACCGCAGGTATCTGGACTGACATTACGAACTAGGTTGTTAGACAAACAACACACGTTCTTTCATGTGCGGAATTGCTTAGTCCGAGCAAATGGACCTATATAACTTTATACTGTAACGTCTAGAACTCGACAGAATGAGTAATAGTTTTTTGTCAGATTCTGGAACGATTTGCTGAAATTCATCAGGAACACCAGTTTGAAGAATAATACGGAACTATGAATCAACCTAAATCACATATTAATCTGCTGCAGGGCGACGGTATCAACTCATCAAAAAGTTGTTGTGCAGCTTTAACAACCAATGTATGTGTGGAAAAAGGAATGTGATGTCTCCAACAAATTTTTAAAATAATTCACTGCCGATATTTTGAATTGGACAGAGTATTTTTGTGGCATGTAAATTTAAGCTGTGTTTGATAGTTTAAAAAAAATTGTCATAATGCCCAGTTGTACGTTTCATTAACATTTTTTCAATAACCTAAAATATTTGTTTAGAACAACAAGGAATTACATTTCATTTGCTTTTCACAGTGAACGCCAAACCTTGTTTATGATGAATTCAGAAAAAATTCCGTAACAGAAAATCAGTTACATCCCTGAACTCGTGTGGCATTTTGAACAGTTATCACGAAGATGTGATTTTGTGCGTCTAGTGATACGTCTGCATGCTTTCGTTTCACAATTGCTTTACTGCAAACTACGCAGCACGCATCGTGACGCAAAAGAACTGATTTTTTCGACAAGGCGCGCGTTGCGTCACTAGAAAGAGCGCACTTCCTGAAAAAACTCCCGTCGTTCCACACCTTGACGTTGCGCGTCATGAACAGGGAAAAAAGATTGGTGGTATAAAACGCGATGCAACCACCGGCTGCAGACAACGAAGTTGAATCGTCCTAAGGAAAAACACCGACATCACTATGTGTGGGAGCTCGTGGACTCGTACTAAGGTGCTACTTGCTGCAGGATTTGTTTTAATCGTTGCTGCACTTATCGAAGCGAAAGCTGTGAGAAGAAAATTACCAATCGCTTTTAAAATTGGAAACACTGTTTTAGTGAGGTAAGAAAGGCTGTTTTTGAGTACTGGGGTTGAAACGAAGAATAAAAATATTTTTTCCGAAACTTTAATGCTGATGAGTCTATCATCTGCCCATGAATAGCTTTCAGCAAAATGGTAACGCTTCTCTTTCTATTGTAAGCAACAACTCATAGAAGAATTTGATTGTTTCTAGTAACATCGGAAAAGAAACACAACTTCTGTGCTATACGTGGGATTTTGGTTCGAAACAAGTAAAACTCTCCACACTACTATCCGTAATTACTTTCAGTTACATAAAGAAAAAATCGCGTAACTTTTATTGTATGCTATGCGAAAATATGTGGTAAGTTCACGAGCGAAGAGTTATAACTTTAATTTTACTGTGGGTTGAAAAGTTTGCAATCGCAATTTCTGAAGAGTAAATGTTAATACAGAAAACTCTGCAACGACGCCTTCCCGCGGGGCACCTGTGGTACGAAAATTTATGATTTCTCAGTCGAAACTTTATCTTTCACGAGTTTTAGGAAATTTTCTGGGTCGAAAACTTTGCACTAAAATTCACACTTTTGCTTCATTTCACAGAAAACAGCGGGGGTCGTCACGTTGCGGTCATTACCTCCGACGCCAGTGCAACAGGATGGCCCGGAGGTGCCACGTATCACTGCTGCGAAAAAGAAGTACAACAGACGAAGGTAAATTTTTTCAAACCGAACCTGATTGCAGACAAATTGAACTCAAAGGCAGGCTTGCATGGATTAGAAGATTTTTTATGTTGTCTTAGGCGCAGATGAAAAGGCAGTTTTCCTGTTCCTTGTAAATTTTACAATCGCTATGATATTGTTAGCTGCATGACATGACAACCGTGGACTTTTTAAAAATAAAAACTACAGTCCTCCTAGAAACCGGCAACCTTCAAGACAATTGTTAAGATTTGTAAATATCTTCATGACAATCGGTACCTTTTTTAAACATAATACTTGAACAAAAGTTTATGTCATCTTTTACTGTTGCATCTTTTGTTTCTGTCGCAGAGGAAGCAATGGAGGCGAAAAAAGCGCTTGCAATTAACATCCTCTTCTCGCCGCTTCAGCGTTTCCATCGGCGAAAATTAACAAAAGTTCACGTCAACTGCTACGCATGCCATTCGAGATGTTGGAACTAGATGTATATACAGAAGCGGAGCAGTAGATCGTCAACATTGAGCTATCCAACTGCTGATGGCCGTCGAAAGATTGTGAGCGGTCTCCACCCCAGGCCTAAAGCACTTTTGGTTTTGTATTCCAAAGTGTGGCAAATGCGATGTGGGAGCACATGGAATTAAATTCGTGAAACTCACTGTGCTACAAATCTGTGATTATAGCAAAGACAAATGCGTTTTTCCCAGTTCGTTCCGATCTACGCTAATTACCGTATCATGGCTAAAACAAGACAAAAAAACTTCATTACTTTTTTAGCCGGCGCTGTTCATAACCATTTACTGCAACTTTTACCAACCCGAATTACTAAGCTTGTTATTTGTATGTGCTTCATCAAAGTTGTTATTTATATGTGCTTTGCGCAAAGTTTAATTGTAATAAGCTCTGCCCCAAAACACCAAAACAGTGCTTGTGTTATTACTGCAATCCGTAACAGAAGAAATTCTTACAAACGTTCAAAGGCTTCACCCGCAACAAAATTAGAAAAACGTTAAATTCTTTGCAGTTTCTCTTACTTTGAAACAAGTTTCTGGCTCGATGGCACCATACGCTTTGGCGGTCTTTTATTTGTTGATAGTATCGCCAGGATCTGCAGCAGCGGGTAGTGTGGTGCTGCATGAAATGTCACGTTTCGTTTAAATTTGTCTGAGGAACAACGCAACATGTCCATATTTGCACTTTGCACAATTTAAGCTGTTTTTGCGTGACGTAAATTTTGTTCTTTTGCACGTTTGCTTGAGATTATATTTATGATAATTCATGCTGTGCACGCCTAAGCGTTTTTACCTTGCGATTGAGTTCAAGACAGATGCAGAACATCTGTGACATTTAGCGTCGTTGCCAACTCGCCTGGGGTCAAGGATGTCGTCGGCACTTTTATCAGAAATGACTGATAAATAAAAAATGATACTTGCTACGAAATCATTTTCAAGCAAGTACGTTGTAAGAAAGGTTTAGTAAAGAGTAAAGTTTCTGGCAGACTTCATGAAATGAGATTGCGCTTGCAAAACACTGCGTATATAAACCGATGGTGTGCAGCGAGTGTTTCAGGTTTATAGGCGAAAAGGACTAAAACTACCCTGAGTTTTATTCCTGACACGCACAGGACAACGCTTAATTATTTCAAACTCATTAAAAAGAAACTGGTGTCAAAAAGTTGTAGAAATTTACGTCGATACGCCTTCAGCGAAATTCCACAAAGAAACGCCGAAAACTGAATCACAAAACATTTTGGGCCTCTCTTACACAAAAGAGCAATGAGTACTTGTCAAACATTCTTGCGCAAAGCAAAATAACAGCGATAGATTATAACGAGTGCGCTAACTTAAACTTTACAGAGAACAGTGATGTTTGCGATGCATCAGCTTTTGCTGGGCTCTATTTAAAAGATATTAACGCTTCAGAAATCATCAAGCTATTAAAAGATCAAATAAATACATCCCGATTGATTTCGTCCTTCTGATGAAAATCGTTTTCGCACAATCCAGGCTTCTGTAGCGTTAGGCCAGGTAAGCAAATAGCACTGTGTCAAGGCCGCGTTTAAATAATTATAGGCGGAGAAGAGATATGCCCAAGTCCTACTTTGCTTGCTTTGTTGGAATTTTTGTTACCCCATGTGCTTAACAGGTACTTTTCACTACTGCTGCTTGCCAATAGTCAAAACCATTACTTCAACAATTCTGCTTTTTTAAAACGAACTATGCTGTCTTGAAACTTAAACGGAGAAAATCATGAACCTGAAGCATGTTTTCTGGAAGCCTCAAATTACTTTGTTGGATTCTGAAAAATGTCTAAGTTTCCAATTACGAGCGGTAGCATGTCAGTGTTAGTGAAAAGTGAAACCAAACATAACTCTCAAGGAGCTTCTGCGTTTACTGAAGTGCGAGGTAACTCAATCATCAGTGATCTGTAAATCGGTCTGCCATTCGTGGTAGCATGGTCGGGTAAAATAAGCCTCAAATAGCGTGTGATGTTATTGGTGCGTTTTTAGGCTGAATTCCAGAACACGAAACGATGAGGTTTCAGAATACTAAACCCTTGATTGTACAAATTAATTGAAACAAAGCGTTTTTCAATGGAAAATCCTATTCCCTGTACTCGCGGGCCATTATGAAGTATGTACGGGCATTATGATGTCTACTGCTAATGAATAGTCAATTTTATCAGTTGGCTGATGCAATCAGTGTTGCCAGTTTGGCGTTTTTGAGGCCAAATTTGTAATTTTTTGTCCTTTTTATAACTCTTTCGGATTTTTTTATTTTTGAAAAAAGGCCAAATTCAATTTGGCTTTTTTGGCCTTTTTGTGTCGATTTGGCGGATTTAAAGATGATTTTGTCGGACTTCTGGACACAGAATGATAAATTTACATTGAAAACTGTGCACTATAATTTCATAACTTTTAGCTTTGCTGTGGCATGCTTTTAGTTTTGCTGTTTCAGGTTACTCCTTACCAAGATCAAAATTTTCGAAACTGTTAATTGAGTGAGCTTTGTTCTGTATACGTATATTGCGTCTTTTAAAAGTGCTGTGCATCCTGTACGGGCGCTTAAAAGCAGGGCTTTGAAGCCGGAGCCAAAAAATTTTAGCTGGTGGAGCCGGAGCGTGAAATTTGGTTTCCCGTTTAACAGACATAGTTTGTGTGGCAAGCGAGTTGTACAAATAATACAATGGTGTTTGGACCAAATTGTTCTGGATCCGGAGCCGAAAACTATGAGAGTTTGGAGCTGGAGCTGGAGCCAAAAATTTAGATGCCTGGAGCCCGAGCCCGAAATTCGGGTTCCGGCTCCACAGCCCTGCTTCAAAGTGTCCTTGTCTATTTATCTTGTATTCGGCTTTGTTGGTGCTTTCTGGCTTTTGTTACGGTTGATATGGATTGTTTTACTCATGACAACCTGGCAACCCTGGATGCAATCACTGCGTCAGCCGCTACAGCATCAGATTTACAGCATTTGCATGCGCAGTTTACAGTTGACTGATGCAATCATCGTGTCAATCACTGTTGCATCAGATTTGAGAAACCTTATCTCTTGAATCAACTATAAAATAGTCGTACGTCAACCGTCATGCGAGATGGACGTGACACCCAGGAAACGTACGAAGATCGTTACTTTGCAACAAAACACATCTTAGACGCATAGAGATATTGCTGCATTGGTTGGTGTGAGTCTTGCAACTATCAGCCGTGTTATCAAATTGAAACAGGATACTGAATCAGTTTCTCCTAAACGCAAAGGCAAGTGTGGTCATAAAAAGAAAACCATTCCAAGAGACCATGGTTACTTACACGGACAGAGTAAAAAAGATCCCCGCAAAACTAGCGACGCGTTGAATACGGATTTGAAGGAGAAATGCATCCAAATAAGTTTCTCTACAGTTCGCAGATGTCTCAGCGCAGTTGGTCGAAAAGCCAGAAGACCAGTGAAAAAACAGCTTTTCACCCAGCTATGTCCAACCGAAATTGCTTACTGAGCCAAAAATTATATCACTTTAACCAGGGCCGCACATTGAATGACATATTAAACGAGGGCCGCACACTGAATATGTTAAATAGCTAATGTACTGAAAGCGTTCGAATTCTAACTGCAGTAGTAACTGTTTGGCACCTGTTGTACTGCAATTACCAACTGCAACGGTCAGTGGCGTACGCAGAAAATTTTCATGGGGGGTTTCATGCAGCGGCATATGGCGGTCATTTGTATTTGGTGTGCGCTCTTTGTGGCGTCACAATTTGACGTCATATTCATGTATCCAAACCAACGTTTTGGTGAAGTTTGTTGACATGATAGGCATATTCTTCTACACCAGGGGTCGGCAACCTTTCCCTAGTGGCGGGCCAAAAACGAAATCTGCAAGGTATGGCGGGCTGTACTGATTTTACACCAATTCCGGTCCCTTTGCTTTTTATGATGTTAAAACTTGGGAATTTATGGGATTTCAACCAGATTTACTCCTGATTTTCACAGTTCATAGCGAAAACCCAAAACACGACGTACAGTACATTTACAGTACAGTGCGGTTTCTCTTAAGTAGTTCGTCGTAAGTAAGCAATACAAGAAATTGCAAGAAGAGCAGATTCATAAAATATAGCACTACTAGGCGTGCCATACAGTTAATACAAATTGTAAAGGGGCTGCGGGCTGGATGATTTTGCTTGGCGGGCCGGATCCGGCCCGCGGGCCGTAGGTTGCCGACCCCTGTTCTACACGCACTCTCCTGATTTTATGTGTCATTGCACTGAATATAAACTATCAGCGCTTCAAGTTACGATATCGGAGGAAAATAAACTCAACGCTACGACACAGCAGTTCGTAACTGCAAAAATATCGGACTGCGTGTTGAAACAGGGGAGTAAAACACACTCATCACTGCGTCAGAGCATTTTACAACGGCAAAATGAGGCTGCGCTAATGTCAGATACGAGCAGTCCAGCGTAGAAAGTGTATAACTGGACTCGCTGGCGTACACCCCGGTATGCAAGATTGGATCTTCCTAAACTACACAAGAATTGAGAATGCGCATAAAGTATGCAAGAAAACTTCCGATTTTTTGTTGTGTATAGACGTCGAGCAAACGTTTAGTTTTCCTTTTTCCCTGCTGAGACAATATCAAATGCCTGAATGCTTCTATGTTAAAAACTGCTGTTTTTGGGCTTGTGCAAGAGTTCTATCATGCTGCAGAAATTAGTAATGTAGTCAGCGCTTGCGCTGATAAGCCTTAGCAGACAATATTAAGAGAATAGTTTCGGATAAAGACGAAAGTGAATTATCGCGGAGTACAATCTCAAACATGCGTAGTGGACGAAAGGTCTGCAAAAAGTGGTGAGATGGTTTCTGGACGCAGACGATAACCCACATTCCCACCAAAACCTTTTTATTACTTTTTTGTCCCATTTACAGTGTTCCTTGAAATTTGCATGCAAATTTATTCCGTGGTATTTGCATTAAGTCGACAAATTAACAAGCAAAAAGTATGCGAAAATAATTACTCTCCTTTGCGACGGTAATAAAGTTTTTGCAAAATATCAAGCTGAATGGGGGTTTTTAACCCCACCCCCTCGCGTACGCCCTTGGCAATGGTAACCAGGCCCGTTGTAAAGCGAAATTTCTGACTTCACGCCATGTGAACATGCACAAAGTAATATGATTATGATTAGGGCTTAGTGTTTAGGTGTCGGGTTAGGGTTTGAAAAAGAAATATAATTGAGGTCTAACACCAATCCCATATTTTTCAGTGGTTATACTTATTCCCGTACTGTGGCTTGTTGTGGGTATCTGACATTTAACCAAAAAGTGTTAAATTACTCAACACACATCAAAAAAGTAATCGCCAAACTTTATTCCTTTACTCTGAGAAGCAAAATGACTGACAAACACTAATAGGTCAGAGATTTCGCAGAGGTCAGAAATTTCACTTGACACCTTAACCAATTTGGGATACTAGGTGAGACGAAAGGTTTTCTGAGAGGGAGACGAAAGGTTTTCTGAGAGGGGCTTAAATTTTTTAAACTATGTTAAATAGTTTTAAACTATGTCCACATTTTTCCAGGGGGAGTTTTACAGGAAGGGCTTCGCCTCCCGTTCCCCCTCTAATTACGGGCCTGCTTTTAACCTTTGCGTAAGTGTGATTTCATGGGCAAGTTTAGTGCCAATGGAACAAGAATCGAAATTAGAAAACTAGTAAAAAGTTTTGCACCAATGTGTCAGCGTACATATGGAAATCTCCCAGACGCAATACAGACGTGATAAAGTGGCACTGAGGACCATTTACATTAGAAATGTCAAATTTGTTATCAAAATAAGGACAGGTTGTCGGTATGTACGCTACTTATTCTGTAGGGAAAACCTAAACTGGGCCGCAAAAACATTCGACTGGGCCGCGTGTTGCACATGGCTGTTTTAACCAAATGAAAAAAACGATATGAGGGCAAAAAAGTACAGAGATTGGACAAAAGAACAGCGCAGAAAAGTCGTTTTCAGCGATGTAAACCATTTCTTTGTACAGGGTCAGAGAAGTCAACACATTCGAAGATCATCCGAAGAGAAGATTCGTGATTCCCATATCAATCAGCACCGGCAGGAAAAGATGCTTTGGGGATGCTTTAGTTACTGCTGCGTCGGAAGCCTTCAGCCAATCGAAGGAATAATGCGCTCGCCTCAATATATTGAAGCTCTGCGAAGAAGAGCTGTTCCAGAGCTGGAAAAGAGATATCCTGATGGTTCCAGGGTTTTTCAGCAGGATCTTTCCCCCTGTTACACATCGAAAATGGTGAAAAATTTCATGTTAGAGAAGAATATAACTATACTTGATTGGCTAGATTACATTTCTTGAGCCCTTTCCACTTCGCTGCTGTTGGCTTCGCTACGACCAGGGATATCTACCTGTTCCAGACATCCCTGGCCCCAACCTGTTTTTGTTCAAGTCCAGCCAAATGGGAACCAGCTATGAATGCCATCCGGTCTAGCAGCTAACTCATTTCAGTACCTGCCGATTCTATTAACTTTTAACTCCAAGTGATTCTACAACTCCTTCGCTGTTATCGCTACTTGAAAGCAATGAGTGCTTTGACGTGTTTTAAGTTGACATCCCTTGCATTCTACAATCTACAAGTGTCTGCAACAACCTGGGTGATGCGTAATTCGAAGATCACTTAAATAAATTCTTAAACTGCATAGAATACAAGGGTTCTACCAGCCATTTTCTACGCAACACCGAAGAGTAGTTCAAGGCAAACGCAAGCTAAATGAGTTGCTAATAAAATCATACAGTTTCCCAGCATCGTAAGATTCTAGCTCATGCGTTGATATCAAAACATTGCACAGTGATAGTCTTGTTCATTTTGTTCCGTCAAACTTTCAATTTTCAATCTCCAGAGGGCGCTGTTTTTTACAAGGTCAGTGGAATACAAATACCCAGAGCATGGGTCGGCAGCTTACGGCCCGGATCCGGCCCGCCAAGCAAAATCATCCGGCCCGCAGCCCCTTTACCAAATTATAATAACTGCTTGGCCCGCCTTGTATTATATTTTATGAATCTGCCTTGCTTGCAAATTCTTGTATTGCATACTTGTGACGAATTACTTAAAAGAAACCGCACTGCGCTATAAATGTACTATATGTCGTATTTTGGACTTTCGTTATGAACTGTGAAAATCAGGAGTAAATCTAATTAAAATTCCATAAATTCCAAAGTTTTAACAACATAGTAAACAGCAAAGGGAACGGAATTGTTGGTGGAAAATTAGTACGGACCGCCGTACCTTGCAGATTTTGTTTTTGGCCCGGGACTCGGAAAGGTTACCGACCCTTGATCTAGAGCAGTAATTCTTAGCCTGGGGGAAATTTCATCTACCAAGGGGGTAAATTTACTGAACCATAAATTGCAGCAGATGTAAATTTTTATAAATCATTCCAAACAGGAAGAGTTTGTTAATTTCGTATTTTTAATGAATGAGCACCACTGAGTGTATTGGGATAAATCTGGTAATCCTGTTTCATGAAAGAGTAAGATATGTAAAAAAGGTTAGGAACCACTGAATTCTAGAGCATATGCAGTTCAAACATCGAATTCACCAAAATTTTCTGTGACTGATCGTTCTTCCAAAGTTAGGCAGCTTAAACCATGCCAAAAGTGTTTGTTGCGTTCTACAAAGGCACTGTTTCGTTCATCAGAAACTTGCTTGACCCTTCTGGTTCGCTCAAAGATTGGAAATTCCGATTTGACCCCGAAACAAGCCAAATATCTTGCAGTAATTCATCCGTGGTAGAACCATTTCAGTTTTTTTTGTTTAGGAACTGTTAGCACTGCGGTTTGTGGGTTTTCCCCTGACGCATCGTTGTCCTTGGAGCCCCTTTTTTACTGGGTATTACTTCAGCGCGTAAGTTTAGTTTCGGTTTGCTTGGAAGTTGCATCCCTGCGACTTCGCGTCAGGTATCACTGGTGGTGGTTCTAAGAGGGGACCTGGGTGGACCATGCCTCCCCCCCAATTTTTGGCCGGCCCCCTGTTTGTCCGCCCAGTTTTGTGCTTAATTTCACGTTAAAGTTTGTTTGATTGACATATACAGCAGATAACTTGCAGTCAGAAAAATTTTAAACGATTTGAAGACTTTCTGGCGACGGTTATGACGATATTCACAAGCCTATGTCGGGTTTGATAGGGTTAATCATAGTAAATCAATCTTCGTTACAACGGAAAATCACCATGCAGGAGAGACATTTATGTTGGCCCTCCTTACTTTTTTCCTTTGCCCCGCAGTGCCCACCCTCCCTTTTCTTTCATTCTAGAATCGCCACTGGTACCACATCCCGTAGCTGCAACAGCATCTATAGAAAGAAATCCTTCGACAGGAGTGAACCAGACACTACTGTATGATGTTTATCCAGTGTATACTTAACCTGCTGAGTAAGCTTATTCAAATAGAAGCCCATAGCAGCAATTGTGAAAATCTTTCTTATGATCTCTTTACTTTTTAGGCTGAAATATCATAACTTGATCAAAGCATTGTTGTTACAGTTCTGACAAGATAATGTCGTACGCGTCTATCAACTGCGAACTGCGATGTGATCATACTTGCATCACCTGCTTTCTTTGATGGCTTCCGTCTTCCAACTAGTTTTTCCACATCATTTTTATGCAAAATAGCACTGCCAATAGATTTGCATGTAATTCATTTCTTATTTATTTATTTTTATTTGCAGGTTTGGCTCAGACTCATATTCCATATCACAGACGTTAGTAAAACAACACAAACACAAAAACGCTTCATCATAGTGCATCACGGGGTACGTGGGTAGGTGATAGTTGGAGTGCGCAAGCAATACCAGGCCCGTAGCTAAGGGGGGCGCAGGGGGCTTAGCCCCCCTTGAAAAATTTTCGCCCTCCTGGAAAAATGTGTCGGACATAGTTTAAAACTATTGGACATAATTAAAAAAATTTGGGCTCTTTTCAAAAAACTCTTCGCCGCCCTAGTGTCCCAAGCTGGTTACGGGCCTTGGCAATACTAAAAAGCATTTAACACTGAAGCACCACCCTAGCAATTGCTGCATTCGGTCATCGTCATCCAGGAGTGTTACACGATGGAAGCAAAATAAAAACTTGCATGAACCTGCAGGAATTCTAATCTACGTAAGTAGATAAAAGAGCCTGATGAACATGCACCTCGTTGAACAAAAGCGTATAAATTGCTTCTAAACAAGGCACCAAAATACGTGACGAAATTGGTTACTTGACGAACACAAATTTTCCGAGATGTAATGCAAATTGCGGTATGCACTGGCGTAGGCTATGCACAGTCGTTATTGCCAGCTTTCTGTAATGTAGCCCAGCGCTCTTCAACCGGTGTGCACGGTGCACCAAAATATGCGCGGGGTGCACCACTAAGAAAGCATTCACAAACGTGCATCACACACTTGTCACACTAAACAGATAATTTTTACAAAACTTTCTGTTAGCAAAAATGAACCATTAACCAACCAATGACTTTCAGGATATAACCGAGACTTTGCACATTCTAAAGTGTGGTGCACAAACATCAGACCATTTCAAGCTAATTGTTGTAATTAGATGATTATTTGTGATTCATAAGCAACAGACAATCAGCCATTATCAACTGATTTATGCAGCTGAGTTACTGAATTAGGGGACTTGCTTATTTAGACCCAGGTGCTTACAGACATGGGCGCAATTACGTTGGGACACGGGGGAAGTGTCAGTAAATAGGGTGCATGAGTTTAAGTGTTTAAGTAAATAAGGTGCATGAGTTCGTCAAAATATCTTTAAGGGTGCACCATAACAAAAAAGGTTGAAGAGCACTGATGTAGCCAATGCTACGACGTTTTATTTGTGTTGATATACAATACAGTATTATACAGTAATGCAGCACAGAACAGGAAGCTGTTGTTGACAGCCTCGATTGTCTCACTTCCAATTCTATGACTGGCTTGAGCATTGCTGTAAGCAGGGGTGTAGTGGGGCGGGAACACGTGGGAACGGCGTTCCCACACCTTTTCACGTTTTGCTTTAAAATGAATTTGAAGCTGTTTCAAAATGGCTATTTTTATGGGTGCGTTCCCACACATTTTTTTCTTAGCACATCTGTGGCTGTAAGGGTGCATTCTTGTGTAACNGTAGAGTTATTTAATGTTCATCCGATGTTGAAGGATTAGGTCAGTGGTGGTTAGATATACACTGCAATCATAGTAGGCTGTTTCANATTGATTTTTGGCAGTACACTGTTATCACTGAGATTCTCAGCTGTCACCTGTCAGTGACTGAACTGAAGTTACACCAACTATGAAAACTCAGACAAACTTTAATCAGGCTCTACTGGCGCTAAAAACATAAAAACACGTTAAAAACTTGCCAACGTTTGAAAACTCAGTTTTATGATAAGTCTACTTGAAGTTGTTTGTTTCAAATAGGCAGTGTTCTTTTTTGACAGAAAGAGGTTATGCAGGTTGGAATTACATTAAGCAGAACTGTTAAGTAAGTAGCAACATGTACATATGGTAGTATCTGTTTTGCCTCATGAGGCAAAAGCTGTGCTTGTGGTAGGCTATTTAGCCTTTAGTCGAACACGATTGGGTGAAGTGGTCACATGGATGACACGCAGAGACAACGGATTAGCCTACAGTTCATGCAACGCAGGCAAAAAGCCGTAATAGGTTGCCAGCACTAAAACCATGACAACACTCATCTACGCATGCCGGAGTGAGCCGGTACAGACGGCAGCGCGAAGCCTGTAGCATTTCAAGAGCGCGGCACCCTAAGTCTGAAAAACATCTCAACACCTACTAAATCATAAAGTGCGTGGGCAAGGCATCCGTGTTTCTAGCTTTACTCTCTGTATACTCTATCCAGTTCGCATCGTGACATGACAGTCTGAGTGTATCGTGCTGACCGCCAGTGTTGCCAGATGGTTGTGCTTGTGAACTAAATCTGCTAAATGATGTCACAAAAAGTGCCAGATTCTGCTAAAGGTCTTGTCACAAATTTTCAGCTATTTGCTGATCAAAATCTGCTAAAAGCAGTGAAATTCTGTTAAAAAATCTGTCATTTTTGACATGATTAAACAAAACGTATAAAGCTATACAAAATAATAATTTTTCGTCTTGCACTTGCTCTCAATTAGCACCGGCTGAAAATGCCGGTCTTGGCCAACCCACTTTTCGGCCCACAATTTTCTATCAGTCAACATTTTGACTTTTTGAGCAACGTAACTGCAGCTTCTTGCATGACACACAAGTCTTGACGATCTCTTTCAAATGGTTGCATGTTTATATGCACCAGAACAATGCTCAGCGATAAACAATCTGAGTAGACAAATTTAATCAGGCTCTACTGGCGCTAAAAACATAAAAACA
>JGI24159J19872_10007450_pt1 | contig 14345 bp, 11 predicted proteins | sample Ectturendosymbi4_FD_19872 | JGI IMG/M metagenome (IMG submission 19872) | reverse complement strand
GCAATAACGACCAACGGTAGAACAATCCGCTCGCGACTTTTGCAACCCGTCTCTGCAGGCAAAGGAGGGGACATGAGTAAACTGCAAGCTTATCACTGCATCGTACTATGACTGTGAACCTGACTCCTGTGCAGTGTGTTTCATATCCGGCAAAAAAACTGCCATTGCAAAATCAAATCAATTAATCGGAATTACGATGCCGGCTTCGATGCCGGCTCCAGAAATGTTTGGTTCTTAATCCCAATTTCCAGGGGGGGATAATGCCCGTTTTTCCTCCCCTGTGGACATCCATACCATCATCGACTATTTTCTATCAAGTTCCACAAACAAGGCCAGCTCATCTAATGAAACGAAGAAGCGTTTTTGACTAATTGTTAGCATAACTTAATTTTTAGCATCTTTAGCGAGGAATATGCAGTACAAAAATATTTTTGGCGATGATTTTCAATGAAACCAAGTGTCATTTCACTACTTCTTTAGGTCTGGTGGGGGGATGCACCCCCCTGTGTCCGCGCCTGATGGAGAGCCGATCTCTCCATCAACGACGAGATTAATCTAACTTTCCATAATCAATACAAGGGTCCAGTTTAATTAAGAGTCCAATCTATAAGGGCTGGTTGCATAGGTGTAAGAGCAAGCAAAATTTTGCGGGTGGGAAGGATTTTTGCCCGAAAAGTTGTTGTGCGGCTTTTGCCTACAAATTTTCTCTGACAAAGATCATGTACTGTACACCTTTTTTGGTGTGACCTCTGGAAAAACCTTCATTTGTTTTTCTGCAAACGTTGGGCGCCATTTTTTTGAAGACAAACAACGTTGGACGTCACTTTTGCCCAAATTTCAGGAATTTTGCCCGGATTTTCAACAAATCAAAACTTTTGGGGGCGCTTGCACCCCTGCCTTCTACACCACTGGTTAGTTGTGAACTTGTGACCAATATACCAAGTGTGGATTTTCCCGGCAAGTTTTTGTGATTAATTAAAAAGGAAATAAACCAACAGACGATTGTTGAATTTGGCCTTGAAGTCAATAAATAAACGGTGAAATCAGAGGTAAAGTTGAAGTACAGTATCTTAAAACCCCTAATGAAAAGAGTATGTATGTGGACATACGTATCCAGGTTTTAAGATTTGGGAGAAAAATAGATTTTTAGGGGGTAAATATTTTTGTTTTTATTAAATGTTCTAAACAAATAGTTCATCATTTTATTCGAAATAACAGCCTGGTTCTGGTTGTTCTGGTGAAGAAAGTAGGATTTTTAGCATCTGGCTTATTTGTTGAATGGGTTTTCTTTTTGATACTGTGTAATTTGATTCAGTTTACCAGCGAGATTTTAAAAAATGAAAGTTTAGGTCTAGTCATCCCCACGATAAATTGTAATTTCCTTGCCCTGGATAAGCCTAAATGGGGAACAAGGTGTGAACGGAGCTCGATGATTGCAACAGAACCTTATAAAAATCCTTGAACAGAAGACTGAGGATGAACCACAACAGAAAGACCTGGGCAGTTAAAATGCCAGAAGCAGATCGCCAGAAGAAAGCAAAACGGTGAATTGCAGCGATAATCGCACATAGTATTGGTTACCAAGGCAACGAACAGTGGTGTAGGAGGTGGGGGTGCAGGCGCAACCCCAGAAGTTTTGATTTGTCAAAAAACCGGGCGAAATCTCTGAAAATCTGGGCAAAAACTATGAAAATGTTCGCAAAATATCTAAAAATCTGGACGAACTATTTGAAAATACGGGCAAAAATGGCGCCCGATGTGTAGAATCACATGAATATCTTTTTTGGGGTCATTCCAAAAGATCTGTGCGAAAGGTGGAAATATTCGCACAAAGAGTTGATCGAAAACTTTTGGGAAAATTTGGGCAAAAATCTTTCGCACCCCCAAAAATTTGCCTGCTCCAACATCTATGGCAACGAACGCCAGCATCGAGCAATAACTTCTCTTGTGTCGTAATTCAGATATTGTGTTCGGATTTTGGAAGCCTTTCGATAAAAGCTAGCAACAACGCTGCGTCACTGCGACTGCTGCAAGTGCGTTATATATAAATGTGGACTATCGCGTGTCGTAATTTTGATCTAAAGTACATGAAACAAAAAATCTCGAGGTTGAATTCCTGCGCAGGTGACGTTGAGGGTCGTGAGGTTACCAAGGGTCGTGAGGTCACCAAGGGTCTGTTGGGTTCCGAAATTATGTACGGAGGTCGCGTTTCCAAGAAAGCGTAATGACCCGGTCACACATCTTCTACTTCGCTGAAATGGTTTTTACTCATCTTTGCAAAAATTATTGCATATCTGCAGCAAAATACACATTTTCCAACAAAACTTTTGTGGTGAAATTGAGACCCTGGTTGTGCAGACATCCCAGCACAGAATTGCCTCGGGCTCTTTCTATGCCCAGCGTTACACAAGCACGGTTTTGAAACTAGTTTCTGAAAGTCAAGGACAACGTCACAATGAGAACGTTTCTATATTTAATCTTACCACAAATTCCACACAGACAACCATGCACTTGACGCATCATTCATATTTTTAAAAAAGTAAACGATGTTTTTCGAAGTTTTTTTTCAGCAAAATAAAGTTTGTAAATCCTAAAAATTACGAGGTAACTTGTCTGTATATGAAAATACCTTGATCGCCAATAACAAAATAAAAGCCAATCATGCGCTTCAGCGACAAATCTGAGGATGGTGTGCGACACAATATTTCAAATGTTCGATGTACATCAATCGCTCAGTTAAACTTGCAGATGGTTAACGGTTATGTCACTGGCATCGACATTAAGTATCTGACTTCACCTAAACATGAATCGGTGTGAACACATTCACACTACGACGAAATTCTTTCCATAGAAAAAAATGTCTCATCAACGCTATTGACTCATCAATCAAGATGCTGGTACTACCCATTTAACGAAATGTTCAACTTAAGTGTTTGACCTCTTGACCTTTCGAAGTCGAAGCCTGTTTGTTTGTTAATCGCATCTGCATTTGAGATGCGATTGTCAGAAGCAGCGACAGAAGAACCAGGCCAGAGCACCCGCACTTCGGCGCAATTTGCTGCACAACAACAACAACAAACACATTCACTCTAAGGAGGTCCTCAAATGTTATCTGATGCATTCTCCATGTTCTCGCCAACACCCCTAACACCGACATGCTTTCCTGCTCGTTTCAGCAAACGTCAGGAAAGCATCAGGAAGCGTGCAAACTGCTTTTTCCCCCCTTCACCCCCGCGAACAGGTTCTCGTGGATAACCTCTAATGCCTCTTGTGGGATCTACTCCAACCCCCTCCTGTGCAAAACTAAGCTAATAAACAACAATTGCAAAAACCATTAGTGAACTTTTAATTGGTGGAAACCATATCTCCTCCATCTCATTTAAAGAACACTTAGGAAACGTAGCAGCAAGGTAAAAGCCGAAACTGAGCAGCAAGTTTAAGTAACTATAAAACCATAAACACCCGAAATTTCCCTAAATAAATTATGCATAGTTTCCGCATTGACCATGCGTGCAAGGTTCACTGCAGGTAGGAGGCCACCCGCAGTTGGCAATGCACACCACCGTCCGCACAGGATTTCCGCGGCGGAGGTGGACACATGGCGTTATTCTTTCATCAAAGCTAGCAAAGCATTAACAAGGTCCAGAGTTGGATCCTCGAGGAGCACCACATCCCACGCTTCGAGATATGACTCGAATAGTTCATCGACCTGCGAAAAAATGGATCGGATTGGTTGGTAAGATGTGATCGACATTTACTATCTCAAGACACTTCATGTTTTAAGACAAAGCAGTCAAGGTCTTGAATTCCCAGAGTCTCCTGTTGCCAGAACGACACCATACGCCAAACACATTAAGCTCAAACACCTAAAAACACTTTCAAGCGTAAATTAAACTTTGACAACTTTTGACATACTTGGTCGGTAAAGTACAACAAAAAAAAACTATTGGTTTGTTAATACAGGTTTTTTAATACTTGCTTTATTAGTAAACGCTATTGATAAACCTGGTTTGTTGATACACGTTTTTTTATACTTGGTTTAATGATGAGCATCAACGTTTTTAGCAGATAAAAAGCGGTTGTTGCATTATAGCCATGGGTTCATCCACACAGTTGAAAAAAAGCGGTGAGGAAGTTTTGTTTGAAGTAAGACTTGTTTCGTTACAGCGAATACAAGTTGTAGAGCAGATGAGTTCATCTGCAAGAATAGTATGTGCCGCCATCCGGGTGGCACTGCGATGGTGATGATGCGATGGTGATGATGATTGCGGTGATGGGGCGATGGGACTAATCAGCTACTACTAGCTGTTGCACGCGATAAGTCCATTGTCAACCACGTGCCACCATTTCACTGCACGGGTGCAGTGGTTATCAACAGTACCGGAGTTTTCCGGAAATCCGTCCTCGGCTGTGAATTGGAAAAAAGACAAATTGGGAAAATAAGACGTGAAACAAATAACCGCCCGGGCTGTCATACGGCAGTTGCGTATTGCCTGTGTCTGATTCGTTTTGTTCTAGTGGTTTCAAATGTAGTGGGCCTTCAATGGATATTGAAAAGGTGATCTGGGTCGCGATAAAAAAGGTTTGCCGACCACTGGTGTAAGGTGGCAACTACAAATAGTATTCAAACTCAGCACGGTATAACGTTGGAAGTACCGTGTAAGGTGACAGGTACAAATACCGGTAGTATCCAACTCAAGCATTAGCACCATACAAACGCCCACCTGAAATAAGCGCCCATGAGCGGACTAAAAAAGACTGGGCGGACTTCCGGAAAACCCCGGTAACTGGTGCGCTCACAACTTCCTACTCCACAAAGCTTTATCTCTGATTGGTCTTATGTGGTCATCTGTTTTCTGATAAAATACAGAGATAACAACGCAGAACGTCATTTCCGTCACCTTATCATTCAGGTAACCGATTTTCAAGCAGGTCGAAATCTCTTCCACGCCATCGGCCATGTGGAGATCGCCCAGCGAGTCGCCTAGCAACAGCACGTTGTGGCGATGCCGGATGTCGTTGAAGTATTCGGAATGGCAAAGCGCTCCTTCGTTCTTGTTGAAAATGTGAATCAACTCTCCCTTGAACCCGATCAGGACGCCCTGAAACGAAGTACGTTGGAAGTTCTGTGTTAAATACGGAGAATCAACAACCAACAAACACTCGCGATGAACAACTGCCCTGTGGTTGAATCACTGTGAAGCGAATCATACGGGCGTTTGGCAACCGCAGCAACCTGACGACTTCAGGCGGTTCGCACGTCATCAGTGATGAGGTCATTGAACATGATGAGCATTTGGTTATAGGCTTATCTGCAGTAGTGTTTGATTGCTCGGTCATTAACAGATCTCCATCAAGGTTATTTTGAGTTTCAGGAGGTCGCATTGACAATCGCACACAACGCAGTCGTTTCTCAATACAACACGTTTTTTTTAAGTTGTTGAGAAAAAGAAGCCACATCGGCAATTGACAACACAATCTTTTTAAACAAAACAACAACTTTTTCTTGAGTTCACAAACACTCGCAGAGCATTCAAACTGTGTCATGTGCACCAACTGTGTGGATCCCAGCTGCACTTTACATTCGTTCGCCTTAAACGTCCACAAAGCTGCATTGCGAATAGTTTCGTTATGATTATCAACATTTTCAAAGAAACTTTGTGAGCTTTACGTCATTTCTAACAAAAGCAAATAGTTTTTTGACGTTACGAAATGTATGTCGAGTGCCGGCAATTTGCTTTTGTGACTGTCTGGTGACGACGATGTACTATCCTGATTGCAGACAGGTGGTTCGTGATGGCCGAAAACAATAGACATGGAAAATATGAAACGTTCAGGCTGCAACGTAGAACTGTAGTGACGTATATTGTATCGGCTTCAGTCCTGGCACCAGACTGCGACAAAAAGGTTATTCATGAGAACACTATTGTACTGGTGCGGAGGTTAATGGAAGCAGAGTGTGGAAACTGTGACCGACGAGCGTCAAGTTAATCGGTTGATCGAGGAAATCAAACTTGCGGACAGGCCACCGTTACTGGGGCAACGTTTTGCCTGTGGTTGCTTCGTTAGACTGTTTCTTGCTTGCACGACCTTGGCCAAGAGATTTTTTGAATCCCACGTGGTCTGCCTCACACAATCGCAGATTTAGAGAAGGTTTTGCTTCCACAAGTTCAGCTTGCCTGTAACCTGTAACTCATATCACTCATAGACCCTCTTTTGCTGACGACTTTTTGTGGAGCCTATTGTGTTAAAACGGCAACGAAAAAAATAAGGTATGATAAAGAAAATACTGCAATTTTCTGCTGCTAATGAACAACATAAATTTACTTATAAGATCTATTCAAGAGAAAAAAGGCTAATTTTCAAGAAATGTTTCAGTCAAACACCAGAAAATCGTAACATATTTGAATGTTTCGCGACACTCTTGCAAGAACTGCGCAACATACTGATTGGAAACACTGTTCTAAACCGACTTGTCTTTCAAATGCCTTCGCATAGCGGAAGAAGTCCAACGGCTCCTCGTTTACTGGAACAGATTTGGATCGGCCGGTGAGAAAGACACATAACTGCTTTAAACACGGATCTCCACAATAAGTGACCTTCGACTCACGAACGGCCAAGCCAAGCAACAATAAGCCTAATGTAGTTGCAGAAAAATTTTGTCAAATGCACGGTAAACTGTCGACGTGCATATAATGCGAGCGACCCGGTGGCTGCTTTTTTTCGGTCATACACGGAATTTTTTTTGAAATGACCGAAAAAAATTAAGTCATTTCGGTCAGAATGTCTGAAAATATAGGCTAAAAAACACTGTTATGGCGAGTTTTAATACAACTGTGAGACAAATAACCGAAATGTCTCAGCGAAAAAAAAAACAGCTCGGAGGCATTCACTAAACTTTGCATCGATGCCAAGAATGGGACTTACATCGTTGTCGAAGTCCATGAAGTTCGAAACCACTTTGATGTTAGGATAGTAAGTAAGCTTCTGTCGAATGGTCTCTTCTATGACGTCACCCACTCCGGCCGAAAAAATCAGTAACGGAACGGATTGTTCGTTGAGCGAACGGAACATCTCGCCGCACCCGTCTCTGCAAACAAAGCAAATAAAAAGAGTTTTTGGAACTTGAGATCGAAATCTTGGGAATGCGACATCGCCATGAAGCAGCTTGGCCTGCGTCGTCTGCAAAAGCAACTACTTTAAGAATTCACGGTTAGAAGACTAACAATTGCCAGAAGCAAACAAATGCGAATCCAGAAAATAACGCAGAGCGGGACACATTCTGTGGTTCCATTAAACTTCGCCGAGACCTGTGTGTCTCGTAGAAAACAAATTGCTTGATGCCCGCAGATTTTCTTGTGCAGTCATTATGAAACTGCGTTTGTTCACGATCATTTTAAAAAATATACAGCAGCGATTAGCGATGCGAGTCCTGCTGGCTGCGCTTGCGGGAAAGTGGCCCAGTGATCATGAAAGGACCAGGTGGCGTGACTACATCTCCGACCTTGGAGCAGTCTTGGTCTGGAGCCAAGTTGCTAAAAATTTTATGAAGTTAATTCAATTTCATTTAGTTTAAAGACAACAGTAAATAGCCATCAAGTACTAAGACATGAATGCCATCCAGGATATGTATTGCTTGTTTCTGTTTTAATAAGAATTCCCACGAGCATTCACCAACGAAGTTGTTCCTATGCGTTTTAAGAGGCAAGCAATCAGTGCTCTGTTTAAGTTTGTCAAGTGAGAGGAGAGAAATCTGTTTCCTGTTGTGCTTTGTTGCCAGTACCAGGTCAAGCCTTTACCAACGCTCAGCCGGCAATAGTTCCGGAGAACAAAGCGATAATAAACGACGCATAGCTTTTTGTAGTAACCTCTTAAGAAACGTTTCTTGACCTATTTTGAATTTAGTAAAACTTGTGCAATTTACGCCATCAGATTTTCCTGAAAAAAGGGGTCACGTCAACAGTTAGCAACTAAAAATTACTTTATTTAACGCATTGGATCACGACAATCTAGACAAATCAGTCGAAAACCAAGACGCACTTCAGTCTGGCAGCCGATTTCGCGACCGCTTCCTTGATATGACTTTGCTCTATCCTCGCATCAAGCATGACTTTGTGAGCCTTGCCCCACCTGTAAAACAGAGTTGAAAAGATTTAGTGGCAAACAGCAACCAGAGTATGAAGCATCATCATCATCACCTATGTGAAGCAATGCAAGTAGAGCTACCGAATGCGTTCGGTATTTCATGGAGAAGCTAGTGTACTTAAAAGACAGTCGCAGAAACTCAAAGGCGTGTAAAAAAGTTTCGAGATAATCCTTTGCATTGCCATCGTGGCTATTGAGAAAAAAGAGACAACCGCAATGAGTTACGAAATAAAAAGGAATACAGTGGGTCCCGATTGCTTCTAATCTGGTTTTTGCCTTGGTGGGTGAGATCATGCACGTTAACATGGATTACAATGTTAATTCTTCCAACACGCAGTATTGAACCCTCGTAATGTAACTGAAACGGGAAACTTAAGTTGTAGTGATGGTAACGACGAGGTTTTCCGTTCTCGAACATCTGCTTCACTTCCAAGTTCAGTAAAGTCGAGGATGTCCGTCCTGCGGTCGTAAGTTCGAATCTTTGCGAAGCCGAGTTGTTTGCTTTAAGCGCACTTTTTGTTCATAGATCAGGCGACTCTGTCCCGTTGTTAGGAGCAACAAGCTTGCATGGCTTTGGTTCGGCCTAATCGTCGTTCTTGTCTCTATTGGTTAGACCTGGTAAATTACTCTGGGNTCCTATGTTAATCACGTATCCACCAAAACCTCCTTCCAAAAATGGTTAGATTTAATTTATTTATCGATTAAACAACTGCAAAAACGTTCCTTGGATAAATTTTCAGTCTTAATATAAAAACAAGCTTATTTTCAGCAAACTTTTTACGCGAGATCAACATTAGAGTCCCATTTAAATCGTTAGCACCGATTTATTCAATAGAAAAAATCACCATTCTATCATGTAGGGAGTTTTCTCTTTCGCTGACATTGTGTGATCCATTTCAATCGGATAGTATTTGTTTTTCAATGACATTAAATGCTCTTTAACACTTTCGTCCATCACAATAGACGACATTAGAATACCTGTTGACAAAACGAGAACATTTGATAATGGGGCTGATACATTAACACATTTATCGACATACAAAAATCGCTTCTGAATAGATCTGATTCAACACCTACGGGTGATGAATGTCCCACAACGAGCCAGGTTATTAACAGTTGCAAAGCCGATGTGAATTACACATTTCAGGAGCCAAAAATCACAAGAGTGCACGCCAAACAAAACATGTTACATGCCGAACTTTTCTTAATATTGTGCATCGTCATTTCAAACCAAATCATTAGTAGGACGGCTCCCGTGAAATCGAAAGTTTTCAGGAAACGAAGTTAGTCTGTTAATTTTCCATCGCCCATTTACAGATTTGAAAAAATAAAACAAAACTTTATTTTTTCCTGAGAAGGGAAATGAACAACAGTTCGCGGGTAGTATCATTGCAGGAATGTGTTTCTAGCTGAAAACAGGATAGACTAAATTTTATTAAGACTTCTTAGCGCAGCGTTGTCAAAGAGGGGACCTAATTTTGAATTCCGAATTAGTACATGAGCTGAAAACTTTCCAACCGTTGTCGCTTGCAAACGACCGGTAACTGCTTAACACGGACTACGCCTTTCAACGCCAACGTTCAATCATTCCCAAACATTTTCTTTGTCAAAACAATGAGTTGGCGTTTGTTTTCACTGCTGCGCAGCGGCAGACAGTCATGCAACAGAAACGCGAGATTGGTTTACCTGTGACGGCCGCGAGTCGCACACCTGTCTATTAGAGACTGCATTTAAGCTTCCTGATAACTCCTCGAAATGGCAGAAGTTAGTTTAGAAGAAGTTTTTAATTAACCCTGGAAGTTGACGCCCAGGTTTCGATGTACTTGCCAAACTGGTTTTGATTATTTTCAACAACAGAATTAATTTATACTTAACCAACAAATCGGGCAATTTTTGGCACTATGCTGAATTTCTGAAAAATGTGAATAAGCTGCCCAGATCCCACTTGCACGGTCTAGAATGTATAACCAACTTGAAAAAAACTTTAGTAAAATTACAAAAAAGTTAGTCAACATCTGACAAATAACATCGCTATTAGATCCCACAACCTGGCATGATTTTGATGTTGTTGTAGGACTGGACTATTGTCTTGTCTTGTTCCAACACCTGCTTTTGCAAAGTTTCTGCAGCATGTTGCATTTGCCATCAAACCTTTTTTTATCAAAGCCTACTTTTCTGAAAACTTTTCATTGCATGATATACGCTAATGAGTAAGGTTTTCTATGAACTGAAGAATAAGTGGTTCTTTCAATCAATCGTGTCCAAATGAGCTTCTCAGCACTGAACGTGAGGAAGCACAATAAGGTGTTATCAATATAGTTCTCAAGATACACTTGAAATTGAAAGAATATTTTTCATATTTTTTTATCGTCCATCCCACTACCTACTACTGCTGTTACATAAAATATTAGTGTTGGAAATAACTTTTCCACTGTAAACTCAGCCACTATTTACCACATCGATTTCAATTTGCATAAACATATGCCACAACTAGCACTGATCAGTGACCATGCAGTTTCCACAGTTTGTGGCTTTGGTGTTTGAAATTGTATTTCTTGAAAGACAGTTGGCTTTATTTCTGTAGTTCATGTTATTGTGAATAAGCAAACGAAATTCCACAGCCAAAAAAGGTTCAATTTAACAGGAACTAATTCATCAGGTATAACAATCACAGCGCAACCATGAAATTCAGTAAACTGAATGGTATCAAAGCAAATCATGTCAAAGCAAATCTCTTTCATTCAAAAAGGGTTACAAAGAATGAACAAATCAATATCAAGGTGCATGGGCCACACAGCTTTTGCTGACCATTTTTCTACATCTTACCATGGCATGAAGGACATCGAGTGTTGTTGTATGAGAATCTACTCAAAGTCATATCAAAGTCACTGATGACCTAAAAATAACAATGCAGTCCGAATTGAAAAAAAAGATCTGACATCCATGTGCACGACTGATGAAGTTGAAACCTGGATTGACAACCTGGGACAGGGACACCAAAACAAAACCTGTTATAAATAAGCAAAGTCTGTCATAAATATACAAATGAAGGACACTGAAGTAGCATATGCACTGCGTAAGTAAATATATCTACAGATGGCATTCATAACACAAAACATGGTAGCGTTCCCATCAGTTCAAAATTATTACAACTCTACAAAAACAGTTGGCTTCAACCCCTACATGATAAGAAATTTTGGCCCACAGATACCATGGTTTTTAAAAATATCATCTCAATGTCTTATCTACCAGTTTTTGATCATTTCAATATTCTTAATTCGCAATATTATTTTCAGCAACAAAATTCAGAAAAATCTTGAAACAAATCCAAGACTTAGCATGCTCACATTGTTGCAATAGCTTTTAAATTTTTCCATTCATAAAGGTTATCAAGTAGCAAACATTTGCACCTTTACCGAATTTATTAAACACCAGTTCAATTTCATAACCTTTTTGACTATCTTACATTGTCCTGTGACAATTATTTAGTGAATATATATACGTAGTAAGTAACAAACCTTGGTCAAGATCTTGCCTACTAAAAACGTTTTTAAGACTATTTGAGTAAAACTGTAGCTTGAGCTCAAATCATTTCAGTAATACCTGAACACCAATTTCTTAGTATACCTTAGTTGTGTAACTGAAGAAGTTCATAACAACATACACAATGTAATTAATTGCATTAAAATCTTTAAGAGTCACATCACATGGATTATTTTGCTTGATTATTTTTTTGGTATTGAATACTACATGAAAGTGAATAAATTAATGACAGAAAGGCCTTTACAGCAAGAACTGGCTCAAATGATATGGCTTTCATGCACATACGTTGCTCAGTACATTACACAGCAAGATAACTAGTACCTGAAGGGAAGAAAATCCACCTTCCACCAATGATTTTATTTTCTTGTAGACAACATCTTTGTCTTTCATATACACATGAGGTTTGGATAGCACATCCATCAGTAACCAGTTACAATAAACCTATAAAGCTTGAACGCAAACCAAATATAAATGTAGCAACTCATAGCTAAATGGATTATCATGCACAACCTATGGCAATTATTACCAATATGATAGCCATCTACAATGTATCATACATTGCGATCGGAAAAGCCCAAGCAGCATATGCGCAAAGCTTCGCACTGTGGCAGCAAGCAACAATAGAGTTCACATGCCATGATCACTCTATTAATTATTGCTTGGTTGTTCGCGCCACGTTCATATAGTGTTTTTCTTCATGCACATCCCGTTTGTGATGAATCACACGATCAATGCAATGCCACCGGAGAGGTTGCAACAGTATGTATATCTTAACATGGATTAAATAAACGCCCAATATAATATAAAGAACTTAATGAATGTTGGGCTATCCTTTTTGCATAAATATACTGAAATATTATGCAATATTTATTAAAGGTCCATGCACATTGACTTATAACCCACTGATTTTACAAAACAGTACAAAAATGACACTTCATGTCATTGCTTAATGCATCTATCGCAGCGTTGGCCTGCAGGCAACATCTGACCTGCAACCTATGCCAGGGCACCCTTCATAGCTGCTTGAGTGCTTCTTCCATTGGAAGTTTCTGCACACCAGCATCCTAAAAATTGTTCATGTGCTTGATGCCTAGACTGCTGCAGACACTCATTTGTAACACTACTTTACATGTGCACATTGAGTACTAAGGCATTTAGAGTGAACATTTACTGGTTCCTTTGTCTCTATTTCTTGCAACTGATTCATAACTCTATTGAATGTTGTAAGATGTAGGCATTCAGAGTTGGCAGTGGCTACAGAACGGCCTGTGGATTTTTATACTTGAAATCTTATTCGACTGCCACCTGCAACCAGTGATGGATTTACGCATAGGCCAAATAGGCCATGGCCTACGTAGGTCTCCATGCATTTGGGGGCCACAACTCTTTCCTATGACGACTCATTATTAACTAAAAATTTGCGAAACTGTGCACAGGTATAACTAGTTTGGAGGCCACTGATCTACGGCAGTCGTAGAACCAAAGTCGGCAAGACATTAGATTTTTTTTTTTGGAGGGAGATTTTTCAGGAGGCACTACACATGTGAGGGGCACATTCATGCTTTTCAGACAAACGGCCAAATAACAATAAGTCACACCTGCGTGGGGCCCCAATAATTAAGATGGCCTAGGGCCCCACGCTGCATAAATCCGTCCCTGCCTGTAACGTGATAGCAACGCACAACGAGAGCATAGCAGGCTTGGTAGAAGCCCAGACTGGAAAACGTGGCAGTAGTCGACGAGATATCGCGCGTAACAGGGCGATTTGAGGCATGACACACGGCATAAACCTTTGGCGCGTGACATTCACGCGTGACTGCTTTTCACTGAAATCATAATGGCGCGTGAGATCTCTTTTCCAAAAAGCTTTTATGAATAAAAGCCTTTATCAGCGTTTTTTGAGCAGCTCCAGTACCTCGTGTGTTCAATGGCGTTACTAGAGGTTTGATCCACGGGAAACACTTAGCTGAAAGGGCCCACTGGTCATTGTAAGGGGCCTACTAGTAAAACTCAGAAAAAAATTGAGAATTGAATGTGATTATGGTGGTAGACGGCTATATTTCAAAACCCTAAATAACCAGAAAATACACCGAAAAAAGCAAAAAAGCAACAACCTACTGAAAACCAAAAGAATAATAAAAATTAAATATAAGCTTATGGGGCGGCCGGTTTTTACAGGTAGCTTGCCTGGTGGGGCGATTCTCCCCTCTTCCCCCGTCAGTTACGCCACTGCGTGTGTAACCTTGAAAAGTCATAAATCTGTATGATGTGTAACTGTTTGTCATTCCGAACAATATCAATTCGCACCACTAGAAAGTTTCATTCCCTTCTCCAGGAGGGGGTGTTTGTGGGCTAATCCCCCAAACAAAACTTCAAGCTCCCCCAAATTGAAATAACAAGCACTACAAATCGGGAGTTTATGTCAAAATTTTGGATGTCAAGCCCCCCTGCACAAACGTAAACACCCTTATTGAAGATTTTCTGTCGACGGTTCTGCAAAGTTCCGTGGAAGACAGGAAAAAGTGAGTAATTCATCTTAGAAGCACGTGGATGATAGATCGCATCCGATATTTTCCCGTTGTTCAGAAACAGTATTTCACCAACATTTTACATCCCCGTCAATGTGGAAAAGATAGTTGCCATCCACCATCCACCTT
>JGI24159J19872_10007449_pt1 | contig 14345 bp, 10 predicted proteins | sample Ectturendosymbi4_FD_19872 | JGI IMG/M metagenome (IMG submission 19872) | reverse complement strand
GTTTAAGGTTACGACTGATGCTGCAGATAAGGGCAAGGCATATAGTAGGCCTATTTGTAGCACACCGGAGTTATCAGAGAGGAATGTTTGCGATGGGCTTGAAATTAAGTTTACATCACCATTAGGTGAGATACAGCAAATTGGTGGGCTTGAAACATCTGCGAAAAGCGCTACTCCTTGTTATACTTTCGGTTAGTGATCACAAGCGGTTAGGTACAAGTTCGTATTTCATTATCATTTGCTTCCACACGGAGCTTACACCTCAGCTAAGTATCAGCCATGACATGAATTCTCCAACATTTACACTGTATACACAACCACTGGCGTTGGAAGTGGATGAGAAGAAGTGGTCCTTGAGCCCCTCCGTGCATTTTGAAATTTGACATTTTCCTAAATTTTTAGCAAAAAGGTTGTGTCCTTAGTTTACCTGGAAAAATTTACAATTGCCTCTCATTGGATAAAACTTTCCGACGCCCGTGTACACAACGTTTGAGTAATCATGGACAGTTGGTGAACCATAGTGTTTTGATCAGGTTCGACTAAAAGCTGATGGAATAGGTGCCGTAAGCAGTTTCGTTGACTCGCATTGAAATATTTCCTTGGCTTACACATCAAAAGCTTGATTACCCTGAAGATTTTTGGTGCAACTTTAAGAATTGGGGGGGGGAGGGGGCAATCGCCTCCATTGCCCCCCCCTGGCCACGCGCCTGTGCGCGGATTGAGTTTTTTTTCCCGCTCCCGCATACTTCTACTGTAAACCCCACCAGCAGGAATTTAAGAAATCGTGCCTTCTCAAATCAACCAAAAACTCATGCAACGTGTTTCATCGCTGGCAGAAATTTATCCAGTGGTTCATTTCAAAGCCAACAGGATGTCTTGAAAAACACTGTAAAATAAAAATGTGAAGCCTTTCGGTCAACTTTGAGCGATTCGTCCTGAGCTTCAAAAGCACTATTGAAAGAGAGTATGTCGTTCACTGACCAACTCTTTTAAATTTGTTTTTGTGCTGTACACGAGATGCCCAGCCATGCTAAACACTCGTTCACCAGCAGCACAAGTTGCCATCACTCATAACATATTTCCTGCAAGATCACTGGGAGCAACACTAATCTGTGGTCTTGCCACTACAGGAGAATGTTTCTACGCCCTTGACCCCAAGCTCGATGTACCATTGAAATTCTTTCTCTCGTCACTTTCACATGTACTGGGTCAACATTCAGTTAAGAAATGAAAAAAGTTTGGGTTTTCCAAAATTTTATCGTAACGTCCAAACGGGGACAGTGTTGAAAGACTGGATTATGTATTCCGTCTGCTGATATCATTCATTGCTTTTTCTGTATTGCAAACTCTTGAGTATAAACAGAGCCAGTGCATTTGTCAACAAGTGGTTTCAAACAACTATTCTAATCCTTAATTCAAGGTTATGTTATGAACATGATAATTTGAACAAACATTTAGAAGCAACATGGAGTTCTTGGAAGCGGTGGGGGCCCCGCCATCAAGTTTTCCAATTGGGCGCAGCAGTTGCCAACACCGGCCCTATTGTTACCACACTAATAACGATAGGAGTCTACTAGGCGTTGGCACTTTCGTTCGTTTNGAAGTAAATTGTGAAGTTACTAGTTATGCCTCTGCGCAGTCTCGCAAATTTTGAGTTAGTGATGAGTCATCATCAGGGCCGGCCCTAGCAGATGCGGGGCCNAATGCAAGACCTGGGCGCGGGGCCCAATGCAAAACCTAGGCGCGAGACCCCTCTGAGAAAAGATTTTATGACGTCATCGTGTTCAGTCAATCGTGGTAGAGCGAAAATATGCACTAACACGAGAATTGAGCGCGTTTGCTAACGTTCGAGAGGAAATTTCCTGGTTCTGACGAGAGCGTTCTTTGTTAACTATGAAATTTATATGGCGTTTCTACTGAATTCTCAAGCGCAAGGTGTATCTGGCAAAAATGAATAATCCACCCAAACACCATGGCGCTGGCCCCCCAGATGCGCGAGGCCCAATGCAGCTGCATCGGTTGCATCGGCTTAAGGCCGGCCCTGGTCATCATGAGAAAAAGTAGCGCGGGGCCTCAAAAGTGCGGGACCCTAGGCCATGGCTTATTTGGCCTCTGCATAAATACGTCAATGACTATAAACCTGTGCTAGGCAGCAACTCGGAGTGACGAACGTGTTCATTTTGTCCTTAACGTAGTTTTGTTCAGCAGCGACTGGTGTACTGTACTTTCAAGATTGTTTAAACTTTATTGATAGTCTCTGAATCCTGGTTGTTGTTCAGTTGCCTGTGAAGGTCAGGTGACCTTTTTCAGCCAGCCAGACTTTTTCTCTGAATGACACAATGGGTGGATTCACAATCAAAACCAACCAACCTTTTTAACCTCAGGGGAGATTTGTACCAGAATGGAAATCCACAAACACTTAAATCATATAAATACTGTAGTTAAAGCAGCACATAGCCATCCAGTCGTAGCAGCAGCTCCGTCTGTGCACACACCGACAGAGATTGGGATCAATTCAGTTTTGCTGACTTAATTATTCAGAGACTTGAATATTTCTGCATCTGCATTGTTGGTTGGAAACAATAGTGCACATAATATATCCCCATGCATATCCTATTGATAAAGACATTGCACATCAACCAATTGTATCGACTTGTTGTCAAAATCCGTAGATTCATCAACCTGGATTCCGAACCATGGCGACATTTTCATCCACTCTAACAACAGAGCCTCGATGTCCTCAGAACTGCACTCGACACGGTTTTTGCAGAAAGGTGCACCTCGCGGACTACTTTCTTAACCGCAGCCTCTCGTGAAAGTTCACAACAAACATCTTTGATGGCTGGCAGGCACGTAACCAGACACATTGTTGGGGGGGGGAACACAACCATTGAATCTCAACATTTAAATATTTAATAGCCCTTGTTCATAAAGCTTCATCCATAAAACATGCAATTGTCTGGCGTTTTTTTCTGAACAATTATGTTCAGATTTAAACTGATAAATAAAGTGTTTCTTTTATTGAATTAACACGTTTTTTCAAATTTGTTTTTAGTGAAATTCCAACCCTCCACTTTGGAAAAAAGCCTGCATTTGCTCGTAAAACTTCCTTGCAAAAGCACTTGTGAAAATCTCAATGCTATAAGTGCACAATATGCAACAGCAGCCAATGTTTTAGTTGAGCGCAACAAGTTATGGCGGTCGCCATCGCGACAACACAACTGATGTACACCAACACTTTCAACCAGGCCCGCAAACGGGGGGGAGAAACGGTCAGTTGCCCTCAATAAATTTTCAAAAACCTGTTACAGGTTAGATACAACAACAACTTGCAATGTATGTATCCCGCCCGAAAATACCAGCTGGTTGCAGCCCTGCGCTTAGCCGAGTAACAACTTTGCTCCATGATATCAACATCCGAAGTAGACTTACAAACCATGTTCGCATATGAAGTAGAACCACTTGTCCTCTAGTTCCTGAGCAACTAATGTGACGTACGCAGCTGAAGAAAGGTAAAACTAGAGTCTCTCAAATCGTTTGAAAAATGTTTGGATGTTGTTATCAAAACATTATGAAATGCGGTTGCGAGCATCTTTGTACATTGCTTTCACTAAGCTTGCTTACTAAAAACGATGAGGTGTTTAGCTTGCTATTTAGGGATAACAATGTAATTCACAAATATGATAAAGACAGCGTCATATAAAGTTGAGAAAAGTTGCTAAAATCCTTAAAGGAACTCGCGTATGTTTGCTAAATTGTCGGTGTATGCATACTTTCTGGAGCCGGTGGTTGGCAAGTCTGCGGTGTAGATATGGAAAAGAAGGGCTGCCAGGACGGATTACTGTGGGACGCCATTTTCGAGGCGTCGTACCCTGCTTTGTTTGTGAGAACATAATTGATGTAAACGTTAAAGCTCAACATANCAGTGACTTGTTNNAACCTCTCCGCTGGCGTTGCGTTGATTGTATGATTCACCACGAATGGGATGTGCGCGAAGAACAACAAAATATATATGTGGCGCGAACACGCAATNATAGAGTGATCGTGGCGTGGGAACTCTATTGTTGCTTGATGCCACAGTGTGAAGCTTTGCGCACATGCCGCTCGGGCTTTTCCGATCGCAACAGACTGAACTACCACAAAGCATAAATATCCAGATCGATTGTCATTGCTGCTAAATAGTGACTATGGCATAATGAAGAAGAATTTGCAACAAAAATGGTTTGTAAGCAAAGGTTTTATCTTGAGGCGTATACAATAAAATGTTATCACCGCTGCAATCACACACTTGTACTTTTAAAACTGCACAAAAACAAAAATATACGATATCCATGCGGCAGAGCTGCACAGCCTTTTCACTGTTGCCGGGCCGCATCCCGTTTTGTTTTTGAATTACGGTCTACGGCCGCCAGTGTTTTCAAGGCATCCTTACTTTTTGCACTGCTTCTGTTTTGTTTCCACACACTGAGCCTGCTTCGTCACGTCTGTTTCGGCCATCATTTTGCGAAGTATCTTCTCATACAGCAGACAAAGAATTTTTGCGAGTTGCACGGCCACCTTTACTTATATTTTAAACTGCATGTTCAGGACCGAATAAAATGTTTGTTGAAGGCCGTACTTTGTGCACCTCTGATCGAAGGTTACGAATGACACTGCACACAAGTTATATTTGTAGCACTCCAGAGTTATCAGAAAGGAAATTTCGCAATGGTCTTGAAATGATGCTCACATCATCATTAGGTGGGATAAAGCAAACTAGTTGGTTGACCAGATAACATCCATGATTTTTCACCAATCCTATGTGACCCAGTGACAATCTTTGTTTACATTGTCAGTTCTCTTGCAATAGTGTCTTCATTTTTTATTTCCACTGAAAATTGGTTAATTCTTTGCGTTTGCATCACATTTTTTACATTGTTTCTGTTTGTTAGCTGAGTATTTGCAATCGCTAAACTAGATAAGCCTTTGGGGGCAACAAAGAGCTATCACCTCATGTCATTACTGTGTGGTACCTTCAAGTCCTTCGAGAGACTCGTTACCGCTCGTGTCGAACCAATCATCGATTCTCCGACAGGAACAGGCGGGCTTTGTACACGGGAGGTAAAACCATAGATCAGGTCACGTTGCTGTCGCAAGACATCGATGACAGCTTTTCGGCTAAGAAGAAAGCAGGAACTGTGCTTGCCGATCTCACATCATCTTGCGACACTGTATGTCAACGCGGCCTCACCTGCAAGTTACTGCGATTGCTACCTGACAGACACATGGTTCGCTTGATCATGGAGCTGGTTGGTAATCGCAGCTTCACCCTTACCACCGGTAGCAACAAATGAAGCAAGTTGCAACTCCTCGAGAATGGTGTTCCACAAGGATCCGTCTTGTCACCCCTTCTCGTCAACTTCTGACTTGCCAACCACCGTCTCCAGAAAGCATGCAAACTCTGTCAATCTAGCAATCATGCATGCTGAAGGAAACTGGCAAGCAGTAAAAGAAGTGCTAACCAAAGACATGGCGATTATAAGCAAATAACTCCAGACTGGAAGTTAAATCTCAGGTCTTTAATAACGACCTCAACAGTCCATCTCAACAACAAGGAAACTAAACCTGAGCTGAAAGTCAATTCCAGAAACGAACAGGCCCGTAGCAACGGGGGACATTCGGGGGCAGTGCCCCCCAAATATCTTTTGTACCCCCCCAAATTTTCTTGTTCCCAGAAAAATTTGTTTTAAAAATATTATTAAAAACAAATATCGTGACCCCCTAAAATGCATTTTGCCCCTCCAAGCCTCAAACCTGGCTACGGGCCTGGCAACGAAACTTTGCACTTTTGCTCACAGTCAAAATACCTCGCAGTCAATGGCAGATTTAAGAGGGGCTGTTTGGGGCAGCTGTTCACCCAAACATCCATGGCTCCTCGTTGAATGGCGCTCTTTGATATAAACACATCCTTTTTCGAAGCCTAGCGAAGTTTAAACAGAGATTAAAATATAACAAGTACTCTAAAACAAAGGTTCCTAAAAGTTTCCAATAGCGCACCTTTGGTGTTAGTTATTGATACTCGCACATCACCTTAAATGAAAACACAAAAAACATAATAACCATTTGTTTGGAACTGTTTTTTTTGGAAACTCGTAGTGTAATTCGAGGAAGACAATGCACATCGCAAAGCGGTTTTACATTCCAGTTTGTTTTGAGATTTTGCCTTGTATGCTTTGTTTCGATTCACCATGTCACAAACGTTTTTTCTATATTGACCAAACAGTTTTGAATGACCAATGCCACATCTACAGAGTCGTTGTCGGTTTGCTTTTCTCATTCAAATTGATCACTTACCTGAATCGGCGCTATTTCGCACAGATTGAGACTAACTTTTCAGGCGTTCGAGAAGTCACCAGCGGTTGCTTGAGGTTCGAAGTCGGAAGCTGTCGCCACATGAAACTATCAATCATGTCAAGCTAACAGCTGCCTAACGCAGGCAGGTTTCAGGTAACCAGCGTTCAGACAATTGCTTAACTAAACACGTAACATACTATCGAGGAAAATCGTTTTGCTATGAATAGACTTTGCGCTCATTTGAAATTCTTGTGCACATTGTTCAATGGCGTGCATGGTGGGAATGGATGGTTATTCAAATGCGTGGAACGCTGCATCCACCTAGCCACGTTGAAAACATAATAAAGTTTGGCTTATTCAGTTGCAGATTGATTGAAGAAATGTCAGCAACATTTTCCATTAAACGTTTTCGTTTGATTTTAAAATCGACATTTGCATCGATTTCTTCTGGTCAGGAACTTTGTGTAATTACCTCAAAAGACAATTTCAAAAATGTAAGAACGAGCGACAAAGCCCGTAAACTTTGCAAAGTTTTAAATTTTTAGCCTTAATTCCAACATTAAATATCTTAGGTACGTTCGTTCGGTTGTGGGACCAATGTGCCTCAGAAACATGTTTGCTGGGTAAGTTCTGCAGGCAGCTAATACCTGATGAACCAAGTTCAACGAGTCTTTTTGGACCGGATGGAATCGGGTAAAATTTACACTTAAGTTTTGTTGAGACTGAAAGCGGTTAGTTTTCCCACAAAAAAAATCTGAACTTGAAACTGGTATAAAACATTTTTCCCAGCAGGGTATGGTATCTTTTCCCAGCAAGATATGGTATCTTTACATACACCTGTGAATTTGTTGCGATCGCCCGGCAATGCTGTGCATGCCTTTGCTGGTAAAGATTGCAGTCTATTGTAATTGTACGATTTGCTTTGAATGCTTTTGTTGACGCACCGCTATTGCGCAGCACGTTGTTGCCAGGGCATCTGAGAGAAATTCTACGAGAGAGTACAAAGACTGATACCGGCCCCCAGCCTCTGGAGCCCTTGTTGAAACTTGTATAGCTTGTTTCTACTTGTATAGCTTGCAGTAGCTTCTGGAGCTCTCGTTGAAACTTGTATAGTCTGTTTCTACTAGTGTAGCTTATAGTAATCAGCACGTAGATGAAACAGTTATCGTTCTAAGATTTACAAATAGATTAATTGTTGTACTGGCAACAGGCTCACACAAGTATTTTGTGCTTGATTACAGTAAAATGTGCGTTTGTACTTTCATTCTCCCAGGCCCCAGTACCTATAGGGCCCGGGTACAATGTACCTCTTGTACCACCCTCTCGTAGGCCCTGCTTGTTACTCCAGCATCGATGTTGCAATTCATTAAAAACAATGGCTCTGCACCGAATGTTGCGCTAAAAACATTTCTTTATATTTTTGACCATCCACGATATGGTGCTTGCCATGTCGGTGCTTGGACAGTGATAATGCTCTGCGACATATTGCTGCTTGAATGGGACTTTCAAACACTGCCACTGTAAGCAAATAAAAATGTTTTTATTAAGTGGTATGATATCTATTTATTATATGCCACAAGTTTAGTGAAAGACTGCTGAAGAAAGACTAAGCGAGAATTTGATGAGTCAGATTATATTTCAGCTCAACGTGCTGAAATGTACTTTGTTGCCCTTGTGCTTATTTCTGCGATGTCTTGCATTGGCTTAGTAACTTGATAAGTTCTGTTTTCAATTTTTGTTTGTCGCATGATAAGTGACTCATGCGATAGATGCACCAAATGTTTCGAGCAAAATGTCAAAGGGGCTGCACCGAATGTCGTGTGAAAATTTCTGAGGGTGAACTTTGGCCGTTCTGCAGTTTCTATCTTAGGTTTTTTGGTCTTTTACTCACTTTTCACACCTGTTGCTTCTAGGTATTTTAAACGGAGTTTCATTGCAAATTGGTTGGAAAAAAAATGTTTTTTCTGCATACTTATTAATTTAACATTTTCAAAGTTACTGTATTCAAAGATCTGGCCTCATATTGTTATTAAGTAATTGCGGGAAAGCAACTATTTTGTGATGATGAAAAAAGATTCAGTCACAAATCCTTTTGGGTTATGACCAGTTCTTGGCGAGACTATGAGCATTAAATGTTTGATCTTAGCACAGTTTATCAATCATTTCAATACAAAAACAATCCAGACAACGACAGATCAATTTCTTCTAGAAGCCCTATTATTTATTTTATCTGGGCGTGATCGGTACAAGGAGCTATGCATGCAATCTGCATGCGAAAGCATATTGGTGACGGCATTGAATACACGTTATGCAAGTCAATTATTTGTGAAAGGTGCAATCTGAACGTTTATGCAGGAAACACACATTTGTTGCACTGAAAATGCATGATAGTCTTGTAGCTTCAAACACCAGTAAAGAAAAGGTAAAAACTCATCGTTCTACTTGGTCCTCTTTATCCACCGACAGTGAGTAAATTTTGTGACGTGATCCAGAAGAATCTGACATTGAAGCTAAAAATAATATTAAGCGGAGTGGGCGGTATTCAACAGAGAACTGTGCGAGGAGAACGTTTTGCCTTATGCCAATTTGAAAAATTTTTCATTTTGTAATCTCAACGTTTTTTTGGCATAAATAAACCTGAACACAATAAAAATTGAAATATGTCTTCCTAAAAAATTACAAACTGTTTAAATGTCGTCCGAGTATTTTAATCTGTTGATCATCTTTTTCTGTCATGTACTGTGAAACACACAACTACATTGAAATGAATCTTTGGAAGCTTGTTGAAAATTTTGCCAATAAGCCTGACTTTATCAGCATGTTCAAATTAACGTGATTTCATCCCGAAGAACGCTTCTTGTCAGACGCACGGCGATGAAATGATCGACGGCGAATCGATAGTATCTAGGGATTACTCGGTCGGCGGCAGAAAGCGTCAAATAAAACCATTTCTCGTATGTGTACTTGCGGTTGATCGGACTGAGTTATCGACTACTCAATCGCATATATTCGCGCCGTTGTGGGATCGCGCGCGAACCCGATTGTCGTTTAACCTCAGGAGGTTGCTACAACGAAAGGATTTCATGATGATTGCCTTTTCACGGTGGCGCTAATTAAGCTTCGGCGATGAATCAAGTCAGGATTGGTGGTACACGCTTTTCCCATCAAATTCATGATAACATCAGGAGCCCAAATACCACTTGGCTGAGACTTCGCTTCGCGGAACATAAGAGAGCTGAAGGGCAAACCCAACATAGAAAAGATCCCACTGTTGTCATTTTATGTTTTTTCGTTGTGGTTGCACAATACATCACCTCTAAAAGTCATAGTAATGCCTGGTCTTGTGGATAAAGCAAAAATTTATTTTTATCTCAACGTTGTTGTGCCATCACACTGCGCATGCGTTGCTCCGTCTTTCAATGATGACGTCATACTATACATCTCTGCGACCGAACAGTGAACCGTTTGTTCAGCTTAACTGTTCTTAAGCAAATCGTTTACTGCGTTAACAACGTTGTTTGATGTGTGCGATCCGTGTCTTAGATGGTAGTTTCATTGTGAAGAAATAATGAGATAAAAACATAATTGTGAAAAATTAATGAATAGTCTGTTCGCAATAATGAATCTCGGGATGGTCGTACACCGTAAAACCTAAACATGTTACTTAGCTTCAAATATATATTACTCGCACAAGAGGCTGGCGCCCATAGTCTGAGGGTATGAAGTGTAAGAAATGAATATGACAAGAACATTTTTGGAATGTCGATGAGAACTTTCCGCGAAGTCACATACAAGTAGTTCATTAATCCTGTTTACGTAAACTGTGATTCTTAATGGCAAATTTGCTTCATAGAGAGCCACGTCTTCTGGGAACCAGTGGCACTGAGAAAGTATGAAAACAGCTGTGACGAAATCAAAAAGGCCGCAGGAGCGCTTACGTAATTCAATCTTTTTGCAAAGTGGACTTTCAAAGTTGAATGACTGCCGATTGCATCATGCAATCAATTAAANCGATTGGAAGCACACCTGAGGTCGAATGCAGTTCCTTCCCACTTGTTNCAAAAGGCTTGCAGGAGCAGTGGCTCATTTCTCAATTCGGAATTTCAAACGGTATTTTCATAGTTTAAATTATTTCACTCGATGTTCAACACGTTTCAATTAAAACAACACAGTGGTTTGTACCCTAGTTTTTGCAAAATTTGTGGACATAATTGAAAAATCGCGAAAATTGGTNCACTTTCATTGTGAGCAAATCAGATCATTTTGAAAAACAAAACGGTTTACNTATTTTTGATCGTTTTTGCGAATTACGAAGTAACGGACTGTTTGCCAAATCACGACGTTGTTGATGATTGGGTACAGAAAATGTTTAAGGCTGCCCACATGCTATTGATGCAGTGCAAGAAACTTTAATCTGATCACTGGCGAAAACACAGAACACAGATCAAACACAAAACAGAATAAAACTTCATAATAACACAAAAACGATTCTACAATGGAAATCTCCGAAACAGAGCCCCATGTGCTTGGTTAGGTTGAAATGGATCGATGAAACCATAGTTGATCACACGATGTCATTTTCTATGAACAAAAGAGAAGGTTCCTTCGAGATCAAAAAAAGTACTTATGCGAGGTTGGAAAAAATCCGACCTTTAAATATAAAGCGTTCATCTGTGCGACTTGAGTAGTTGCACGCACAATCGCAGCCAGCTTGCGTCTCGCGTTTTGCAAAGATTTGTTTCAGGTTGGTTCCCATAGCACTTCGCTCTCGACTTGTGTTAAGAAAATGTTTTCATCGTTCGCTTCTGTTTGGTGCGTGTTTGGTTTGATTACAGCTGTTTCACTCACGCAAAATATTTGAGTTACGCTCAATAAACATGTTGTTTTTTTCTGCATTCTCTGTTTATTTTGTGTTGGGTTTGAATGCATAATAATTCGTAATCCTTCCCACTGTGGCAGTGAAAGACGGACATGAACTTTTTTACACAAATCTCTGCAGAAAATCTGCTGCAATCTACAGCGGTTGCTTTCTCTGAAGGTAAGTTTTAGGCATTTGTAGTATCTAGTTATGAAGGTACTTCAATGAATTGCTACGTTTTTTCTCGTTTTGTTTCTTGTGTTGACAACTGCCATCGACACATTCCTTGCGTAGTTGTTTTTGAACAAACCCTGTTTCTACATTAGGCTTAGTGATGTCATTATGTTGTTACCAGCAGTAAAATTAAAGAAAATTCTTTTCTCGTGAAATTTAGAATTTATTTTCGAACACGCACACATTAAATGACCTTTCAGTTCAGAACAGCGGTGGGAACCTGCGACCCGCAGGACAAATGCAGCCTCGTGAACTTTAACATGCCTCGCATCAGAGTTTTCATTACGCAACTTAGGACACAATATCGCGTGAAAACATATCTTTAGACTTACTGACTGCGGAAGACACTTAGACAGCAAGTCTAGAGAAGTGTTTCTTGCACCTTGGCATAATTTTTCTGCTTGTTTATCTTTGGAAGGTATTGGTGAATTTTAAGAAAAACTTAATTGTTTTTTTCTGCCCTCCAGCGATATCCCACAATTCATGTGGCATGTGATGGTAATGAGGTTCCCATCCCTGACATGCGACATTGCTTACCAGGATAAACCACCACAACTTCAACAATTCTTATAAAATATTTATAATTATTCTAAGGATGCCAATCAGACTACGTATACTTTATGGCTAAATTAGTTCATTGGAATTCGCCTACATCAGCACCTTACCGAGATTTAATAATTGTACCAATATAGACGAATTACCAACATAGATAAAGAATCATAAACCAGTCAAACACAAAACGTTTGGTCGCTCCTGAAGTGCGTTTTGTAAGTTTTTTTTACCACATAAGGTCAAACACCATGAAATAAAAAAAACTGCGAAGAAAATCAGCAATTTAAGAACTACTTGCTCAGGTCAACTCTGAAAGGTGTGTCAAAGCAGAGGTTGTCACTTCACATTGACTTGGATGACTTCAAATCTGTTGGAGCAAATTGCAGGAATGTCAGCTAAAACTACATTTTTGCGAAAGCTGTCGCTATGTGCAAAACTCCGATTTGCAAGTTCAATCAACAGTGAAGACTTCATTGGCAATTAAGAGCTATACACTGTTGGCCTAAATAAAAAATTATGAGCAAAAAACACGAATATGAAACAGTAAAAAAGAAACATTTTGCAATTGCAACGCTGATCTGATTGTTATTTTGAATAACGCTTATTTACAGTTGATTCTTTGCGTTCATCGCACAGGTCAACTGAAAAAAACTATACGAAAATTGATTCCAAATCGTTCAGAAATTATCATCAGCTTTTGTTTAACCATATTAGCTCTTTGATTTGCACCGACAGGAAAATATAGAATATTAACATATTTTTGTCGAATACGCAGACACAGAGAAGGAAAGTGCGAGCGTAACGCCAAATGACAGTTCGATTATGCGCGATGCTGGGAGGCTCGAAAAAAGTGCAATTAAGGACAACCCTTATGTGGAAAAAGGAGATGGGTGGATTCCTCAGCACATTGTTATCGCAAGTCGGGGAGTGTACACCACTGTTTGCGTCATAATGGTTTTCGTGACAGCGACGAGTATTGTCGCCAACTTGGCGGTCATTGTGGTTACAATCAAGTTTAAGGTGAGTTAAAAGTTTGTCATCCGAAATGGTTTGTCAAAGCAAATCAAACTGTTTTTCAAATGAAATGTGTTATGGGCATGCTTCATTGTCTACCACAACATCACTACACATGTACCGTCATCATATACTTAAAAGTGCACGAAGACATATATGTGGCAGTAGAAGAAAAACGTACGCATGATGTCGCTAACACATTTACTTTGATGAAGCACAAGCATATCTATGTGGTACGTTGCGAGTAAAGGACGTAGGAATGGCACCATCACGGTTGTTATAATATAGTGCTGCGATGACTTCCAAGTAGACCGATTTGTAAAACGCATGGGGAGTGGGAGGCTGCGAAGGTCAAGGAGTCAATTAACCTGCAGACATTCCTAAGGAGAAGAGGGAACAGTTTATATTAATACGTAAAAGTCTTTTTCTCTGAGTATGCTTGATAAAGCAACACAAGTGGACTCTACCACTTATACCAAATAAATCAAGCATCAAAAACTTTTAAGTCAATTGCTAGTCCTAAAAATTCTTTGCTTGTAATATAGTTTCAGAATGTTGAAATCTGATGCTGCTAATGAAATCAATTAATGGACGTGGAATTTCCTACTCTAAAATACCTTTCGTACAAACGTTCATAAAAATAAAAACGAGTTTTGAAAATTATGTGGTTTTGATTTGCGATAAGGCTATAGCACTTGAACAAGTCTAAAAAATGTGCTCTTCTACTCGAAAATGTCTGGCTACGGTGGTGATACGAATAGGTTTTTATCTTTTTGATTAGATGTTTTAAATATTTAAATATTTTGCAATAAATATTCGAAAATTGAAAAGTAAGATTTACGATTCGTTACGAAAATGAAACAAAACGAGCTTCGAGTTGGATGCGGAAGGATGCGACATGTGACGGGACTGATGTGAAATGTTGGTTAAGAATTTTGTGATAGATTCTGAAACCAATATTAGGATGAGTAAAACATTTAAACAAAAACGAAATCGAGATTTGTTTTCCTAAAACGTTGCGGTTCACCTGTCAAGTTTTTCGAAATATTACGCATTATATTTTTGAGATTGGAGCTGCAGAGAAACAAGTCACTTTTAGGATTGTTCACGCAAATCAAAAAATATTTCATCAGCAAAGGTGCGGCAGTTGATAAATAGCACTGTAAATTTAGTTGCCTGCTGAGTTCAAAGTAATCCTGGATTTTGCGACTGCGAACAGCGATACTTTGCGCATTTGCCGATTACAAGCCACGGCTGGCATTTATTTTTCGTCATCATATTTTGCAGTTCATGCAAAAAGACGCTTTATATCTTTTGATTGCCATGCTCATTTTGGTATTTTTTCTGGAGTACT
>JGI24159J19872_10007448_pt1 | contig 14346 bp, 7 predicted proteins | sample Ectturendosymbi4_FD_19872 | JGI IMG/M metagenome (IMG submission 19872) | reverse complement strand
TTTCATCAACAATTTTCGAAAGTCGCCGCTAGTCTCGCTTTTGACGTCGTCCGTCAGTTCTCCGTCGTATAGCTTCTTGTAGGCTTCTCCGATACGATCCAAATCTATCTGTTTTAGGAAGAGAAAAGGGTTTCAGCTGAACCGGTCGCGTCTGCATCAAAATTTGTTGAGCACATACACAATTGCAATAAATCAAAATGTTCCAACGATTTCGCAAGTTTTATTTGAAAGTTATACGTTGGGTTAAGTGCCTGAAGTTTTCTTTTTCGCTTTTCGATCATGATTGCTACCGAGTTTATTTGAATAAAAAGGTTTGTCGAAAGATTGAGCGGGAAAAAATTAACCAGAGGTCTTAAAAACACGGAGATTTTAAGTAAAACTTTATGGCTCTTTGAGATAAGAAGAGATACAGTGTGCTGAATTGCAAGCTGCCGTTTTTGCAGGACCATTATTCAACCAAAACATGAACTGTCGTAAATGCTTCCTAAATTGTTAGCCTGAAACGTAGTACTTCCTGAAGTCTGACAATAATTCACAGCATGTCTGTTTGGTAGCCAAAATTATGAGAAATTCTTCCCGGAATTGTTGCATTAATTCAAGAACACATAGATCATACATAATGTGCATTTCAACGTTTATATGAGCGTGCTATTCTATAGCATTAGCCTTTTCTAAGTTCTCCAACGCTAATGCTTCTGAGGACAAGTTGTAGGCTACAGTAGCGTAGCCAGCCAAAATTTTGGGAGATGACAAATATTTTGACTCCTGGAATTCTTACGTGGGTCACGGTGACCGGGTCAAATGAGTTCATCACGTGAAACCTACGTAAGCACGCGTCGGAGCGCTTTCTACTCTTCAGTAGCTTCATTTTTTTGTGTGACTTGTAAATAGGTGCGCTTGCGGTCATCCACGCTCTTTTCGATTTTGCAAAGGGGCGAGTTCGTCACGAGTTCGGGTCACGCTCACCCGACGTTATGGTTAGTGTGAGGTGGCAAAGGTACGCTTAACCCACGTTATGGTTAGAGGGGGGTTGAGCGCCAGGTGGCTGTAAAGAGCTGAAACTCACTCAGTGCATGCTTCTACGGTCGTGTTAGCAGTACACAACATAAGTTCTTCAGGCCCAAAATTTTTTTATTGTGAGTAATTCAGTTCAGACATATACAAAATCTACACCACACCCCTTTTCATCAAAAATCGTATGATATTAGAGAACAAAGAAGTAACTTTGTTAGTGCTCAAACTGCTCAAGAAGAGTTATGTTTTCAGTGTGTTTTTGTGATAAGCTTCAGTTGAAGGAAAGTATTCCTTTTTTACTTTTGAAAACCGGGTCATGCACATCCGACGTTATGGTTAGTGTGACAAAAACTGAAGATTAGTATTCCAGGGTAAGAGAGCAACAGTATTTTTTCCGCCTCTTAAAGCACAAAACGACAAGATACGCTAGAAATTTGGGGTGCCACGGCCGCCTCGGCCACGCCTATGGTAGGCTATCCTTACTCTTTTCGACAGTTCAACACTTACTTCCGAGCGAGACACCAGCACTCTGATCAGCACATCTTCATCTGTCCCAATTCCTTTCATGGCTTTGAAGAGTTTCTTTGCGAAAAATTTCGGTGTATCCAATGCAACCTCCGCAACTGCCAACAAACCATCTCTGATGTCCGAGGAGAACTCGCTTTTGATGCTGTTTTCAATATCTTGGCCAGCGATCTGCAATCGATGCCAGTGCTTATAATTCAGCGCATTTCAAAACTTCGGCACGTCACACTTCCAGTGTTTATTCGCACGCATGTGCGATTTACAGCGCATTGTTCACGTCACTTCAAACTACAGGCGAAAGCAAGACAATTTGATTGATGCCTACTACAATGACGAAAATATGCAACGTTAAAGATACCGCAAATATGTGAGAAACATCAATAACCTATATATATATAATTTACTGAAACATTTTCATTTCGCTAAAAATGTTTTAATCACGAGTGCGTCCGCAATTGGTGGCAAAATCAAGCCATACACCGTGTTGTCACTAAGAGATCATTGTTTTTCAGAGGCGATTTACGAACACGTCCGTAGCATTCCATAGCATTAAGGGGAAATTCCAATTTTTTGTGCCCCCCAAATTTTGTTGTGCCCAGAAAATATTGTGTACAGTTTGTTTTAAAAATAAAATGACAACAAAAATATTTCCACCCTTGATGTACTTTCCCCTCAAGCTTTAAAACTAGCTACGGGCTTGTTTACGAGCTGTTCGATTTAAATCGGATCAAACCTGTTGATACTTGCTGAAGCAAACCCGAAGGTGTGGAAAGTTTCTGCAAGTGAAGATTTCAATAAATTTGTTTTCGTCTGTTCCCAGCTTGTCCACTCCAGCTTGCTTTAAAGCCTCAGCGTCTTGCCATGCCTTATCTGTGTTCACTGGAGCATCTGCGGCTCTTTTGCCCTAAAGTGCAATAATACCATTCATCAGTAGAAACATGTACAGCAGCATCCGTGTAGTATGAGACCAGAAGGACATTTGACAGATAACTGAGGTTATGATTCTTAAAATCTGTTTTTCGATGCTTACCAATAATGTGTGCTAAAACAAAAAGTACGAGCGCATGACAAAAATCTGCAACTATAGAAGTGATAAAGCTTGTATCTAACGTATACGCTGCGCAGTTTTATTGACAATAGCTAGTCTGAGCAACGAATATGGGTATAAACACGTTTCCTGTCACAGCTTTGCCGCGACCAATCAAACCCTGTTCACCTACTACTTTCGAAAAAGTTAAGATAATCCCAGCTCACTGCGAAATATGAAATAACCATCGAGGTTGCACCCGTATTATTTAATATAGTATGGTCAACCAAGGAAATGAAGTGGACAGTGAAACAACTTCAAAAAAGGTTACTTTTAGGATTTCAAACAAGAAACACGCAAAATATAAACTATCAGAAGCATCAACGTAACAGAGCAATGTAGTAAACCTTTTGTTGCTTAAACCGACTGCCAAAATAGTATGCATTCATTGCATTGCATCATGGTAGAGCAGGCTACATTGGTATGTTGTACTGCTTCGACCGAACACTTTGCAACAATCTACAATTTACTTAAGATTTAAAGACGAAATTTTACAACCAGATGTTTTATTAGGCTATGAAAACAGTTCAACTTCACATCTTCCTAAGCAAGGTAACATGTAGTCGATACGTCAGGGGTTCCCAACCTTTTTCTGACCATGTACCTCTTTAGCATTTTGACAGATCGACATGCACCCCTAGACTTTCTCATGACAAATTATTTTATCATGATTAATTACAGGTATATCTTAATGAGCATAAATGGCTTTTTAAAATAATGGCTTTTAAAAATAATATTTACTGATATATATATAAGTACTTGGAAATAAAAGATATAAGTATATGGTTCTCTTCTATTGCTAGCCTTAAACGTACCCCTTCAAATAGGCAATGTACCCCTAGGGGTACATGTACCCCTGGTTGGGAACCTCTGCGATAAGTGATATGAGATTGGGATTGGATGAACAAACATTACAAAAAAGAATCAGCGAGTGGAACAGACAACACATAGCCACACTGTTGGTTTGTCCTTGAGTTTATTTCTGTTCGCGCTTATCACGTGACAAGTGACCCAATGAAGTTACGGCGACCCTATAGTGTGACCCTATAGTTAGCGTCCAAACTCGTGGTAGCAGTCTCGGACTATTCATGAGATATTCTTGATTTGGAATTTAGGAACTGTTCATTGTCGTTAAGGTAAATATATTTGTGAATTGACTGCGAGGGACTTAGCAAGCTCTTTGGTGTGAAGGACTGCAGTCGTGCGCAATTAACTTCCATTGTCCACCATCCTGTTGTCCCAGTAGCCGTTTGTATTGTAGCCCTCAGAGGCCTCGATAGAAGCAGCTGTGCTACTACAGAAGCACGTTTTCATATTTTGTGTATTTTTCTGCAGGTAATCTGCCAGGAAAAGCGAAGCAGTGTTGCTGTTTGCGTTGCAGTTCTGTGTTGCCTGGACGGTGCAAACTAATCCTCTAATGGGGCAAAACTTGATGCTCGATTCTCCGCGAGTGGCTTGCCAGAGCTTGATCGAAAAAACTCATGAGGTAAGAATTTGTTGAAAAAACTGGTATTCGCTCAAAGAATAAAACTGTCCAATACACCAACATGTAGCTACACACCTTTGCCATGGCCAGGAGAAATCTTTGGTAGTCACCGCTGGTATCGCTGATTATAGCATTTTCTAGATCATCTCTGTAAGTCGACTTGTAAACAGTCAGAATTTCATGAATTTCTTCATTCTTACGAGTTGAAAGTATTTCATCGAGAATCTAAAAATGAAACCATATACAGCAATTTATCTATTTGTTTTTACTATATTTCATTGCAGTATCGTTCCGTATCATGAACACAAATGTATAAAAGTGACACAAGTAACACGTGTGGTACGGGGTTGCATGTTTTCGATGCTTCACTCCTTGAGCAATGCATCCAGTTTATTCTGATTTTTTATTAAAAAAACACTTCAACGGAAAAAAATTGTACGTTCGCCCAAAAATTGAGCCAGTTTGTTTGTAACAGCATGGTTACACACACCAAACACAAATTCGCTGCAAACGTAAACGGAAGAAACATGAAGTGAATGTCAGATACAGCTTTCTTTTATATCAAACAGCTTGTGGAAAATTTCTGCAGCTTAATAATTCTTAAGAAAAAGCAGTCAGGGAATCCGAAAAGCGACATGGACGAGTCTTGTAACAACTACTTCAAAACATAACTTCATTTCTATTACGAACAGCACCAAGCATCCCCTCTCGACAGACGGTGGTCATTGCTGAAATGACCCTCATCTCACGAGCACATTTGTTGGTTGCAAGTTTGTGAAGAGTTCATCAAAAATACGCTTAAAGGTTAAAAATTTCTACGAGCGCATGTCGGAAATGGACCAACTTCTTCATTCGTTGCAACTTTGCCTGGAAAGAAGGGCCTGACTGTGGTTTTCGGAGGGGTACGTGACATCGTGTTAGAGTGGACACACAGTAAAATAATAAAAAAGATCAATACCGATTCTTTTGTTCCAACACCTTGCATTGCCTTGTGCAGCCAGTCAGCGTCGAATTCTCGCGGTTTCATCATCAACGACAAAACCATCTTGCGAAAATCCCCACTCAATTCGCTTGTCAAATCCGCGATGAGATCCTAGATGTATTGGATAAGGTTTTTAAAAGAAATGTAATACTGTAGCTTGAGCAAACGTTTTTCATTGACCCGAGGGTATTTGTTACTGCCCCGACCGAGAAGCAAAGGGGAGAGGAATGTCATTTTCAGCCGGTGTCAGACTAACTGCGGTTACAACAACAGATTAAGTACCGCTGCAGGTCTACGCCTATACTTTTCTCAGGTAGGTTTTTGGTCACAAGGTCAAAGATTAGCGAAGCTAGTTTGACCATTATGTTTCCATACACGAACGAAAAAGACAGTGCAGTGAAATGTTTGCAAAATGATGCGATATTCTACTTGGTGGTTAGATGAAAAATTAGGTGATTTCGTAGTTTCTACGCTCTGTCACAGAGTGTATCGCCAGTCACTGCTTCGAGTTGCCATCACGTAATCAGACAAACACCATCACGTTCGTTGCCGAAGTGGAAGGTAAAACGTTTGATCCGGTTTGCACCAAACCTTTAAAAATCGGGACTTCCTTGTTCCTTCTGCAGTAGTTGACCAACCACGCGATACTTGGAACAAAGGGTGCGATAGCCTACAGTACTTGCAACAAGGGTACAAGGCTGGCTTAGCTATGCGTGACGTTCGGTGAGTCTCGCGTTACTCTTTCACAAACAGCTATGATGTTATGAAGCCAGCATGAAACTACTGCAATTGTCCTTTCAACTAGGAAAGCACGGCTGGAACTTTGCTGTGCACTCGGAGATACACAGATAAGGATCTCGACCCGCGTCATGGCAGCTGTTACACTCGACAACTTAGTATTCACCTTTTGATATTGTTTTACGTAAATTTCTTTAATCGCTTGTCTTTGTTTGTTAGATCTACCGCCAATCACCTCGATGATTTGATCTTCGTTTGTACCTGCAAACGAAACAGTGATAGACCAACGATATCAACCTCTTAGAAAACTAAAGTTAATTCATCATCAAAGTCATCAACACCACAAAGAAACGTTTGACGCAACAGTACGAGTTTCCAATGGTGTCACTATTTCAAGGCTGTCCCACAAATGGCCTTGCTTTGTAGCCGAAAACGCCAAGCTCTAAGTCTCACTTGACAAAACAGACCTCAGTGTGGTCTTCACCAGTTTGTCTCAAGGCGGCATCATCACTCTCAGCACAAAATGTTTTATGCACTGTAAATCAAGTCGTTTAAGGCGCACTGCACATGCGTTGTATTCGTTACGTACAGTAATATGAAAGAACACTAAGTACAGCAACAAGAATTGTCAAGTAACGCAGGAATACGAATTCACCCATGTGCAAGAAAAATCTTGGGTGTGCAGAGAAAACTATTTCCCTATCCCCACAACTCAATGGCGGTGAACCTTGCAGTGGAGAAATATCTTTGAATGAAATTATTTCAGTGTACTGGCAAGCCAAGAGGGTAAGTAAAAATTCTGCAACTCATAGCCTCAAACTATTTACTGCTCTAGGTAAACGGCAGCAAATTAATTGACAAAACAGCGTAAATTCATTTGAGACACGTTAGCCTACTAAGTTACATTGGTGTGATTGGTTTGTTTCCGGTCTTTCCGATGAAATTTAACGCTTTTGTTCAACTTCTTTCGATAGCGAACAATTATGTGCTGCATTGCTTATGTTCCCATGTATTAAAACGTTTATCATATATATGAATATGATCAAATAAAGCAGTAAAGGAAAAAAGTAGCGAGAGCCTTTATATCGCCTTGCCTTGGCTTGACAATCTCAAGACGTCAGGTCACCGTAGTTGAGGAACTTACCCGCGCTTCTGCAATAGCTAGCTTCACCCCTCAACAAACCGGACACTAGGTTGGTATCGTACGCTACGAGTTCCTCACAGGCAGTGGTCCCTACAGTAACTTGGGGTACTGTCCAGTGGTGGACTTAGGGTTGGGGAACCCGAGGCGATATTGAAAAGGAGGCCTTCTGATGACGTCATCATTTTCAGTCAAGCGTGATAAGACCTTCTGATCAAGCCTTGAAAGAGGATACGTGGGCCTTCCAAAAATACGCTTCTGAGAATATGGCATGACTGACACAGCAGAAAATGCAGTAGCGTATTCATGATGCACAACTTTGAAAACACTGGAATCCGCGAAGACAAAGCTAGCAACAAGTTAAGTGATAGCAAGCAGGCATCTCCCACATTTCTCTTGTTTATTCCTTTCAATACGGATTTTCTTACACCGATTTGAAACACAATTTTAAGCGTTGAACCATGTTTTCATGAATAAAAGGGGTTCAACTTGCAGTTTCTGTTGTTTTTTCTTTAATTTTTGCATACCAGAATTGGGACCATTTTGTCCCTACAGTGCCCTGAGAGTACTATACTGTGGGACAAATTTGTCCCAACAGTACAAAACTGTCGCTCAACCGTTGTCCAGTCAAGCGTAAAACAACGTAACGGATCAATCTGTGTTACGCGCAGCACCACCTAACTGCCCAATACTGAATTGTCCCATCCCAACTTGATTTAAATGCGAGATACACGTAACCGTATTGGAGGGATGGTGGCTTGGGACAGATATGTCGCAACAGTATCGAAAGGGTTCACCGTTTCTGTTAGGGCCCCTTTGAAAGAAAGGCACACATTGCACTTGCTGTTGGGGCCCCTTTGAAAGCGGAGTACCTACACTTTACATTTACTTTTGGGGTCCCTCGTCAAAGCAGAGTAGGCCTACTTACAACGACAGTTGTTATACTGGGGGCCGCCTTGAAAGCAGAGCACTTATACATGACAGTTGCTTTACTGGGAACACTTTTGGAAGCAGAGTGCTGTTGATGGCCCTTTAAAAAGCAGAGTACTTACACATTACTGTTGCTGCTGAGGTCCCTTTGAATGTAGAGCACTTGCACACTGCAGTTATTGAGAAGGGTCCTTTTGAAAGCAGAGTATGCTGTTGGGGGCCCCTTCAAAAGCAGAGTACTTACACACTGCAGTTGGTGTTGGCGGCCCTTTGAAAGCAGAGTATCTACACACTGCAATTGCTGTTGGTGGCCCTTTCGAAGCAGAGTACTTTCTTACAATTTGCTTCTGAGTATATTATATGAATGAATAATACGTTTTTCACCAAACATCAAACAAGTTTACACGCGAAACATCTCGAGGAGGGCCTAAACAGGGTGGGCGAGGCAAGTGCGTCGCTTGCCTCCCCTTAAACACACCACTGGTTCTTTCACTTCGATCAAACTTCCGCATGATTATTGCTTTCAGAGGTAGACTAAATAAACATTTTTTACAGATATTGAACACACCACGCACCTGCAATTTTTCTAGCAATATTTGATTATACAGAAGCTGAGAACATTAAAACTTTCGTTCTACACCGAAATCATTTTAATATGAGTGGAGCACGGGATCTGAAATGTCGCGCTTCACTCTTTGGAGATAATTGTATCTAAATTACGTTATGCGATTTCCCGAAAGCTTTGCACTAAACTCTGACAAAAGATCGTTAAAAAAGAGCATTCGAAACACAAACCTAGTCGATCCATGGCCTTTCTTAGAAGCTCTGCGTCTGCTGTTGCGTTGAACTCTTTTCCATTTCCACTCACATTTAAGTTGGTACCAGCACTGTTTGGACCGGACATATTCTTGGCTTATTCTTACTTCAATAGAAAATTGTTTTCCTAAACACCAGTAAAAATTACGAATAACAATTTACCAGTCACTGAAGGAAACTATAACACTGTAGTCTAGTTTGAGAACGGCCGAGCAGTGTGAAGTTGCATCGCGGAAACGGTTGTTTTAGTTTAAACTTTGACGTTTTTTATTTGAAACAGTCAAACATAAATCGAACCTTTGTTGTGCTCGTAATCAATGCAGAGCAATATATTCCGTGACGAAAACTGTTAATGTTCTTTNGTTGAGCCATCCAGGGTTGCCAGGCAATACAGGAAGGTACCAAACAGCATTGNTCTGGAATTCGCACATTTTAGGACAGCTAATAATAATTTTTTACTTCTTCCTGGTCCAGAACTAGTACTACTGATACTGGGTGTATTGGGCCATGACGTTTAACACATACCAATTTCGTATGCAGTAGTGCGCCCTCAAATGTGTGCACGGGCACACAATTTTTAAGGTACATGCAGACAAGCAGAGATACTGCTGCCGGCGTGAAGAAAACTCGAATATTCGGATTCGACTCAGTGTTTTAACACAATTAGCAGGGCCGTGCCGCGGCTTAAGTGAATTGTACTATGTGGTAACATGGGCTGTCCCGACGCAACAACCTTCAATCAGGCGCAATTCATGGATCAGATAGCGGCTAGCTCACTTACTATGTACCTCTGACAGCTTTTGATGAGTCGATGAACCCAAGAAAGTGTGCAGTGAGGGAGCCAGTGGCGTCGCCAGCCCATAATTTCAGGTTGGGGCAAATATTTTTGACTTTAAGCGAGCAACAGTATTTTGTTTCGGACACTGTCTATCAAAGCACAAAACGACAAAAAATCCTAGAAATTTGGGAAGTCGTGGCTCCTTTGCCCCCTTGGCTATGGAGGGAGATTCTAATGTTGGGGATACTGACTACAAATAGTTCGCTAGCTCTTTTGCTTCTGAAGTAAAAGGCCAACGAAATTCGGACAAGCTTTGACAATTCAAAGTGCGAATAGTTTGCTAGAAGTCGGACGAAATCAATTGGGAGGGGCCAAATATTTTAATTTTAAGCGAGCAACGGTATTTGATGTGGGACACATCCTCTCCAAGAACAAAGCAACAAGATATGCTAGAAATTGGGGTTTATGTGCCTTCAGCCGCCCTGTCTACGCCTACGGACGAGACAGGTGAAATCAGGGCAATTTGTCCTTGTTTGTGCTAACTTTAACCAGCTGGCAACCCTGCAAGGTATACCTGAACAGAACAGTCAACACCCATAGCTGCTCACCGGAAGTCGTGTCTGTCACGTGACAGCGACGTTTAAGTCATGCACTGAGTAAATTCCTTCCCGGGAACTATCAACGATTACTTGAAGAAAAATCTGTCTTGTACTCAAACCTTTTCGCAATTGTCTATCCAATTCATACAAACCCCATAGTGACCCCCACTTGTTTCATTGTAGAATAGCCACTGCCGAAGCCTGCAGTTCGCTTCTTGCCGGGGCGGTTGAGGTGAACGCTCTTGCCCAAGAAGTGTTATGGCAATCCACACAGTGGTCTTGAGCAAGCCGCAACCAGCTGAACTTTTCACGGAGCGGGGAAGAATCATTGTAACTTGTTCCAACTGAAATAGCTATTGGCACTTTTAAACGTTTCTTAAAATTTTGGGCGGGCAATTACCCGGTTTTTCCCCCTGGTTCCGGGTCTGGTCCTGAGTCGAACATCCAAACTTTCAGTTGAGAGAGGCACACTCTGCCACTACCTCTGCGCTATCGCCGCCCCCAACAAGCGCGCACAACTGGCATATTGGGAGGAGTAACTCGTGACCATGCTTTTACCTGTTGACATCATCCTGTCGGTGTATATACCATCTTCACACTATGGTGTCAATTGTGTCAGTGCGATTTTTTCGTATAAACAATAGACCTGTAGACATGTCGACCGACTGGCCTTTTTGTCAATCCCCTGCATACTTTACAGAAATCACTCTCCTACTGTAAACATTATCAATTGAGTTGAGCCATGTTCTGATTTATTATAACCTTTTGATTCAATTCATGTATAGTTGTATTTGAATTACATGGATATTCTGCATTTTTTATTATGAATCTGCTGTGAAAGCATACTGAGATGCAATAATTGCATGAATGAATTCGATTCGAAATCGAAACCTTCGCTAACTTCTACATCTAAAGATAAACTAAACCCTAAACCAGATGTTACAGCGATATGCTTTCTAATTGGGTACATCACTATTCTACATCTGCGAGCTGATTTATCGCTTACGTTAAAGCCACATGTTTCTATAATGACATTATGAACACAATTTATATAGTTTTGTGTTTGATATAAAAACACAGTTCAATCTTTTGCCAAATTCCTCTTCCGATTGAAACAAACTCAACCACTGCATGAGTTATGTTCTTTTCCTGACCCAGTACGAAGGCAGCTGCAACTGCTACTGCACACCAACATTTCTGCGGTTGCTGATAGCCTGCAGCCTCCAATGCAACCGCTTTCAACGCACGAGCGAAGCGGTTTGTTTAGCTTGATGAATGTGCGCAGAACTGCTTGCAACCGTTCATGCGCAAATGCACCGGCAACTTGCTGTACTGCGAGGTTCCGTAAAACACTGCGGGCTGTTAATGCGTCTTGCCCGTTATAAATCAGTAGCCAGATTGCTGCTACGCTTACGAGCCAAATCCGCTTTCATTTGAAGAAATACAGTAGCTCTATTCCCAATTATAGTCCAACAAACAACTCGATTTTATGTGCATGTGTTATCCATCAGCCTCTCGTATTTAGCAGAGAGCCCACACGCCTTTGGATAACATCATCACGTAAATCACGAAACATACATGTCTGGGTACCTGCAAACTCCAGGCGTGTATGACATTAAGGAGGCTGTTGCGATCGGAAATCCCGAGCGGCATGTGCGCAAAGCTTCGCACCGTGGCAGCAAGCAACAACAGAGATCATGCGTCGCAATCTCTCTTACTATTGCTTGCTCGCTCACGCTACGTATATAATGGTATTATTCTTCACGCACATCCCGTTCGTGGTGAATCACACAATCAACTCAACGCCAACGCAGAGGTTGCAACAAGGCTTAGCGTGTGCTACAACAAAGAACTATTCATAAAAAGTAAGAAGGTTAAGGAATTCAAACTTATGTGGATTTTATAAATGAGTTTACAAGTTTTCACGATTTATTCATAAACTGAAATTGAGGCTTCGCAAGAATGCTTCCCAAATTTCTCGACTGTCTCTTCCCGTACTTGTGTCGTCCACAGATCCTTTGACCCTACACATGACACAGATATAGGCGTAGCCAGGGGGACTAGTGGGCCATGCTCCCCAAATTTTTAGAACATATAGTCATTTTGTGCTTTGAGAGGCGATATCTCAAACAAAATCGTGTTATTCGCCTAAAATCAAACATTTTGCCACCCTCAAGTTTTGGGCTGGCTACGCTACTGGACACAGACAACCTTCTTTGAACGTTTTGTACTATTTCCACCACTGTACTGCAGCTGGTGATTTTTTATGTGGAATTGATCTCTCACAAATGCACACTGTACACTCTCCAGTTTTGTTCGACTCCATCCTAATCAGCAACACGCGTTTTCTATTGAAGTGAAGCCATTCCTCGTTTCGGTAAGAGCTTTGAAAATGTTTGTAGCAAACGTTTTGTTGGTGCGCACCAATGGCACACGATCCTTGTAATCAACGTACCTGTGGGGTGCTTTTATGGCTGTGCAGTAGTGCCACTCAGGTGAGCTAACGATGTTTCAGCTAAACAAGCAGATCACGTATTTCAATACACATTTTGATGAGATAAACATTCTTGAAAAACTGTTTAGATGCAAGTTTTTTCGTACCGAAATATTACTCTTTGCTGGGAAGAACTGCTTATAACCAGCACAACGATTGATAAATATATTATTAATATGGTCCATCGGTACCTCCTGGCCCAAGCAGCTTACAGTACCTTAGCAATTACTTCCAATAAACTTACTGTCAAAGTCTGTAACTGGTCACTGAGAATGAGCCGAGCGATCTCTTGCGCTGTATACTGAGAAGGAAGCTAAGAAAACTTGGCCATGTGTATTGTTTGGCCACAAAGAAAACGTGTGAATAGCAAGTATTGTATTCCAAGGAATTGAAAACCATAATAAATGAAAAGATTACTTGAACAAAGTACAGGGCAGCAACGCGTGTTCCTTTGTTTTTTCATGAGTCACCAAAACATTGGGGCTTATGCTTGTGTTTTGTGCAAAATTAACTTCAGCAAAATTTCTCAAAACTAGGGTTGCCAGATGTGTTTTGTAAAAGTATCGGCCATTTTGTCAAAAGTGATCTAGGCTGCATTCGTAAGCGCATATTTAATGGCACTGGATTCTCGAATAGCATTTTTTAAAAAGAACGCTTTTTTGGCAATGTATTTATTTGTCGTGTTATTTTCTTTACAATTTCATGAAGCTCCAACAATAGTTGATTTGAAAATGTTTCACACAGAGTGTAAACGTACGCTTTGTGAGCATAGTCTACAGCTCTATGCTAAGTATTACCAAACTAACCTACTTTAAATGAAAAACGATAACTGCAGTGTTTAATGTGAACGGAGGCGTTTTCTTTAACTCTAAAAAATAATGCACTTAGTAAAATTCCAATTTTATATTTTGTATATCAATTTCTGAAGTGAACATCTTTCCGTACAATTTGATGGCATTTGCTTTTCGTCGGTAGTATTGCCTGGATGAACACCACAACACAACTAATGATTTCTTGCGTGCTACATTCACTTCAGTTTGCAGCAAACATTTTCTATCTCACCTGAAACTCTTCAAAAAATTTCTCACTATCTTCTGGACCACCACGACTGGCTGAGAGGTGACTTCCCGGACGCCGGTTGATTCGCCGGCCTTTGCTTGAGCCAGTTATAGCTCGCTGACGAAATAATGTTTGTTCAATGCAGCTCGTGTGATTGTGAAAGGTTCGCTAGTCTCTACAATTTCACTGTCGTCGTGTTCATTTCTGTGATCTTCCTGCATTTTGCCTACAATGGCCTAAGCTGGTAGTTCAGGCAACAACTCCACCTACGCCGGTTACGCGGCTAATTGCCAAACGAGATCACGTTTAGGACGTCAGAAGATGCTAAGTATATATGGCTAAACAAAGGTAGAGGTACAGTAAAACGAAGAGACACTGAGGCACAAGTAACAACTTGCCCTTATATGAAATTTGCTGAAGGAATTGTCCTGACAAGATTCACTATCAGAGTCATTATTATTTGTGAAGTTCTGCGTTAGTTTTTTTTGCAGTTACTGCAAATTATTTATTTAAAAAATACCGGCTTCAGGCACTCGTTTTTAAAATACCGGCCTCTACTAATTACCAGTAAAATACCGGCCAGACCGGTAAAAAAACGGCCATTTGGCAACCCTAATCAAAACCCTTTAACGAGAGGGCCGTTTGCTATTGTTAGCAATGTTACGAGTACACAAATCGCAGGCTTTTTCGTAACCTC
>JGI24159J19872_10007443_pt1 | contig 14348 bp, 9 predicted proteins | sample Ectturendosymbi4_FD_19872 | JGI IMG/M metagenome (IMG submission 19872) | reverse complement strand
CAGTGCCGTGAAATTTCTGAGGGGTTGAGGGGAGAATGAAGTCACAATGATAGAAATCGGTGATTTAAAAAAGCGAAAAGAGTGACGCAAAGCTAGGGAGGTCGGTGGGCGTGCCTCCAGTTTCACCTCTCCATCAGACTTAAACGCGCTTGCACCCAGTAAATCCATGAGTTGCTACATTCAATACCTCTAAAGAAGAGGTGCTGTTCGTCGCGCGACTGCACACCCAGAGCTAAAAAGTTTGCAGTAGAAGTCAAAGATTATTTTTCCATGCCGAGTACACCAGCCATGGGTGACCGCCGACGTACCGCCGACGTACCGCCGACGTACCATTTGGCAGTACGCTTTTGCAGTCAAACGTAGAAAGCTGTGTTTTTTAAATTTCGTGCTCGCAAAACATCAGATGCCAACGAACTTCTATTTTTGTGAAACTCAAGATTTTCGAAATGGCTTAACCCGCGTCCCGCACATAAACTTTCACTTTGATTACTTGGGCGCGTCATCAGGCTGGCTGCTTACGTCGTCTCCATCTTCACTGTGGTATGGCTATTCTAGAGTTTTTTTCTACCAGCTACCAGCATTTTCTGACTACCAGAAAAAAACTACCAGCATTTTCTGAGGTAGTTCTGTTAAAATACTTGCCGCCAACTCCAAAGCACCTTTCTCTTTTTCTGCTGCGGTCATTTTTGTTTTAGCTTTAGTCATCTTTCGACTGCCAATTAAATGTTTTCGGCCTACGTCTTTTGTTCTTTGACTCATGGTGGTATTTAGCTTAGTTACACAAACACATATTCTAGAAGCAAATAATCCATATTAAACTGTTAAAACCAAAAAATAGCACAATATAACACCAGAACCCCCGCCAGAAAGTTTTTAATAGGGGGGCTTTGCAGTTCTGCGGCAGGGTCTTGCGTTTGTTTGGGGGGGCTTGACATTATAAAATTAACCAAAACTCCTCTTATTTATAGTGCTTCACGTTTAAATTTGGGGGGCTTGGAGCTTTGTTTGGGGGGGCTAAGCCCACCAAAGCCCCCCCGTGGCGACGGGACTGTATAACACTTTCCTATCATTATATGCTTTACACTTAGATAATGGTCACAGTGAAACCCACTTAATAGAGCGATGGTTAAGAGCATAAACCACTTGTTAGAGCGGGTTTTCAATATATAGGAAAAGTTAAAAAATGTTTTTCTCTTCTGACACGAAAGAAATATATAATTGCAGATTTCCAACAACTGTAAACCTACTATTTAGAATTTTTTCAAAACAGGCAAGTACTTTAGTAGCCTCAAAAGCTTCCAGGAAAGTCACCCACCTTTCCACCTTTTTTGCAACTTCTACTTTGTTAGGCTGTATCTCAGAAACTACGACGCCGAACTGTGTGAGATTGATGCCACAATCCTTGTTTCGGTAGATCTTCATGACGCAACATTTACCATAAGACTCTGGTTCTTGAACTTTACAGATACGCCGAACCCTTACGTAGTTTTCCAAGCTTTTGTCGAACCCCATTTTGCCAATATATATAACACAAAGTTAAACCTGAAACGAAATCATCAGCAGTTTATATTTAATTATACAGTAGTCCCTGTTTCAGGTGACTTTCGTCGAACCACTGAAACGGCTCCGTCGAACCATAGGGGTTCGATCGAACCCAGTTTAAGAAACACCGCCATAAGATCATCATTAGGCTCACTTCCCTCAAACCTAACTGTCACTATTGTTTCTTTGCACGCGGCTTTACTGTTAATATTCGTTGACGAACTTTTCTCTTCCAATTAAAACTAGGTTTATTTCAAAAGTTGTCGCCATTGTTAGGTTGCCTCAGATCTGTACGAGAGGGAAAATGCATAAGACCGATTTAAGCAGCACACATTTGCAATTACCAAATAAGATTAACCTTCAGAAGACGAGCAGCAGTGACGGTTGAAACAACAATAACTATCGAACAGGGAACCGACATGGGGAAGTGACCCCCCCGGGGCGAGTCGAAAAGTGCCGCCCCCCACCACCACTACCACCACCTTCCACATCTGATGGTCACTAGCACGATTCACATGTAAGCTGAGAGAAAGTGCCTCCCCCCGAAAAATTCCGCCCCGAGGCGCCCCGACTCCACCTTGTCGGGGCCCTGCTATCGAACGGTATTTTGCAGCAAGTACTGAAACTTGATCTGCCAAATACAAAACACTTATAACCACAACATAAAACAGCTTCAAAAGTTAAGCCCTCTCGGCGGTAATTAGGTGCTACTGAAAAAACTAGGCAACACATAACCAAAAAAACAAGTAGCTTCGATTGAAAGAACACGTTTTCGTAAGCTATTAGGCACAGCGCGGGGGCCCCTTTGGCGCGTGACCCGATTGAAAGTAATCGGTCCAATCGGCTAAAGGCCGGCCCTGCGTTGGGGACTTAAAGACTCAGCGAGATGCGTCTGTTGCGACGAGGAGCAAACAGCCCGCCACTTCATCTTCGGCTGTGCCATCCTTCGACCTATAAATCGCCTAAAAGACATGAGATTTCCCGATATCAATAATAGTAAATGGCTTCGGGTTCAGTGGTTCTTAACCAGGTGGCGCCCCCCCCAGGAGGACATCAATAAATTCCCAGGGAGCGTGAGCCCTTAAGCGCTGCACAACATTGCACATTTGATCAACAAATTTACCAAATTTTGCTTTTACAACTTATTTATAGCCAGTTTGGCTTGAAACAAAGGGCAAGTACTTAAGGGAAGCATGGTAAAAAAAAAGGTTAAAAACCACTGCTTTAGGACCTTGAGAAAAACAACTGAGTCGCCTCTCATATCCAAAAAGGCTACACAAACGAGAGTTCTGCGTACGTAACTACTGCTTGTGTTGCCCTAAACTGGGAAACGTACGCTCTGTGATTTTTGGATGAAAAAGCTTTTCAGCAGTCAAGATTGTTCCAGCCGATTGCTTTCAAGCTGCAAGCGTACTTTTAGAGTGTCAAGGCCCGTTCCGACATGTTGCGTCCCCCAACAAAACTCGCAATGAGACCTTTTTTTTCTTTCTACACAAATTGCCGCAAAGAGGAGAGGTATTAAAATTTTGGTTGGACTTACAAAAACCTTAATAATTTTATAAATACTTTCTAGAGACTCGCCGACTCATGGGCGTCGGAAGGGGGGCAGGGGGGCCTTGGCCCCCTTGGATTTTGAAATTATTAGCAAAAAAGGTTGTTTTTTCACTTTCGAGGGGTAGAAACCAAATTTCACCACGTTTGGCCCCCCCGGAAAGAATTTTAGGAAAATCCCCTACTGGCCTCCCCCTGGAAAAATCCTTCCGACGCCCATGCTCGTTGTCTTTCACCAAAAAACATAGGTTTGTGGTGCGTAGCCGTCTAAAGTGGGGAAGCCTCCTGGTCATGGATTTAGGGGTGGTTGGTGCTGCTCTAAGACAACCACGCTGCAGAATTATATAACATTGAGTAAGAAAACGTTGCAGTCGTCGTGAGTACTTGAATAAGCAATAGAGGACGCCGCAAAGATTGCTCGGAAGAACGCTCCATCAACAACTTTGTTAACGTGAGCAGCGCTGTCGGCAATACAAGTGTGACGTAACGTGCGTAGTCAACCGCGACCGCTGTTGAATAAGTCCTGTTTTCACAACAGAAATCTTTTCCATGGTTTGCACTGATGCCACGTAGGAAAGTACCGATGGGGGCAGGGGGTACAATGTTAAAGGCGCCAAATCACTGGAGGGGCGCCAAAAAGTCCCCAAAAGTCGTAAGTACCTTCTTCAACATGCATATACTTTCTTACAATACAGTACAGTTGTTTCCAGGGGTGCCAAACTTGCTTCTTGCTCCGGGCGCCATCTAACCTCGGTACACCCCTGATGCCACGTAAAAATTTAATCACTGCTTCTAGGGCACCTCACTTCAAGTACCATCGAGCTCTGTGTTCGCAGCGCAGTTGAGAGAGAGAAATACAGGAAAATTACAATTTTCCTATAATATTTCTTACAATGATTGTGATTTTCACACTGCATGGCAAACGTGGTTTGTTTCTTGAATGCTGGCTTAAGCAACGAAATTTAGAACGTTTTGATTATGATGAAATTAAACAGCGGTGAGTACATTATTTTAAGGAAAGGTCTGATATAAGTGGGCAGTGAAAATCAAAGGGCTAAGATTGAGTGGTGAGCTCCAAAATGATGCAACATACAGACAGCGTGGTTGATGAAAAAAACAATTAATTAATTATCTTATAATTTGATATAAGCTTCTGCGGGTCTCACAAAACCCCGTAAAGAACATTTTGCTCATTCCTTGTATGTTAACCCACGCAAGGCTTGATTAGTGAAATTATCTGGTCAAACATTTAACACTTAGTGGCTATTCTCATACCATTTCACAGGCAGTGCCTGAATGCGTAATGATTTTGAGCTGCCGGCTGTCAACCCACGCGAGCAGTTGTTTTGCTTTTCAGTGAGTGCCACGCAAGTAAGCTGCCGCAAACAGACGCCAATTGCGTACCAACGCCAACGTCTGCAGCTTTCACTTGTTACGTCAAAATTCTACCAATCGTTGCCCACGGCAAACTTCGCGAAAACGAGGTTTTACTGGCAAAACGCTCCTCGCGACAGAGGGTGTGTATCGCCATTGCAGTGTTATGCTCTGTCCAAACAATAGGGAGGTTGTCGCAAGCGTTGGTAAAGCAAAGCGAGCTCGATGCCTGCGTCACTTCATCGCAGTACAGCCATCAGTGGAATTGATAGCAACGCAGGTGCTTTAGTAACGAGGACGTTCTATCGAAACTTACGGCGAAAAACATTTTGAGCTGCATAAAATAATTAATGTCTCTCTGATCAGTGTGGCGCAAGGATGAGTGCATGTGCTCTTCATGCATATTGAGGGAGAGTGATGCAACTTAAGGCTGAGTTCAGACACGCGCTCCGAGTTTGCAACTTTTTTCTTTCGATATTCAAAAGGTTTTTGCAGTAGAAGCATCGAGAACTTTGACACAGATGCGCTGTTGCATGGAACGAGCGGGTTTCATTCAGCTTGAACATATGTACACAAGATGCACTGTGTAGGAGCTAATACTGTAGCAATGAGGGAAGCGTGGAACTTAGACGGAATTTTAAAGAAAGCTCAGTGTAATGTCCAACCACAGCAAGCCAGGGATGTTTTGATTGCAAAGCGTCGTGAAAAATGTTCAGCCGAAAGTGGAGTGTTTTTTTCTAACCAAGCATGATAAATGTATTGGCGTTTTCTTTTGCTTAGTGTTTCTCAGTCATGGTGTCCGTGGCACAGTCGTGGCAAAGATAGCTTAAAAGTTTTTTTCAGCCTGATAATAATTTCATCAGTTCAAGCATAGCAAGGAAGCGTTCACGCTAGCACCAGGAATATATAAACTCTATAAATGCCATTCGTTCTCCTCTCGATGAATTCTCCTGTTCTTTATCTGAAGAATAAAGAAGCTACACGAGCTTCTGAGTGTCAACCATTAATCCAACGCGTGCGTACTCCGAAAAGCAAGATAGCGCGTACTGTTAGACATAACGCAATTCAATACTATGCTATTTTTCAGACAATTTGAGCTAAGTTTTAATGTCAAAACCATTTGACACTGCGAAGTTGTCAGACGGACGCTTCCGTTTCTACGGAAGCACACTCAGAAATATTACGATCGAGGTTAATTCGCTGTTGTCGCCCGAATTAATCAGAATCCGGTGGAAATTGTGTTTGCTGCGAAATTTCCGATAAACACTTAACTCTGACATCAACCAAGACATTTAATTATGCGGACTACTACAATAAGCTCTGTACTTGAACAAGTACAAGGTCTTATTTAAGGTTTGGCGCTGGTGATCGTTGAGACGTTTTGAAAGACCGCAACTGTTTCATCTGGTTACCGAGATATTTATAACAAAACGAGATTTTAGTGTATTTGGTGGTAGTTGTGCCGTGAGGTCCTATTTTATTTTGAGAGACCGTTGGAAAAATTTGAGAGACCGTTTGGGTCCCTCAAAACGCCTTAAAAAACACTGCAATTATATTTCATTAGTTTTTTTAACAAAACAACAAAAGTGGACTGATATACTCGGCCCCAAGTCTTGCAATCAAAACTTTATTGTTATAAAGTTTAACATCCGATTTTCAGCATTTTTATTCTTGTTTTGAATTCATTTCGGAAACCATCCTCCTGTAATCAATGAATCTATGATCAGAGAATAGGAGTTCGATTTCAAAACAAACAGATAAGATCACTCGCATCCTGTTTCTGTATATTATGTAATCGCATACGTCGATTTTCTGCTCAAATTGTGCAGAGATCGAATAACCTCTTGGATCTATGGTTTATATAATGCAGTTGAATTCTTAAAACATGCGTGAGTTTTTTAAAGGATAATAACAAAAGAAACATATTTGTCTCTGTGGGAGAATGTATTTTTTTCTTTGTCAGATAAAGACAGGAAAGAAACCAGCGCTTTAAAAAACTTTTTATAAAGATCAAAGAAGTGGCAAAAACTACCACGACTTTCAAAACGTGTACGAACCTCGTTCGCCATCTCTGTTATACTCGCGAAAAATTCGAAACAAACTTCACTGCTCATTTGAGCTGTGATTCGTCCCATGGAAGTTGTCGCTTCAGCCGTCTATTTCACTCCAGCCTAGCCAAGCCGTCTTTCGCGTGACTGCGCTGAGTCAATTCCATTGGAATAGTAAGCTAAACTGAAACATGTGAAAATGCTGACCGGGGTGGAAAGTTGCAGACCTTGCGTACCAAAGCCGCGTGCGCAGCACAAGGCTCACTATTGTGGACTGTGTAATGGATGCTTCCATCTTGCAGACAAACAGAAATTTATGGCGTCGCCGCTATAAGACTCGCGTGAAAGGCGGAACGCAATTGCCGATCTTTTATGTGGCTTGTTTTGAAGGTGCAATCTTCATCTGTGTCTTCCAACCTTCGAAAGTTTGCAATACGAAAAGTAATTGGTTTGATTCGAATGCGTTACTATTATGGCTGGAGACGCATTGCCTGGTTTGGATACCGTGTAGTGGTATTCCTGCCTTTAGTATGCAGGTGTTCGCCATAGGCGCCAAAAAACCTGGTTTGTGATGCGTTGACGCGTCCAGGTTTCAAAAACCCAAACCTGGAAAACTTGACCATGGAAAGCCTTTGTTTATCCAACTTTAGCAACGTGGAGCGCTGCTTTTATTTATCGCGGCAATTCTTTGACGATAAAAAAGCAGCTCATCCGCGGCTTTTGCTAAAAAAATTGTATTTTCTAAGGAAACTTTCACTTGACTTTTTCAGCCTCATGCAGTGTGTTTTGAGAGATGCATCCGCGAAATAACTCTGTTTGCTGGTTTTGGATTTTCTTCCCGATTTTACACGCAAGCGCAAGAACGATATCTCGTTCTGCTTATACCAAAGCACCGTTGACAGTCATCGGCAATGAAGATCAAAGACCTATTCCGTCTTCGACGACAAAGTCTCCGTTCGAATGGTCGAGAGGACTTGTAACGCCACCATGGAGACCTATTGTCAGCGGTAGGTTAAGAAAACATGTCCAAACCTGGATTATACAAAAGCTTGCTTCTTTTATTTGTGCATATCATGTTCTTCCTTAAGGTATAGTAACATGGTGTCTATTAAGCTGACGTGGAGTTAATATGTGCCGTTTCAGTAAAAGGGGCACTGAGATGAAGTGGGGGATGCATTGTGTAACTTTTTAAGTCGTTTGAATGGATTTGGGATAATATTCGCGCAACTTGTCCAACCGATTTGTAGCAGGATAATCGTCGTAAGCTCTTTCTAGCGGGCAGGTTTTTCATCAGTTTTCTACGAGGTCTGTTTGATATAAAATTTTTTGGCAGTCTCTTCTGTTCCCGTTGACCTTATCTTTCTATTCGATGGTTCTGGATCGGTGCGGTCGACAGGGTTGGATAACCTAAAATACATCAAGAAATGGATTAAGCAAGTTGCTGCAGCTTTCAATATATCGAACGGTAAGATGAATAACTTTCTGCAGAATTGTCGGTAGAGTAGGGATTGCGTACATTGCCTTTAGAGTACTTGATGCAAATAAGAGCTTCCTACCAAAATTGATCTATTCAAGAAATTTTCAGTTAAATTTTTAAGGTGTTGTGGAGGCGATGGAGGTACCGCAAAAACATGGCTCTTTTCTCCGTCATTTTACTTCTAGTACCAGAAAAAAGCGGCTTCGTCGTAAGAATTCTAATGTGAATTGTGTCTATTTCAACAAGAATTCGTGAACATCGGGGTGGTGCAATACTCTCACTGGTACAGACATCGACCTCTGCGAGACCAAAAATATTTAAGAACGGAAATTTCTCTTGGAGAGTGCCGCAGCTTCGAATGCTTTGAAAGAAAAGTGGATCGAATCACATTAATGGTATGTGAGACTGGTCGGAGCTGGTGGCTGCGTTCCATCGGTTTTGCCAAAACAGATTGAGTAGTTTTGTTGCGGTGAGGCATCAGGTACTGAGCGATGTGTACTTTTTCGTATGATATATTTGTAACCTTTTTCAACTTTTTCTGGTATGAACTTGGCACATGTTTCACTTTGACTGCTGCACATTTTTTATATTTTACTGATGACGTGGTTTTCACGAACACAACAAGTACTCAAGTACTCAATGTTTCTTACGTATTTTAACAATAACTTATCGTATTGATCGCATGCAATNCGACTGATTTATTTAACGACCACTGACGGCAAGCCGAAGCCTGAATAATGCTTTTTGTCTGGGCGGTTGCGGTGAACGCTCTTGTTCAAGGAGCGCTTCGGCGAGTCACTCAGTTACTATGGATCGAACAACCAACCTTCCAATTGGAAAGCGGACACTCTACCACTGAACTGTGTGAATAATGACTAAAAAAATATTTACGAAAAAGTTGTTGTTGAAGAATGTAAGACGCCCGTCGAACATTTGTGCAATTAAGAGCTTATGTGGACCTCGGACAAAAAAGTTTGGAGTCCACTGGTTTACACGAATGTAAAAGTGTCTGCAATTGTGTGGTTCACTTTCACCAGCCATTTTCTGATGTTACGCACGTGAAGCAAACCTAACTTTTTATGATTGCATGTCGCTTGTTTTTAAAGCATTGTTGTATCTGCTGCATGACCACTTGATTGTGGAACTGACAACAAATTTTCTTTATTCCCCAAAACACTCTAGCATAAAAGAAAAACGTCCAACAGATTTTTTGGCAGCTACGCAAAGTGCAGAAATCGATTTCGAAATAAACACGACGCACTTGAGTTTACAGGGAATCTGCAATGTTTCTTATTCTAAGACTTTAATTTTGATGTTTTCGGTTACAACCGCAGTGCATAAGATTATAAATTTTTTTTAGTTTTCTTTTTTAGTCATTTCCGTCACATTCTTCCGGCTTTAAGTTCTTTCAATGGTCAAGAAAAGTTGCGTTTTCGAGATGAAAGTTTTCTCGACTCACGTGACAAGCTTTCCCTCTTGTGACGTAGCTTTTTGTACAGAGTCAAAAAATTTCATATGCTCAGAAAGCTGAAACACTCGATGTTACTATGGATTGGTTTAAAAAAACAACTGTTTTGGTTGTCGTGACGTAAACGATCATCTTCAAGTACGAACCCGTTTCCATGACGAGGACTTACCTGCACTTTCAAAGATTGTTGACAAAGTCCCTGTGGCGCGCAATATTCATTTCACAAGGTACTTGGCGGAAATTTCCGCGCTTACAGTTCAAAGCACTTGACTAACACGTTCGTCACTATTCGCTTTGACAGTTTGAAAACAAGATAAGGTTTTTTTCTATTAGACATGTGGAAGTGATACAGGTTTTCTAAGGTCGCGACGACTTTTCTCACCACGCAATGCGCTATTTGTCTTGTTTTTCGGAGTTGAGTTTCTTGCGCATGCAAAAAAAGGAGACGACCACTTTGCAAAAAAAGGAGGCGACCACTTCTCTTCACGCGGTGAATAAACCTCCTAGTTTTGATTATTTTCTTGCCACCAGTAAAACCTATACGTCGGTCAACACAGGACCATTTTAGATTGGTTTTCTTAAATCACAGAGCAGTACTTGCAATCATCCATGCGTGCAGTTCATATTGCAGCTCTTGACATAACAATCAGGGACATCACCGTTGATTTGTCGCCTCCTGAATAATCTCAACAAATCTTCTATCTGAGTTCGTTGAACAAGCGCAGTGGCGTAGCCAGCCCAAAAATTTGGGGGGCCAAAATGTTTTATTTTAGGCGAATAACACTATTTTGCTTAGAAAAACGCTTCTCAAAGCACAAAATTACTATATTTTTTAAAAATTTTGGGGGGCCATGGCCTCTTTGGCCCCCCCTGGCTACGCCTATGAACAAGCGTATGAGCTCCCTATTTGCTCACGCCGTTTTCAAATTTCGCCATAAGGGAAGAATACAAAGTTAGTCTCAGGAAAATTCAAATCTTCGGGGTGTTCGCCAGCTGCGAGCTGCGACAGGCGTGCAACTATCAGCTGTTTTCACTTAAAACAGTTTTGCGCCAGCTTGCGCAATTTCCTAGCACGTGATTGTGTGGCGAGCACCGCGGCATCAGCTTGGGCTTGGCTGAATTTTGTGTCTTTTCTCATAGAGATTACTGTCACAAACTTAAAGATTAGCTGTCGGCTGATCACGATGCGAACGCGTATGTTTGCTGATGTTTCAGCTTACACCCTGCAACTGACAGTTTGAGCGGGTCAGGTTTGTCGTACAATGTTTGTAAACACTTCGGTTCCCTGTGGCACGATCGCACATTGCTGACAGCGGCACCGCATCGTGCACAGCGGACATACTGGCTGGGGAATTGTTGCTTCCGATCCGAAGTAAAGTTTTTTGCTCGGACCAAGAACATAGATTGTGTCCCAAAATTTCGTAGGCAACTTTTTTATTAAATGCCACTGCAATTTCTTTTCAACAAAACGTTCACACACACGCAGAACAAAATAAATCTAGCAATTCATGCTGCTGCGTTTTGGAAAAACTAGAGCGGTTCACTAAAAGCTCCCACTAATCTGTACATTACCAACCGTATTGTGATTTGTCTGACATGTCCAACGTGTTATTGTGAGGCAGTGGCTTGCACAGCATTGGACCGCTGCAAGGTGGTAGCGATAACTACAGTGGCGTACTAACTACAACAGGGCTATACAACCTACACAGGAGCAGCAATTAACAAAACATTAAGCGAAGACTTCATCTCATCATCGCCCGGAACGAACAAAATCCTCGTCCTGCTCACCGACAGTAGTTCTGCTGATGATGTTGCTTACTCCGCCGCCAGAGCCAGGAGCAATGTGAGTGCTGTGATGGAAACGTGCTATGGTGGTAGTTAGGTTGTACAACGCTCTTATTTTAATGAACGAAACCGATTTTTATGCGGATGTCAGCATAAAAGCTGTTGATATCGTGGCTGCGAATGGGTACGAAGACTTTAATTCACGAGAGCTTGCACCGTGCATTTAATTGCTCTTCAATATCCAACTAGCAATTCTTTGCTTTTTTACAAAAATTTTCCGAATAATTTGAAATGCTGGACCAGGACATGCAAGCTACTGCAAGTAAAATGTTTTCAAAAGCAGCCTAAACCAGTGGTTGTTAAACTTTACAAACACACCGAACCCTTACGTAGTTTTCCTAGCTTTTGTCGAAACCCATTTTTGCCCAATATAACAGAAAGTAAAAATGGCTTACATGTTTCAGATGACCTTCGTCGAACCCTTGAAACGGCTCCGTCGAACCCTAGGGGATCGATCGAACCCAGTTTAAGAACCACTGGCCTAAACCCAATTATATCCGCTAACTAGCAGCATGGTTTGAAAGTTCTTCCAAAGCTGGCATAGGCTGGACTACGTTGTTTCTAATTAGATTAGGACATAAAAAAGCATAACTGCTGATATTGAAGCGAGATTAGCATTGCATTCGAAACGTTCTACCCGCGGTAAACAAGCAGTACGCTTTCAGCTCTAAATTACGGCTCCTTGGTCATGTAAGAGACAAGCGGAAATCGGCAACACTTTCCGTATAATGCCGGGGTGTCACGAAACCTTGTGGCATGTTTACTTTTGCTTTAGCAACTCTTCAATGACTATGAAGATGTACCGATCAGCAGAACATCAGCAATAAACTCGTATCGCGGGTCGATATCGGGGAGTTCCAAAAACAGCGGCACCGGGATAGTCGTGCCTTTGCATAAGAAGTCCATGTCGCGAGCCGCGGAGATTGGCAATCAGCAATTTATCGTCAGGCGTGTTTCCAGGACGTCACAATATTCTGCGTCGGCGTCGGACGACACAACGCATCAGAGCTGCAAATTATCGCCAACGGCGAGATCGGAAATAACATGCGAGTGTACCAGCCGGGCGGATTCGCCGACCTGACCTCGACGGTCGCAAATCTGCAGCGTGAAATAAAATCTGTCTACTTTTCACCAGGTAATAATATTGACGTTAATGCATTTTCTATGCGCAGACCGTGATCGTGCGACTGCAGCTTCCGAAAACCCCGTAGCCAGGTTTTAAGGTTTGCGGGGCAAAATACATTTTTGGGGGCAAGATTTTTGTTTTTATTATACACGTATGTTTAATAAAAATTTTTCTGGACACAACAAAATTTCGGGAGGCTCAAAAAATTTGGGGAAGCATTGCCCCCGAATGCTTCCCCGTGGCTACGGGCCTGGCTTCCGGTCAGCGCTTCTCAATCGCAGTGACCTTTAACCTGCGTTCAACGCAGGTTATTTTCAGCGGAAAAGCTCCAACTTGGCTTTTTAGCATTATTCGAAAATTGCCTTCGTACGCTGTCGCGTGGAGTGCGGCATAAATTTGTTCGTCGATACTGCTGTAATTTTCTCGAAGCAGCCTGCATGTTTCCTTAAACCGTTTGCATTGTGAGAAGCGTTGGAAAAATTGATTCTTTAAAAACCAAACAAACCAATTTTTGCTAGAACAAGGTATGCAAGAGCGGTTTTCATCTTTTTTACAGAATGCTGGCATCCTAGCGTACAGTTTTTTCTTCTTAGGGCATCCTATAAACGGTATTGGTTCGTCGCACTAAAAGTCCAGAAATAATCATACACAGACACACACACATATATACGTGGTATATGCAAAGAAACAACGTTTACAGAGTTCCCACGGTACCACATGTGGGCAATGATATTGAAAGTCGTGCTATAAAACAGGAAAAAGTCATGATGATGCGAATGAACACAGGTGAAGTAATGGAATACTAGAACAAAAGTTCTAGAAGGGATATTTCCAGAAGGATTTTCGTTGGCAACATTGGGCTTGTGAAGGTGTACTTCTATCGCTCCCAGTAGTCCGCATGCTATTCTAACTCAAGCAATGTCACAAAGAGCTTTACTGCTCGAACGGTGCTTAAAAAGAGGTCCACCTGGAAATGTGTTCAATACGATTAGTCTGACCACTCAGCGGGTAATTTGAATGCCTGGGTTATGGTTTTGTTACTTGCTGCAAAACAGCTCTTAAATGGGTAAAACTTCAGTGTTTTATTCGTTGCTATCCGGATAAACGTTGATATGGAATTTTTTATAGATAAACGTCGATGTGAATAAATGTTGATGATCAACGTCGATGTGAAATTAAAATTTTTTAAGTCAAAGAATGACAAGTGCAATGAATCGTATAGCTCTTAAATGTGATTTTGGGATCTTAAATGATTTTGAGCGCTGTTTCACATTTTAGAAAGTATCTTTGTATCAAAATTAGTTTATTTTGCATACTTCAGCCAAAGTACTGTAAACCAAGAAGACGAAAGAGCCAAGATTTTTTCTTCAAAATTTCTGCATTCCTGAGTTTTGCAGCCTCTGGCAACAGTCCAGTGATCATTAAGATCAGCCGCAAAAGCCCTAGGTAATGGCAGAATAAAGAGCCCATGTCCTTTGAAATTCGCGTCATGTTTCATTGTTTTCAGAAATGTTTTAGATCAGTATCACTCTTGAGGAACAATGGGAACCTGGCGAAAAATAACTTTGCCTCAACTTTGACGAGACAACCATCTTCGATAAGGCTCATTTGTTCCGACAAATCACCTGCAAGGTGATGCATACGCTCAGCGTTTGGGAGACTGTCGCTTGCACGTTGTTGTTCTGTTCGATAACCATCGGGCCTATTGTTTCATCTAAGGCAGTGATCCCCAAACGCCGTGCCGCGAGGACTTCCCTACCGTGCCGCGAAGCGACAGTACTGCACGGCAGTAAATATAAAGCGAAGGTTGATTCATGGTATTGCCGAGCAACGATCTGCGGACCAAAGATGAGCGGACTGTCATATTTTGCGATCCAGATCCAGTCCTGATTTTTTAAAACTCAGTCCAAGTCCAAC
>JGI24159J19872_10007442_pt1 | contig 14349 bp, 7 predicted proteins | sample Ectturendosymbi4_FD_19872 | JGI IMG/M metagenome (IMG submission 19872) | reverse complement strand
GCGCACCACTGCTTCCACCAATCACAGTGCGCCATGATGAGAGTGCCGTACGGCTAGCCCCAGAAGCTAGCCATACGGCGCCGTACGGCTAGACACTTCCTTAAAAATAAACTTGAACTTGTTAAAAATTTGGTGCAAATATTGCATATTACCTTGTATTTTATGTGCAAGTGCCGCTATCGTACATTTCAAGTTTTGTTTTGACTTTTTTTGAACATTTTGTATGTCTGGATTTTTTTATTATTTTCTGGGCTGTTTTCAAGGTAAGTTCTGGGGTTTTTCTTCATAACAGAGTGGCAACGCTGCTGAGCAAAGGTCATTGCTGTGCATCATTTGTTGTGAATTTGAAGGATCCATGTGAATATTCCTGGGATATCTAGGTTCTTTTTTCTGCATTAAATGCACCCACATTGTAGCATGCACTGCCTAACATCTGTATCACTCTATTCCGACCGTATACTTTTTTGATAGTGTACAAGCTAAGTCTGAGAAACTGCCCTTGTACAGGTTCTCTTAAAATTGCCTAGAGTTAAATCTTCTTCCTATGGCCCTTGAGTTGCCTCAAAATGTTTGCAAAACTTCTCAAATATTCTTTTGATCCCATTGCATATCACTCAAGTTTATGTGTTGAAACACAGTAGGTTTTGTCGTTACAAGTTAACAAGAAAGGAGAGCGATAAGCCAGACGTCCCTGCGATTACCGCCTCCGCCACATTTTTGCAGACTTTGCACCGCTAGCCAATTGAGCTAGAGAGCTATTCAAACCCTCTACGGATTGAGAAGTCTTCTAGTTCAAATTTTAAAAAAGGAAGTGAGTATTCATCTCCCTGTCCTGACACAATTTTAATAAAAGGGTCACTTTGTCATAGAAGTCGTGTTGATTGCATAGGGTAATGGTCGTGCGCTACGCCCTCTATGCTTTAGGTTTTTCGTTCGAATCTCACCTTGCCGACATTGGTTTTGTTTTTTTTTCTTTCGACTTTCCTTTTATTTTTTTTCTTTACTTTTTTTCAGGCATACATTTTACGTTTACGAGTTAGTGTTAGGTTAGGGATACGATAGCGTTAGGTTAGGGTTAGGTTAGCTTAGCTTAGCTTAAGGTTATGTTAGGGTTAGGTTAGGGTTTGGTTAGTGTTAGGTTAGCGGTAGGTTAGGGTTAGGTTGACTTAGGGTCAGCTTAGCTTAGGTTTAGGTTAGTATTAGGTTCTGATTAGGGTTAGGTCTAGGGTTTATCATTTACATTTACTTCGTTTCTACCAAGCCTACTGCACTCTCGTCATGCATTACTGTCATGTTACAGAAGGCGGTCGAATAAGTCTTCAAATTTAAAGATCCACAGGCGGTTCTATAGCCACTGCCTTTAAAAAAATGTTTTGGGTTTGAGGTTTTCTGTGTGTGACGTCACAATAGGAGCATGGTTTCGCCTTTTTCACCAAGTTTACCGGGTTCTGGCCGCCAACCCAATAGGCCATTTTTGGTTCAATTTTTTTTAAAAACTAGGCAATGATTCGCGTCTTCAGAGACCTTGAGCAAAAATTATGGCTCAAAACCACAATTTTTGACAAAAATAAAAAAGTTGCACAAAAGTTATGATTTGGCCTCTTAGGGCAAACTTTGGTCAGCCATAACTTAGCAGCAAATTGAGATAGAGAGCTGTTCAAGCCCTTTGAAAACTCGTGAAGTCTTGTAGTTTGAACTTTAAAAATAAATTTAAGTCTGGGGTTTTTGGTCGATAACGTCATAATTGGAGACGGTTCTCCGGTTTGTTTCATGACGTCATCGGCCTATCCAATCAGCCGATTTTGTGGCTCAAAGTTTTATTAGATACTAGGCTATCACACGAGGTTTTTTGAACCCTTGATCGACTTTCTAGCATTTCTGGTTCAAAACTTATGGCAAAAAATTCCAAATAGTTCAGGACTTTCCCAGGGCAGTAGAGGGGATTTCCCTTATTAATTTCCGGACGCTTGGTCATAATTTTGGAACCAGAAACGCTANAAAGACAAGCAAACCCTCTAACGACTCCTATGATAACCTAGTATCCAGTGAAAACGCGAGTCACAAAATGGNGTTGGCGTCCAGGGCCTGATGACATCAATCCAAATGTAAACAAAATATGCAGAAACATGCTCCCATCATGATAACATAAAAAATGACATCCAAAACTTCAAATTTTTTTTATTCCAAACTACAAGACTTTCCCCGTCTCCAGGGAGTTTGAACAGCTCTCAAGCTCAATGTGCTGGTGAGTTGTGGGCATGGGCAGAAAATACCCAAATTAAGCGTTTGTGCGAGTAGAAATGTTACCAATTTTTGTTTTTTGAGTCATAATTTTGGCTGTAGGTTTGCTAACAAGCCAATCAAAGGTTCTAAAGACTCGGATGATAGCCCAGATTCCAAAACAATTTGAGTCAAAAAATGGCTCGTTGGATTGGCGTGTAGCGTGCTTCATTAGCTCACAGAATTATGTCTTCGGTCCCGGCAGAATTCCTACCTAAAATGAAAAAAGTAGCTGCAGAATTCCTAACTAAAATGAAAATAACACAAGTCCAGCAAAGTGGCGAAATGCATGAAAAAATCTATGGAGCGGATAGAAACAAAATGGGTTGGGGAAATATTTTGCCAGCTACTGTTTATTGTGANTGCGATCCCCTGTGCAGCAAGATGCTCACAGCAAATCAGCAGTTGAGTGCAAAACAAGCCCTCGTCTATCTAGATTTCAAGATGCATGGGTTTATTGAAGACCAGGAAAATGACGAGAATTCTCTTCAGTGTCCTCACCGTCCACCAACACCGGTGATGCTGATGTACTTTAATTTTAAAAACATCGACAAGCTGTCAAAATCAAAGCGCAGTAGGTTGGAATCAGTGCATCATCGCAATGTTTAGGTGCAACTGCTAGATTAAGAAACGCTTTTGAAATTTTTTCCATGAAGTGGAAAAAATTAGCCGTTCGTCATATGTCTGCATTCATCAGACCATGTAAAATTATCTTCCAATCGTTCGATAGGTTGCAGAAGTTGTAACTGATTACTCACCGACGTAAGTTTGCGTTGAGCAGCTTTTTCAAGACCTTCTCTCTTTAGAAGGCCTTGCTCTTTTCCGCATTGCACATGAAGAAGCCAACCTTGCGAGCGTCCATGAAAGAAGATTTGTTTGAAAACAAATTTGTTTCGAAAAACCAATGCTTGAACCGCGAAATTCTGTAAGTGCTACTTCACGACAAGGTTACAGACAAACATGGAAGCGATACTGCATCCTTAACAGCAGCAAACTTCCCCATCGAAACGAAACCGGTTTAATTTTTTTTGTACATGCATCATCGCAAAAATATCAATTAAATCTTTGTTTTCTCCGCGAGCAACATTCTAGTGCTTATTTATTTAGAAATGACTCAGCCTTCAAAATGTATATTTTTGTACTTTTGAGTTTCCAAGCGCAAGAAACACAATGTTGATTTCCTGTGAGGTTTTCAAGCTGGTTCCACTAGCTGTCCTGCTTGTCAGAGGTAATANAGATTGCTGGTTCTTCTCCGTCTGTCACAGGTGTTTCCACGTAAAGCGCTACTTAATTTTAGGCATTTTTGATCAAATAATTTAAAACGCGGTATTTGGCCGTTTTGCAGGTAAATTAATTGAAGCGCAAAAATGCGTGTATCTTTTCACTTTCTTCAAACTGCAAGCATTGCTATTTTGTATGACACTGATGACATACAATGGAGCAGACATTGTTGTGCTATATTGTGTTGGTTATTTCATACTGTTCATTAATTAGTTTGTTGCAAATAAAAATATAAACACAGACTTCAATTTGCACCTGCGCCTGAGTATTCATCAACGCAGTTATGGCAGCAGTTTATGATTGTCTGTTTGCAACTTTGGAAAGACGTTATGGATTTCAGCAAAGCTTGTAGAAAAAAACCTGCTTGACAAAGTGTTGATTTGAAAAAACGTTCTCCGAATCGGAGTTCAAGAATTTTCAACCGCTTGACATTAGATTTAAAAATTGGCCGTTTGGCTCCGGACCCAGATAACAGCAATTGTGTCTCCGAATCCCTAATCTTAACCACATTAGAATTGCGCAAGTGCTTGTCTTTGTATGTTAAGGTGTTAGCATGAATTTCGTGTTAAATCTCAGGATTTTTGCACAAGAAAAATTTGTTTGGGAGATTACTGTAATTGTGCAATCTACTTTCAACTCGCGTACTTTTTCCAAACAGTGCAAGATGAAAGCGAAGATAAACAGCCACAGAATCGCACAACTCCAAAAACATCTTTGAAATCAGAGAAGGGCGAAGGTATTTTCTTGTCAGGAAGCATGTGTCTTAAGTTGATTGCCGGTTTTGAGTTGTGTTAATTATGAGCTATTTTCAAACACACTCTTTTATTGAAATCTTTGGTGCAATGTATATACATTCACAAGTCGGCTGATACGCTATTCATGCGAAGTTAAATATTTATTGTAAAGAAGACTTTGGTTAAATTCAGAAGTGTCAAGCTTGTCTATAATTTTCACTTACTTTGTTGTTAACACTCGCAAAGGATAGAAAAGGATGTTTTTGAAAAACCTACTGAAAGAAAGCATGCACCTTTTGACGCTTGAAGACATTTCAACTTGACGCTTGCATCGACATTTCCGTCTTTGCTGAGATTTATTTTTCAACGAAGCAGTGTATGTACGTCCCTTGTCTTTATGTTTCGCACAGTCGATAGCTGTGTATTTTTAATTTGCAAGCATTGTCTGGAATTTTTCTGATATTTTGTTGTGCATTTCTCCTTAGTGTGGTCACAATCGTGGATGCTGGGCATGGGATTGACGTTGTTCTTTGTCTACTTCTTCATTCTGCTGCTGATGGTGGAAAGAGCATTAGGTTGATGTGTGAGTTTATTCTTCATCCCTTTCATGAATTGCTTCGACTCACAGAAATAAAACAATTCATTTGGAGTGGTTGCTTTTTTCATAAGATAAAACTAAGTACAACGAGAGAGTGCAGGTTTGATTTTTTGATGTGAAAAATGAATGCAAATATTTTCGGCAAATCTCTTCGAATGAAGCTGGAAGAGTTTTACAATATTTAGAGTTCCTTGTACTTAGCCGATAACACTTGTTTTGGTTGGAATGGATTGAACAAATGACATGTTCTCACGGCACACTTGGAAAGAGAATTCACAACTGATTGTGCATCCAGACGAGTTTGATCAGGCGTGCATACCAACAAAAAAGCTTCCAAATTATTACCAAACTTGAATACTTTAGCAGACGCGGTTGATGTCCTTATTCAAATAGAGTATTTGATAAAATTTNAAAAAATTACGCGTCCTCAGTCCTTATTCAAATAGAATATTTGAATAAGGACTGAGGATGCGTAATTTTACATGAAATCGATTTCCTATTAAAAATTTGCTGATCGATTCCTTGCTTACACCCATCGTGAAAAGTACATACTTGAATAGAGGTATGTGCACGTTTGAATCATCGCAAAAGATGAAAGCAGAAGCCAGTCGACTGATTCCTCGAAAGCATACAGAAACACTAGTGCTTTAAAGTGTGTAATTTAGTGTCAGAATCAAACAGTAAATAGTGAATTCGCAGAAAGTTAGCTAAATCAGATTGGCTTAGCCGTCGTTAATAATATACTTCTGTGTCAAGTAACCGTGAAGTACACACACAGCATATCGTGAAGCACGAATTAAAGTAGAAACCACCCCAGTCTGTACCCGCTATATATGTGTTCGCAAATGCGATGTGCATATTGTATTCATAAGAGGTTAAAGTGGGTGTGTGCAATTCAGGGACGTGCAGAGGTCTAGTGATACCCGGGGCAACTGCTTGGTTGTATGCTTCCCTACCAAATTATAGTCTTGTGGACTGTGCGGAATACATGCAATTAAAGGACGTAAACTATGTGCTAACAAAAAAAACAAGTTACTATTTAAATTTTTGCAGTTTGTATGTATACCGCGCTCAGTATTTAGCTGACTGCTTTCATGTAATATGTTGGTGGTTGATGTTTAAGGTTCGTGTCATTCTTATTTGCTGCAGTACTGGCAATACATGTCTCACCGGTCGTTACTTTCGTTATCTTAGTTAGAGATTGAAATTTAAGAAAACTTGGAAGACAGAGGTTTGTCGTTCTCGAAAATTACATCCATGCAGCCTGTGTTAGCAGCCTTAGAATACGAACAGCATTTAGTTACAGTGTTTTATTAAAATGTAATTTTTGCTATTTCACTCTTTGGTTGCCGGGGTCGCCCCCTGATTTCCCTCACCTCACCCTCTCTGCATGACCTTGATATATTAACATACGAATTGAGCATCTGATGAAAGTTACATATTTAAAAACATAAATGTTAAAACTATTTTCGTGAAAATGTTTGTTTTTTAGTGTACACTTCTTGCTTTGCGACAATAATAAATTGAAATGCCAGAAAAGTGTTCCAAAAAGAGTTGGTGAAAAAAGAGAACAGTTAATTTCACATTTGTTAAAGTATTTCATTATGTCCAGCATTCAATCAACCGTCAAATATGCAAAATATTGTTAAAACTTACTTGTAAATATTTCTTACATTTGGACTAAAAATCAAGTTATAATTTCAGGCATCTTGTCTTGTGAGAAGTCTACCCAGTACAACATCCATCTGGTACAACAGCTTTCAATGCACATCAGTAAATATAAATGTGTAGATTAGTTTTCGTTAGAATGATTCTTCAGCAGTGTGAATGGAAGATTTTGATAGCTTCGTATGCTGTAAGTGTTTATCGCAATGTTGTTTTAACGTTTTGCTTAAAACCTGCCACAGAGCAAAACCTACATGTTACGCAGGGTCCAACGCCACCACACAACGCCACCCCCATCGTGGTAAGTTAGTTTTCTTCTGGCGTAGCTAATATTAAAACAAGTAAGAAAATATTTCGACTTTTCCTAGCTCTTACTATGGTAAATATTTATCTAAGATTTTCACAAAAGCTATTTAAGTTAAATTGAAAACAATGGAATTTTGAAATGTGTTGCAGCAACACCCAACAACACTTGCGCAGCCACCAACAAGGACTCTTGATGTTCTGGTAAAACGCATTCACAATAAAACGAATGCTGGACGTTCCATGGCCCGGTGGACAGCAAATTATAAGGTAGGTGACCCGACTGTAACACCACTAGTTCAGATTCACAATAGCCATTAGGCTCCTACACCTGCCTATCGGTTTCCCATGCCTCGACCAATTGCACAGCTCACGACAATAATGGCTGAAAGACATTCCATTGCAAAAACAAGAACTGCAGAACTCTCAAGTAGTAGGCCCATGTCACCGGATACATTGCGGCGCCATTCCAGGGATTACATGAAAACCATGAATCTCGAATCAAAACTAACAACCGAAACAGACGAAGTGATTGACATTTCTTGAAGCGATAATGGTGACAGTATTTACTGAAATCTTTCCAATATGTATCTCATCCGACTGGTTTGGGATGTTAAATAAAAATGGTAGTGTGTTACAAAGCAGTTTGAGCAAGGCGCTCCATCCTTTATTGTGGGTCTCAGTAAGAACAATTGTGGATGCTAATTTAAAGTATGAAAATGAAAAACCTTGGCAAACAAATTCTTACGAAATGGATTTGAAGAAACTTAACTGGCAATTTTTTATTTTTCTTCAGTTTACTCCCCTCGGTTCCGCCACCTATGTCTGCGTGGTTGGATATAAACCATGAACCACTAATCTAAGGCATCACACCAAACGCTGCTCTGCCATTTTCTTGCTGCTTGTTTGCTCTTTTTCTCCATGGGGTAGAGTTCTGTGGTTGCCATTTGGCAAAGTGACTTTGCCTTTTGTGCTCATCAAAATCTTCTTAAATTTGCTTGGCATGGTAGCAGTACAAACTTCCGCAGGTACTCAATAACAATCTGATTTCTGAATGACTTTACTGAAAGCACAAACAGAAGGACTGAATTGCTCAAGCTCAGAAGAAGCAACAATGTTTTTATTGTAGGATAATGTCTTGCACATATCTTTTATCTACAGTATAACCTTAAAGCTTGATTTATAAAATATGAGGTGCATATAAAGCTGTGATGAGGTGCATATCGAACACGGTCAACCACTAGTCCTTTCGCCTGATTCACACGTAACAATCGACACGATTCACCAAACGCAGGGCGCAGCCAACGTGCTTTGAACATGACGACACTATATTCGACAGCCATGCGGCTTGACTAACGTTCATGTTGAGATTCATGAAAACTCGTTGGAATGCCTTGGCGTTATCAACATGAAATTTGATTAGATGAACAAAGTAAATTTAATGAAAAATTTAGTCAAAACTTGTTGACAAATATTTATGGAACTGACCATTAAACCGGCAATTGACTCTATGTGCACCCAGAACTGTCGGCAGAAAGTCGTCAACAGGGGTGCAGTCTTATCATGCGTAAAAAGTTCTTGTAACTTTCGGTGGGCTTTGATGGCATAGCGGTGTTTTAAAAAATATTTACAGTTCTCAATTGAGATATTTTCCAGCTACGAAGTGATGAAAAGTTTCTGTTGTTTTGCTTTTAGTCTTCCCCAAAGACATCAGCAACGACACGTAGCACAGGTACTTATTTTGTTGTTTCTCATTAGAAGTCATTTTCGATTGGGCCGATTCTGAAATGTGAGGAATGTTAGAAAATATAGAATTGCATCAATTTGTGTAATAGGACGTTTTTTGTTACGAAAATAATTAAATTGTGAAATGTCATTTTTTCTTTTTAACGCAACTTTTTGTAACAATCCCTGCGAATAAAAAAGTTGGGAAAACTCAAGTGTTTGTCTGAAAGCATAATTTACATAATTATTGTTTCGGGTACTTATGAATGTTGGCAAACACAGTGCGATGTTGCAGCAGTAATAGTTTATTCGGCTCGACCAGGTTCACTATAATTGTTTTTGCTGCACTTCGCCTTCTATAACCAGACCAGGGCTTCCTATTGGCTCTGTGTGAAACGACGTCACAAAGGATCCGGAAATTAAACAAGTTAAACAACATTCACAAATATGTAATTGCTTTTGAAAATCAAAAAACTGATTTTAAAGTTTTGATCAACCTTCAAACTTTCCGAAATACAGATTTTACCGTGATTGAAAAATCGCAAACCCTGAAGATAATCGCTAACCCTGAAGAAAATGATCAAATCCAATACAGAAAAGCAAAAAAAAGTTTTGTGAATGGGCTACAACAGATGCAGACCTACATTATACATTTCTTTCACTCACCTAAAGATCTGTCAGAGAATCACACATTATATTGTCAAAAACTGAACATATCTTATTCTTTCGCATATACATATCATTCACCAGAGGCCGCGCCGAAGAGCTGCACTGATGCAACAAGAAATGGAGTAATTGTCCTTTCAGCAGGTGCCTCGTATTGCTGGCATCAATGGACGGTAACTAGTTGGAACATTTNATAGCAATGACTTTGCTTTGCACTTCAGTTTGATAAAAAANTTGTTTGGNCGTTTAGAAAACTTGGTCATGCGATTATTTTTGGGGGATTGTCCTNTTTGTCATTNTAACAACCTTATTGTCGGGGCCAATCTAATTNCAGAGCAAATTGCATTACATCAAGAAAGCTCCAACTTTCAGCCATGCTTTTACATATAAGTTCCTCTTGACAACCATGGAGTGCTTCTGTCATGGACGTTTTGATTTTTTGTAAGGTTTTCCAATACCGCCACGATGGTACAGTGTCGTTCCATGACAAGAAATGGCGAGAATACAAAAATGGTTTTGGAGAACTTTCAACGGAGTTTTGGATTGGTGAGCTGACGTTTTTGTTTGGTGAGCAAGCTCACAACCACAACCATCCTGTGCTTTTCAAAAAATTCAAAATAGTCGTGAGAAGCAAACCGCCTAGAGTGTCAATTTTAATTTTGACACTGTTTCTAAGTCTGCACTGTCTGCACAGACAAGTAAATAATTGGGGAAAATATTGTTACATTTTCATTACTTCCAAGTTTGTATTCTTTTCATATTTTATATCGCAACAATATGGAAGTTAATGAAAATATTTTGACACATTAAAATGAACCAAATACATAAGCATGTAGATCAGTGTTTCTGCAGGTTTTCAAGTTTTGCCTGATACTTAACGAGAATCGATTCTTAAAAAAATAAGATAACACAGCAAAATGTTTTAGGCGATTCTGTTCATAGCTTTGGCAACTACACGATATGCCGATGTGATTGTTTGTACATCCAACTAGATTAGTTGCTACACTTTCTGATATTGGATGACTGAGACTATATGCAAATAAAGCGATTAAGCTCATTGTATATGCAAATAAAGCGATTAAGCGCATTGCATACGCAATTGAAGCGACTGAGTTTATAGGCAAATAAGTTCGATGAAGACATAAAGTAAAAATCGAAGTTTAACCTATGTCCGTATTTTTGCAAATACGAACAGGAATTTCCTCATTGATTTGAGATTCACCAAGGAGGCAACTTCACAAAGTTTGATTAGCTCATGTTGTGCGTTTAAACACAACTGTAATATCTGCAATCCTATATTGTATTACTGTACGCTAGTACGCTATTTGGTAATGTTGAGACACGATTTCTACATAAAAATCCAGGTCTCCAAGCAGTCCATGTAGAAACTTCAAACGCTCCATGCAAGCTGCGAATTGAGGTGGAAAGTGCAGATGGAGTCTCAAAACACATTGAATACAGGTGAAAAACAAATATGAAAACTTTCCTCCTTGTTATAAGTTAAATGTTCGGAATTCAATTTATAATGCTTTATTAGCGAGTAGTGACACAAACATAAAATGTGCGTCTTTCATTTTGGTGTGAGTTTTAGAACTTCTTTATTCTAAAATAATTGGTTTCGTTCCTGAAATGAGGGCAAAAGAGACAAAAACGGTAGTTTAAGTCTACTTTGGAATATGGTTTTCACAAATACATTTTCCTTCCATTTTTGTATTCCTTGCGTTTTCCACCAGTTTGTCTTGGGTACTTTCGTACAAAATTGATTTTTATACATTTTTTTCTTGTATACATCTGTATTTTTCAGTTTTTTTGATGTAGATATCTAAATTAAGGAATTACAAAGTCCCAATAATCTTTCGTTATCTATAAATTTACAGCTGTAGAAATGCACCTCACAAATGTGTAAATTGCTCATTTATTGCAAAACAAGTTAGTTGTACATTCATCCTTTTTATTATCAGTCAATAAGAATGTTGTGGTTTACACGATCATTGCGTACGTACACGTTAAAGTTATTATCGTGCATTGCTTTTATTTATTCGCAGTTCATTCAAACTTTCTTCGGAGTCTGAAGGTTACAACATATCTGTTGGAGCAAGTTCAGGCACAGCAGATGACCTTTTCAGATCAGGCGGAGTTTCAAACCCCGACGATCCCTTCACAACGATTGATCGAATCAACACCGGGTGATCACCTTCTATTATCAACCAATTCATATAATAAGTTTGTAAAGTATAGCTTTGGAACAAACACAACAATGTTCTGTTTTGGAGTCCGAATTGAATACCAGTAGGTTTTTAAACGTTGTTGCAACATGGCGAAGGTGAACACGAAACAATAATTGGATGGCATTTCGAAGCACCTACATCCTTTCTGCAAAGTAAAAGACAATTCACATTTTATTAGCTTTTGCAGAAAACAGTTTAAGAAAAACCTTCTCAAAACGATAATGCTTGAACCAAATCCTGAGAACTATACGCATATGGCTCAAGCTAAATTTCATCATTACAAACTTCCACTACTTCCCTAAATCTTTTGTTTCTTTACAAAGGTTACTTTGTCTTGCTCGCACAGAGGCAGAGACTCTGATTTGACATTGTTTCACGTTTGGTGCAAATAAATGCCTATTTTTGCCAAAATATTGCAATAAACCTAGCCATACGAAATCAGCCCATGACTCTATATTGTGCGTTATAAAAACACATTAGTGTTTTGCGCAGTTATTGCAACGCTGTCACCGGTGATTACGGTAATTAATTACAGGATTCCATCAGGTCGTTGTTAAGATAAAAAAACCTTTTGACTGAACTGGTTGAATAATTCAACAAACGCTCTCAACCTCTTCCCAACAGGTGGCGAAACTGCTCCCAGGGTCTTGGAGGATGGTGGTTCAATACGAACAACTGCGCTGGCTCTTCGCTCAACGCCGCATATTCTTCTTACAGTGGTTCCAGCGTCTTGTTGTATCCCGGCATCAGTGGAGCGTTGAAAATCACTAGAATGATGTTCAAGTGTTCCTAACCACAACAATGTGTCTAACGCAGCCAAGCCGAGCAAGCAGCCTGTTCAGCGCATTTTTTACTTGACAAAAACGATTGCAATCGGTGCCTTCGATTGCTTTTTCGTTGCGTCACTCCAAGTTAACTCAAACTTCTCCAAGACTGAAACAACGGTTTGACGGAAACTGCTGTTTTTGACGTTTGACAAACTGCTGTCTCGACGTTTCTTTATCAACAATGTTGTCTTTGAAACACATGCGTGCTTGTGACATGTTCTGGCGCATTTGCGTTTTGCAGGATTCTAACGCGGCCACCAATGAAAAAAGCTAAATTTTCCGCCCTTCCTTCGTATCGCTAGCTGCAAATTGTGTCTCTCTTCTTTCAATTCTTTTCAGTGTCAACATTTCGCTAGTAAGCTTTCTTGTTGCTTACAATACTGAGGATGTGTTAAATACACGCAATTAGTTCTCTGCGAAAGAAATTACAGCATTCACTCGCGTTCGTCACTGCTGTGGCTTACCTTAAACTAGTGAAAGACAGAAGTGCGCAAGTTTGAACGGTTGCAAAAAGATGAAAGCGGATCCAAGCAGGGAGATTCCTCATAAGCTTGCTGCCAATCTAATGCTTGTTTCTCTGTCGGCTCTGGCGCACTCTACGTCTTGATATTCAAAGTTTTGGATTGGCCAAACACAGTTTTGTGAAACTTGTACCTAAAAGTTTTTTCTATAATTTTAGGTGGAAATATATTTGTGAGCGACCCCAGCGGGAATGGCGAAAACCCTGCGTAGCGTCAAAGATACAGTTTTCTAGTACAGTGCATCCTCGATTATCCGGCCATGTTGGGCAACCTTTTTCCAAAATCTTGGCCGGATAAGAAAAGTATCTAACGTAGGATGCCCACCGTCCACCACCTACACCACACTTAAAAGAACCTAAAGAAAAAAGAACGAAAAAACGAAACTAGTATGAGAACAGGCTTAGCCACAAAACAATTTAAATGCTAAACGAAACAGAAACTCGGGTGAAGTTTAAAATCACATAATTTAGACTAAATAATTGAATGTATCTCCCTGTTGAACCCGGCCGGTTAATCTCGGGCCGGAAAATCGAGGATGCACTGTAATGCTAAATTTTCTCAAATAAAACCCTCTCGATTAGTAGTCGCAACGAACGATACTAAAGCATGTTTTCTTGCTCATATTTGTACACAATCAGACACTTTGTAGTCTTTTCAAAGAATCGCTGAGACATGTTCATACAATGCTTCCAAATTGTAACTATAGAGTGCTTTGCAGATGAGTGATTAGGTAGCAACAGTCGGATTGTTGGCAGGGTGAACATTTTACTTGAACTGCGCGTTTGGCTTCAAAGACCGCATCGAAACCGCTTGCTGGCGCTGTACATAGCCCCCTGGTTTCACGAGAGACCAGATATGGTCCGAGTCACATTTCCAGACTACGCTCCTGTACTAAATTTTTTGAATCCGGATCCGGGTCAGCAAGTTTTTCAAATCTGGGAATCCGACTCTTGTTCAAACTCAGGAAACCATTGGCGAAACCGAAATTCAGCAATATTTGATCTTGAGACATGGCATTTTAAAGACCACGCTGACTCCTGATACTGCCGACCACAAAAAAATGAATCCGGACTTCCACAAAATTTTGATTGCGGATCCAAATCCGGGTCGGAATAAAAAAAACTCAGAATTCTGCAGGAATCGACCCAGGCAGTTTGGATCCGTGTCCACCTCTGCTACATACATGACAGTTGCGAAAAATAGCCAGGAATTTTGCCACACGGACCGGTAAGGAAGGGGTTAAAAAATTAGAAACCGTGGACAATGATAAAAAATAAAAGTAGTAGCCGCGGCTTCAATTCCAAAAGACACGGTATTCGCTCCTTGACTCGCAGCCATGGGCGTCGGAAGGATTTTTTCCAGAGTGGCGGCACTAGGGGATATTTCCAGGGGGGGCCAAAAGTGTTTAAATTTGATTTTTCCCACTCGAAACTAAGAAAACAACCTTTTTTGCTAAAAAAATTCGAAATCCAGGGGGCTCGCCTCCCCGACCCCTTTCCGACGCCCATGTTCACAGCTGCT
>JGI24159J19872_10007440_pt1 | contig 14350 bp, 10 predicted proteins | sample Ectturendosymbi4_FD_19872 | JGI IMG/M metagenome (IMG submission 19872) | reverse complement strand
GTGCTCTGCTAAACTTCCCGCGTGCCTTACGTCTTTTAAACTTTCTAAACTTTCCATTATTTAAACATGTATCTTTGCAAAATCTGATGAGCTCTGCCAACGCTATGATCTGGAATCGCCTCGGTATACACTGTCAATTGGTGAATAAGTTCTTTTTCGTTTCGATCGTGCTTTTTGTAAGTTGGTTGTTACTGAAGAACTTACGCGATGTCGCATGTCTAAAGTATACACTATGAGAGGCTAGTAAATCTGGTATACGTGATGTTTATTTTGATGCGACCTAAATGATTTCGGAGAGTTTTTGTTTATTTAGTTATTGCGTGGTAAACGCGCAAATGTGGCGGTAGTTTTTTTTGGAATATTCAGGGTGGTGGTTAGGAAGTTTTAGCCTACTTATGAGGTGATGAGTTCCAACACCACCGTTAACGTCGCAAGAAGTTTGGATTGTTACTAAGTTATTTGAACATCGGCGCAAGTGATTGATTCTGACAACACTGCAAGTGCAAGGCCATACGAAGATTTCACAAAGAGTTATTTCCTAATCGCAAACCTTTTAAATCCTGAAATGTTAATTCTGTTCAGGATGAGGCATTTCCGCTTGAAATTAAGCAATAGTTCAGCAAGTTATTGTTGACTTTATGCGACTCTGTAGTCACTGCTTCTACAAACGACATGCACGCGTGTGGTCCGAACATCTCAGAGAGAAAATGAACGCTTTGAAAAATCCTGAAAGAAATACGGGCACGGGCAGCGCCGGATTTAGGGAGGGGGCAAGGGGTCCGGGTCCAGGCCCCCCACCACGTTCAATGTTCATGTGTTTAGCCATATGTGCGACATGTGCGTGCCACTTAGTCATTTTTAGCGAGGAAAGTTTGTTTGTAGACACTTTTTATATCGGTCGGCTTGACGGCAGTATTTCACTTGAATGTTATTTGATATTGTGACGAAACAACTATTACACTTATTGGTTTCCTGAAAGTCGGTCAGGTATCTGAATTTAGTGAATTCAAGACCAAGCTGCATAGAACGCATTAGCTTACGTCTCTACTCATTACTGGCAGATTTTGCGTCTGCCTTAATCAGATTTGCACAGGTCGCATATTAGAAGCATTGTTAAGTAGGGCCACCATACGTTCTCTTTTTTGGAGGACATGTCCACTTTTTTAATAAGAAATGAAATATTCTCCCAGGACATTCCAAAATGTCATCCGTTTTGCATTTCTTATTTTACGTAGCTGTATTAAGTGGCGCAACTGGAGGTTTGAGCCAGGGTGGAAAACTTAGCCAAAAGGAGCCCACTAGCCAACATTCAGAAAAAAAACTTAAGAAATGATTGTGAATCCGGTTGTGGATGGCTATACTAAAACCGTAAATCACCGGAACGGAACATAACATAATCCGAAAAACGCAAGAAAAACAACAACGTACTGAAAACCAAAACAATAGGCTACTCAAACCGAAATATAAGGTAAAGTGGGTGTCCGGTTTTCACATTTAGCTTGCCAGGGGCGGCAATTCGCCCCGCTGCCACCGTTAGTTACGTCACTGGCTGTGATGTATTGTATTTACATACTGTAAGCTGTCCTTACTCAACTGCAAGAAGATACGAGCTGGTGGCGTAGCTTAGTTTATGGGAGGGCCCGCAAGTTGTCTAATTAAATCTACGTTTTGGTTGAGATAATTTTCGGCGGAAAGGCGGAATGCTTTCACAGTAATTGTTACATAACAATGGTAAATTGTTTATCAGTATTTCAGCGACTTTGGCATTCGAGTGCGGATTGCTGATTCCATTATACTGCACTACAGCTTTACTGATGAACCGTGATACGGTGATCAGTGTATTGTACATAGCTTGGTGTAGTGCTTGACAAGGATGCTTCAAATGTACCCACATTCACACTCATACTTCATGTCCATCGACAAGCCAACTGTTGCTCTGAAACGTTTTTCTGGAAATGCTCTGAAAGAACTCTGTTTTGCAATCATTTCTGGTTGCTTTTAATGAGCATGTTCAGAATAGTGAGAAGTCAAAAGCATCAATTGTTGAGTGTGTATGATGTTGCGCCACAGTGAAGGCAAGGATTTAAGAGAGACAATCAGACGTACATATCAAGCCAAGTAAAATCAATACTAAGAAAACTCAGAGAACGCAAGGATCATGACCCTGATTTATTCATGTCAGATGTATCTTTATTGTACAAGTCTTGTGTTGCACATCTGGCTAAATGGACCACTTTATTTGCTGAATTTAAATGCTTAGACTAGATTCCTCCGTTTGCAAACGACTGAATGGAGAAATGATGAACCATGTGAGTAGTATTTGCTTGAGAGAAACGTTTCTATTGATGAAGTTAAAGTAAACTGTTTCTAATGCCAACTTGTTTGAGTTCGTGCAAAAACATCATCAACCAAATGCAATTTACCGCAAAATGATGGAACATGAAAGATGTGCAAAATATTTTGAAAACTTGCGATAGGCCTAACATTGAATTCTTCAACGAAATGATAAAGATTGCACAGTTTTACTTCAGCATGATGGCTCATTACGCTAATATGGAACGATTTTTGACTTGATGCAGCCACAAACCTAAGAGAAAGAGAAATATTTCTAATTGAACCAGTTTCCAAGCTACTGAAGCTGGTGTGCAATTTAAAACATCTTTCATGCAAGCAGTTTCATGATATTGTTAAAAGTGATTCTGGATTTTTAAGAAATTTAAGGAAACTGCAAAATATTCATGGGCTAAACAGGACAAGTAAATAAGGATTTTGCTTTGTGTGTTTTGATTGAAACATCGTCTACACTGGACGCCTTACTTCAATGCTTAAAACTTATCAACAGGCCTATTTGTCATTGGCTTGCTAAGTGTAGATAATACACTCAAGTAAGTGAGAGTCGCAAATTATATCCTTCCTTTTTGCGATGAAAATATGGCCGCCCTAATGATCTTATTAATAAATAAGCATGGACAGAAGAAAGGGATCCTCGTCTTTTCAAGAGTAAAGCTAATCCAACTGGTTCTAAAAAACGTGAAAAGCAAAAGAGGCAAAAATGAGAGAGGAAGAAGTTGCAGCTAAGTCAAGAAATATTCATGTTACTACAGCGGCGGTGAAGTCCAGAGAAGATATTTCTGCTGAACCTGTCAGAGGACAGAAAATCGAAAACATTTTGCAACAGACATATATCTACGTGACAATGAAAATAGGCCTAGATTGACCAGCGATGGAACACCAGTAGCAGAAGAACGTCAAAAAGTATCATCGAAAAACATACTAGTTCAGATGGCTTACGTTATTACTGGAGGCAACGAAATCGGTCTCTGGCCAGAAAAAATGCGGGAATATTGGTTCAAAAATGAAACAGATTCTCTCTGACGTTTTGATGAAAAGTTATTTTTAAACCATGACGTTCCACAACACAGGAACGCAGAAACTTATCACGGAAATGCACCACAAGTCATATTCGTCGCCAGAACCACAACGGCGAAGTAGTTGATAGAAGCTGGCTTTGATTTTCTCCTTCAAAAATTTACAAACTTGTGTTTATTGTTTCACTTGTAGACTGATGTGCCCTGATACGACAACACGTGCGCATTTCCTGATTAGAAAATGAATCTGTGGCTGGAAATCTGTGCACGCTCGTGAGCGCCTGAGGAGCCGCGAGCATTCAAAGGAACATGTAGATGTCACGATTATATTTAGTCGCAGATATATTTAATCACTATAAAGAAGTGATACAGAGCTAGGCAGTCAGGTCAATCAATGCGAACAATATTGAAAGTCGCTTCTGCCTGCAACATTTGGTTTCTGTAGTAAAAATTATTGCTGAGCGAGGACTGGCGTTTAGAGATGAAAACGTTGGATCGCCCGGAAAATTTTTCCAAAAAAATTTTCAAAACTTTTTTCCAGCAAAATTAAACAAAAAGAAGATCCGATGCTTCTGGTGACCGGTTTTGCAACAGTTTCACAAATCGCTAATCATTGTCAAATATCATGTTGCATCATATAGTTTTGTTACACTTGAGTTAACAAATGTAACGTCACAAGATTACGTCATAGACAGGGACGGATTTAGGAAGCGCGGGGCCCTAGGCAATATTATTTTTCTGGGCCCCACGCAGGCGTGACCTACTTGACCGTTTGTCTGAAAAACGTTGAAAGTATACCCCTTTAAAGTTTAGCCTAGCGCCCCTCAAAAATCTATCTTTTGTGGTGCCGACTGTTGCTCTACGATTGCCTGTGCATCGGCGTTCTGCAGTGACCGCCAGACACTGCAGAACGCCGATGAAAAGCAGTACTGTCATTCTGATATTGCGTAGCAAACAATATTATCGTGTCGTTACTGCACCGATAAGACTCTAGACGTTTGCATCTTTGCACGTTTCAAACTAAATTGCGAAGTTATGCCTCTGCGCAGTTTTGCAAGTTTCAAGTTAATAATGAGTGGGCGTAGGAAGGATTTGCGCGGGGCCCTAGGCCATGGCCTATTTGGCCTATGCATAAATCCGTCACTGGTAATAAATATTAATTATCCATGGAAATACTAGTGACTTCATCAAACATCCCAACCTAAAAATTCTGCATCCGCATATGGGGCCTCCCACGGTCCCCCACCCTCTAAGTCCGGCGCTGGACCCGGGTTAAGGTCCTGAGTTGCTCAATCACCGGATAACTGCACTTATCAGGCTCTATACAGCCTCAAGTAGAGGCGCAGCCATGCTGTTTGGCGCAGGTTCCTGCCAGGCGACATTGCTCAGGGCCAGAGTCAACCTGAGAATAATGATGATTGAAGGGTATTCAAGTTTCCCAAAAGAGCAGAACGTCTGAACAGCAACTTCATCACTTTCTGCAGTTTAGCGCCATGCCTGTGGATGACTGGATGCGTAAATGCATTTCTGTTTAATTGTGTAAAGATATTGACCAGGGATGTCTAGAAACTCCAGGGATATCTGGGAGTTTCTAGATATCCCTGATATTGACAAAATGATGCTTCCAACTTGGGAGGAGGACTTGTCATGGACAGTAACTTGCTCACCAATTCTAAACAAGACCAGATTGAAGAACCTGTCCACTAAAAGCGATTCCATACGTTCGTTTGTGTCTGTTAAATCCCAGAAACGCAATATGTCTGTATTGCAACACGAACCCTTGTTGAAGCATGCTGACGGAAACAAATCGGAGAACATGAGGGGACGTGATCATATTTCGGCCAGTGACGCGTTGCAACGTTGCCGCCATCGCACGCGATCGACGAATGGTCAATGACCCATGACGGTCGCGACAAGGTAAATTGTTCCTAGTGACGAAACGAGGCAATTGCCGCACACGCAGAACTGCGCGGCAAAAGAACGCTGCAAGATAGTTCATCTAACTGGGAAACCACTGGGCAGGTGCCTCAAGCAGGCTCGAGAAATACTTTCCGAAGCATATATCGTTCTCTCGAAATTATGTGTGGCTGTGAGGAGCGCCTGCGAAAGACATCTAAAGCAAATGAGAGTGACAGAGCTGGGATGAACAATCCCGTTCACCTTATGGACAAAAACTACACATCTCTTCTCATTTTTGGCAAGTCTATATTTCAGACTTCACAAAAGTAATGCTGTCGGTTTTAAAGAGAACTTTTCCGCTCACGTGTTTAAAGTAGATTGAAATAGCATTGAATTGGAAACTGGCGACCGTGCCAGTTTTGCCGACTTGGCAGCATTCGTGTACGAGCGAAATCGAATCGAGCTCAATTCAAAAACGTTGAACGAGCGAAATCGAAAAGGTTTCACTGCATGTTCTGCGGTGGTACGCATTCACTGTTGGCGAGTTCATGGAACAAGTTCGGCAGTGGCTTGAAAATGCAAAGCCTGCCCGAAAGCACATCCAAGTGCGCGTGCGTACAAACCGTCATAAACATCAGAAATGGTTGTCAAGGTGTACGTCACGCGCTGTTGCACAAAGAATGTCAAAGCACGCGCGACAAATCAAGCAAAGAATGAAACGTCAAGCAGAGCGAAAGTGACAAGCTGCCAAGCTGTACCGCACAGGGTCGCCAGGTTGACATTTTTTAAATGCCAAATCCCTGAAATTTGGCCTTTTTCAAAGCGTTTTGGTATGAGATATTGCTGTTTGGCATGTACGTCATAGCTTGACATGTGTTTGGCCTTTTGCAGTGGTGCTGGCAGACAAAAATCTTGTTGGGCATTTTTTAAGCACTTAATTGTATCCTTTCACTAGCTTAAACGTTGATATTTACAACCTGTTTGGCATTTATCGGTGTCATCTGGGATGTTTTGAGCAGAGATATGGGGTATTTGGTCCACCTGAACCTGAGATGATTAATAATTCTACTGTGGGTTCTCTGTGACTGCGTTTTATGTTAGATTATCGTGGAATTTTGACAAATATCAGACCCTTGTGTGCCAGGTTCGAAGTAATTGAAAACTGTGGCATGGATGGTACATATTTGTATTTTCATAGCCTGTATTTTATTGGTTTAAACGCTTATATTTATTTTTATTAGGCGTTTTCCATAAGGGGAGATTGTACTGTTGGAGACTAACAATCTTTTTATGTATTTGCAATAAATCTAGGTTTGGTTCCATAGCAACATTGTACTTTTATCATGACTCATTCACTTAATTCAAAACCAACAGCCATTGGACTTCAACTTGTTTGACATTTTTTTAAGTCATTTGGCATTTTTTGATGTGCAATTTGGCATTTTCTGTCCATCTGGGTTTCGTAATAAACCGTTGTTAGTTTTTTGAAGGGGATTTTAGTTTTGCAATGTTGATAACTCTGTCACGATTTTATCCTCCTAATATTTCTGTTCTGTTTCAAGGTTTTGTATTGATTTTCAAAATTTTTCTTTCAAAGTAGTGCAAACAAGTAATACGGTCAGTGATTTTCAGGTGAACAGGTACTGTGTGAGTGTCGAGTCAAAGTGCTTTCTTTAATCGCTGTTTATAACAGGGGTGGGGACTGGGGAGCCTATTTACTATCACGGGCAGCATAAATGGTGGATTATCGCTGGCGAGCCGCAAAAACAATTGAATTAATACCAAAATTCAACCTTTATCTAACTATGAGGGATGAGGGTTCTCTTGACATACTATCTAAGTATCCGCTTGTCATGGAGCTTCGTTTCGACACGATTTTGTACTCTAAATTGGATAACGAAAATTCTGATCCAGGCCATATCAAATGATCACGCGGGCCGCAGTATCCCCACCCATGGTTTATAATGAGCCTTTACTCAATGAGAATGATACTTTTTTATAGGACAGGTTTGAAAAAAATACATGCTTTGTTGACTCACATAACATTTCTTGAAAAAGGTGTTTAGTAAAACTTGGGTACAAAGAATTGCCTTGATACACATTGACAGATCAACCAGATAACCTATTTTTGAAATTTGTTTCGAAACATTGCATGTAATGTTTAAGGTTTAGTATTTCCTGCACAAAAAAATAGCGATTCGATTGACAAAATTATCCTTGTATCATTGATTCATACCTACGGTATTTTGACGTCAACATTTTTGACTGCACCCCCCAGACAATGGCTTGGTGGCATTAAGTGTACGTGAAGTCTAAGCGGTTTGTTATCTTTCAGGGTTCAGTTATCATGATGATTTGCGTTATTATGTTGATGGAATACAAAGATCGAGGAATTATTACGATGTGGCCGAACCCTAAATCAACCGGAAAGTTTACCAACTACCTGCGTCTCAGTCCCGGACCCATTGAACTAGTCAGAAAGTATGTGTTTTGACTCTGATCAATGGTATACATAGTGCTGTGCAAACGTTTAAGACTCTTAGACCACTATCAATGAAATGACATAAATGGAAACAATCTATTATGTACTGCAAAAACGCGCTTTTGACGTACCAAATTGGAATGTTTCAAAGCAAACGCTGTTGCATAAACTCAATATAACATTCTTAAGTCAATGTTGTTTTTTATAAGGGTGTAACCAGCTGGTATTTAGTTATAGGTCTCCCCGAAAAATTGGCAAAATTCAGGCTATTTAGGCCAGAAAAACGAGCTCACATGAACTTATTAAATAACGATTGGTGTACAAAGCAACAAATATCCTTCCCGTAAGGCGTCAGTAAAACTGCTGCACACCAATCTTCGGTTAATTTTCAAAACTATGGCATTGATACAGATTGCAAGGGAAGTGAAGACCCTTAAAAGCCAGGCAGGGATGCACATGTTGTCCAAACGATCGCACTGCTATCTCCATTGATCCGTAGCAAAAATTTCGAAAGGAATTTTCACAGTCAGATGTAAACATTAGTCATTCAATTGTCTCAAGTCGACAGAACATGAATTTTGACCAAAAAGCGTGCAAACCAGTCCCAAAAGTTCTGCTTGTCCACCAATGATAAAGAAGCGTCTCAGCTTTGCCAAAACTCACCATAACTAGACATGAGAAGATTGGTGTAAGGTGCTGTTTTCTGACCGGTCTTCATTGCAACAGTTTTCTGTAGGCATGCAACATGCTTGGTTACTTTTTGGAAAACGTCTCCACAAGAAAACGTCTCCATTGTTCTTACAGTGAAATACCTACTAATCCAGAAGGATTGGGGTGTATGTCAGCTGCTGGTACTATAGTTATCCACATTTTGGCCCCTGGAATGAGCATAAATGAAGCAAAATATATCGAAGTTTTAAAGAAAAAGTTAAATTGCATATGTTTGTTCATCAAGGCAACATTTACGTGTATGATGAGGCTCTTTGGCACAAAAGTAAGGTCGTTAAGAATTTCTTGGGGGGGAAAAACATTCGATTGTTGGACTGGTCCAGATGTTGACCAAATTTAAATCCCACATAAAATTTGTGGACGCTGTTAATAAAAAAGGTGTCCGGAAAACAACCAAAAGGCTAAAAATCACTTGTGACTGCTATAATAAGAAGTATGGACTAAATAAGTCTTTTACGAATACAGCTAGAGGCTGGTGGTTAATATGTCTTAATTAATTGAAGCGCTGTTGAGGAGCTATCGTGAACACAAAAAATACTAATTACCTTGCAAAACTGCTTTATTTGTGTTTTCATGTTGTATTCTTGCACGTTTCATAGAAAAATTGGTGTTTAATTGTAAGAAATTAAGTACAATATGAGTGAAGTTGCCAAAATGCGTAATTCATGCAAGCGGTCTTAAACTTTTGCACAGCAGTGGTTTGAAATGCTTTAAAATTACAAAATAACAAGCGCAAGTCATGTTGCATCATCAGACACCTTTTTTAAAGAATTTCGTTTTACAAGTAAGCACTTAAATCTTATTAATAAATATAAAAGAAAGGACCTTTTCCACCATACCTTGCTTTTCAGATACCACGGTATTGCTTTTTCATGGGCTTCGATATATACCTTCTGGTACCATCCAGCAGAGAACACGTGGGCTCATGCCACTGGATTTTTCCACACTGGGATTGTTCTTCTGCAAGGAAGCTTGATATACACGGAAATGCACCGCAACAAGTAAACTGCAAAGTGACCCGTATTTTTGAATAAAATCAGCTTGTTGTTCGACAATTTTGTCAGCAAAGCTTCAACAGGTTTCTAGTCACTACGTTTTGGTTCTCTGCATTGTGACTTTCCAGCCTTTTACAGTTATGGATCTTCGTCCAATTTGATTCAACCAGTAAGAACAGAGCCAGCTCTGAAATCTTTTAAAAGCAGAACAAACATTTTTCCCTGCGGCACGTGCTATGATTTCCAGGATCATCCAAAGCAATGCAATCTTGTTTGGCATATTGATCTTGTTTTGGCGAACTCGAGTCAATGACTCGAGTCATGATTTTTGGTGATTTGGACTCGACTCGAGTCACGTTTTTCACAAAATGGCTCGACTCGAGTCAGAGTCATTTTTACAAAATCTCTGAGGCTCTGATGTACAAACCCAGTTTGTTTGCACACAAAGAAAAAGGCAGTTCTTGCTTCAGTAATGATCAAGATGGCGCAATTGTTCTATTTCGACTGTTTAGTCGTGTTATGCTACATTTTGAGGATCAAGTGTTCCCATCTATCGCAGGAGAAGATCTGAGACTTTGCTTTTCGCTGAAGGGCCATTAGGGCACAATGTATTGACACATTATCGTGGTTTAATGTAGTATTTGTATATCGTGATCACGGCATTTGGCCTCATACTGTTACTTTGAGTCTTTTCCAGATAAAGTGATTTAAGTTTTTCAAATTCAAATCCAATCTAAAAATTACATTGCAAAATATAATGCAAATACAAAATCAAATCTTGTTTATATCTAAATTCCTGTCACTGTTATTAGCCTAAGCCCATGTGGCGACATGATTACGCCACATAAAACTTTTAATTCGAGGCTGTGGCCGGCACATTTTTGGCTATAAATCGCCAGCCGCTATAGCTCTCTAGCTGCTAGAGAGCTGTTCAAAACATCTACGGATTCGGCAAGTCTTCTAGTTTCGATTTTAAAATATATTCGATTTGGGTTTGGGTTTTTCTCTTGGTGACGTCACAAAGAGAACATGTTTTTGAATTTTTGACCAACTGTACCTGGCCTTGGGCGCCAATCCAATGAGCCATTTTTGGCTCAAAATTTTTTTGGAAACTAGACGATCATCCACGCCTTTAGAGCCCTTGATTGACCTTCTAGCATATCTATAACCAGATATTATGGCCCAAAAACCCCATTTTGCACAAAAATACAAAAATTGCAGAAAAAGCATGAATCTCCCGCTAACGGCTGGTTCGGCAAGCGATAACTCGCCAGCAGCTTGTGTCAGAGAGCTATACCAACCATCGAAAGACTCGTGAAGTCTTTTCGTTTGGACTGAAAAAAAACTTTTGAGATTTGAGTTTGAGGTTTTCGGTGGATATCGTGAGGGTTGAGGCATGTTTTGCTTTTTTTTCTTTAATTACGTCATCACTCAGACAACGAGCCGAACTTGTGGCTCAAAGTTGGTTTGGATTCTGGGTTGCAATCTGAGTTTTTAGAGCCCAGGATTGACTTTCTATAGTTTCTGGTGCCAAAGATATGGCCAAAAGACCCCAAATCTTGTAGGAATTTCCTAGAGGATTAGTGGGAATTTACCTAATTAATTTTTCTTATTTTGCCATAACTTTTCAATCAGGAACGCTACAAGGTCCACCAAACCCTCTGAAGACTCGTATTGTAGCCTAGAATCAAAAAAACTTTGAGCCACAAAATCGCCTCGATTGGTCGACTCCCAGGGGATGTTGACGTCATCAAAATGTAAACAAATATGCATAAACATCCTCTGATTATGTAAACATCAACAAAAAAACAACATCTCAGGCTTAAAATGTTTTTTCAGTCTAAACTACACGTCTTCACGAGTCTTTGGAGGGCTTGAACAGCTCTGTAGCATATTCTGGCGGCGAGTTATGGCCACATTAAATATGGGTGTAATCCACCTCAGGTTAGCGTTTGTAGGGTTAGAAATTTTGACCACTTTCGGTTTTATGCCATAATTTTTGCTCCAGATATGTTAAAAAGCCAATCAAAGGTTTTAAAGACTCGGATGATAGTCTAGTTTCCAAAAAAAAACTTGAGCCAAAGCATTGGATCGTTGGATTGGCACCTAGGGACGGGTAAATTAGGCCATAAAAACGCAAAAACACCCCCACTTGTGACGTCTTCCCCAGAGAACCCCAAACCCTAAACTGAAAGTTTTCTTTCAGTCGTAACTAAAAGACGTGCTGAATCCGTAGATGGTTTGAACACTTCTCTATCTCTAGCAGCTGACGAGTTATGGCCAAAAGAGTATCTGGCCGGCGCGGGCCTTGAAGAGGCGTTAAACCCTCTAAGTCCCCCACGAGCCACTTTTTTGACCGGAGTTTGCAAGTTTTTGCAACCTATAACTCGCCAGCCGATTGAGCTGGACAGCTGTTCAAACCCTCGGCGGATTCGCCAAGTCTTCTAGCTTAACTTGAAAACAAAAATTTTCGTTTTGGGTTAGGGGCAGTGCCGGATCAACAATAGTAGCAAATGTAGCAATTGCTACGGGCCACGCGCTTTTTTGGGCCCTCGCGGTCTTCTGTAAAAATGGTCCCCTGAATTGAAACGTGCAACCACTCAAGCGGTGCCGACATGGTAGTGCAGCGGATGCGTTCAAGGTCAAAGATGATAAAGTAGTGAGAATGAGACAATACAGCAACACATACAAACCAGACGCACGCAGCAATANTGCACCACCCGAACGATTCATAAAAACTCAAAAACATAAAGGCATCGAACCAAATAATGGGAAGGGATCAGGCACAAGTTCACAAGGGANATAGTATATTTAAATCTTATTTATTACATTAAACATAAGATTTTTTCAGTGTAGAAGTCAGGATTTTGCTAAATTTACCGTAAGTAGTAAGCGAAGGTTTGAAATTTAACGCTTTTTGTGCCCAGAAATTCTTGTTTGATTATTTGTTTATAGTTACGTAACATAAGGCATAAGATTGTGGTCAGCAGTGTTGCCATTTTAGCTGATTCGCTGCTAAATCCAGCAGGATTTTCTCCCTGTTAACTGTAAAATTTTCAATCTAGCAGTTAGCTGATTTTCTAGTCAGGATTTGCCAACTATTTGGCAAGTTTGGCAAGTAACAAATTCCTGACCAAAAACCTGTTTCAAAAGTTCTTCAAGATGAAAACTTTTACAACTACTTCATCAAAAAATATATTTTCTCTTCATTATGACTTTTTTAACTGGGTAACAACAAGACAAAGCACAAACAGCTGCCTGCAATTACTTGTAATTTTTATTATGATGCAAAAACGCTGCTTCAAGCAGATAATTGTATCATAATAACAAGTAATTAGTTGGCTTGGTGAAGCGTAAATCATTTGCTTGTGTGCTTAGTGAATGCGTCAGGTTAAAAAACAACATTGGTAGAATATGTTTTTATCCCACGGCACGATATTGCCAAGTGGTTCAGTTACACTACGAAGTAGTGATGTCTGGTAAAAAACTTCCTGGTAAACCAAAGCTGACAAAAGTTTCAACATATATGGTTGCAAGATTCAGAAGTTAAAAGTTCACTCAGAGCCTGCTGCCTATCCTGCTGATTCAAGAAAAGCCTTTTGCGAAGTTTGCAATAATGCAATCATGACGAAATATTGTGAGCTTAAAAGGCATAACTATAGTAGCAAAAGCACTCATATAAGACTAAAGAACTTTCTGCATACTCCCTAATGTAACACAAAGTTTTAAGTTACAAAGACCAGAATTAGAAAGTTGTGGGACTGAAGCTATGCTCAGATTGTTTATCGCTGAGCATTTTTCTACTGTATAAAAACATGCAACAATTTGAAAGAGATCGTCAAGAACTGTGTCATGTACAACAAACGAGGTAAGCTACAGTTACGTTGTTCGAAACGTCAAAATGTTGACTGAAAGAAAACTGTGGGCCGAAAAGTGTACTGGCCAAGACCGGCATTTTGAGCCAATGCTTACTGAGAGCGAGTGCAAGCCAAAAAAATTGTATATTGTATAACTTTAGGTCCATTTTAATCGTGTTAAAAATGACAAATATTTAAACAGAATGTCACTGCTTTTAGCAAAATTTAGCAGAAAATTTGTGACAAGACTTTTAGCGGAATCTAGCAGTTTTTTGTGACACCATTTAGCAGATTTAGGTCACAACCATCTGGCAAAACTGGCGGTCATTACGATACACTCAGACTGTCATGTCACGATGCGAACTGAAGAAAGCATGCAGAGTAAAGCTAGAAACACGCATGCCTTCCCCACACTATGATTTTAGCAGCAGAGTTGTTGAGATGTTTTTTAAACGTAGGGCCCCGCGTTCTTGAAATGTTACGGGACCCGCGCTACCTTAATCCGGCACTGGTTAGGGGTTCGCTGTGGGTGGCGTCATAATGGGAGCATGTCTTCGCAATTTTTTGGCCGAGTTTACCTGGCCCAAGGCGCCAACCCAACGGGCCATTTTTTTAGCTCAGGTTTTTTTTAGAATCTAGGATATCATCCGCGTTTTTACAGATATTGATTGGCTTTCTAGCATATCTGGAACCAAAATTATGGCTCAGGAACCGAAAATTGGCAAAAAAATTTACTTCCACAAAGGCTGGTGAAATTCGAAAAGAAATTTTTGAAAAATTTTATTACTTCCTTGCTGGTGAATTGTTTGTCTTTAAGGCTAAGATTCCTTGACTTGGTTGCAATGTGTTTGCAGTTTTTGTCAACCGTCCTAAAGACACGAGCCGGATGGACTTTCCAACACATGACATACACCTTGTGCTGTAGTTTAGTTGAGCTTCTTGTTCGTAAACAAACTGCATCCCTGCACCAGGCTGGTTCGAAGGTAACGCTCCAGTGCAATTTCATGAAGTCGGCTCCTG
>JGI24159J19872_10007439_pt1 | contig 14350 bp, 11 predicted proteins | sample Ectturendosymbi4_FD_19872 | JGI IMG/M metagenome (IMG submission 19872) | reverse complement strand
CACAGATTTCCTGGTGCACAAATCTTTATTTACAAAAGGCTTCTGATTAGCAGCAGCAGAAATAGCTTTACGATGGCGCGACAGCAGAAACAGCCAATGTGGTCCGTGTGGTAGCGATACAAACACCTGAATCTCTGAAAGCGTGGTGTCCATGCCAAAAACTTCGAAAGCAAGCAATGCGCATTGAGGTTACTTCGCGAACGCAGTGGAGCGCGCACACACGAATTCCCTTGACGCGAATGACCAATTGAAACAAACCAGATCTCACGTACCGAATGCAATAGCAAGCAGGAAACGGCAATTCGTAATGCGAAAAGGTATATCCACTATGTAAGATTGCCCCCCCACGGAAAAATTGGCGTGGATAGTATCGCAAGTACTGACACGCTAAAAAACACGGTATACGAGCAAGCACAAAACAACAGACACAGAAAACGGCAAAAACAGTCTGATAAGCGAAACGAAAAGTGTATGCAGCAGTGGAAGGCGCAAAAACAACCAGAGGTGAGCTATCACATAAAAACAAGGGGGTACAGGATGCGGGCTGCGGGGGTAATTTCGATGTGCAGTTGCTGAAATGAGGAAAAGTGTTATGCTGCCGAAATTCGTTGGGTTCGGGAACGGTCATTCCGACGAGGAAAAGTGAGGCAAAAAAGGGAAAACAGAGGCAAGTCGTGTAGGTTACACGGAAAGTGCAGGAAGTGTCGATGAAAGAGCGATAGTGATGACGTTGAAACGGGCTAAAGTAACGAGCGAGGAGCGTGACTTCCCCGTGTAGGTAAGAAAGCGCAGAGTTGTTTCAGGTAGGAGTCATCCACTAGTTGTGGAAAACCTGAAAAGTGCGTTCGCTGACTTTGAGATCTTCCAAGGAAAAAGCTGTGCTTGCGACGCTGTCGAACGAGTGAGTCAATTAAATGACATAGAAAGTGGTCGCATGGGCTCAGACTATGTTGCAGCGAAGAATGTGCTGAGAGGTAGTTTCTACTTGAATGTTGAACGCTGAAATCAATGCAGTAAGCTGTCCTCGGTAGGAAATCGAGCCAAGAAAGACGACAAGCTCAGCGCACAGCTGGACGAGCACTCGCCCGCGAGTAGGCTCGTGGAAAGCGAAGAGAGATCGATAATCAAACTTCGAGCCGTGCGGCAGAGAAGTAACGGCCTTTCCGTCAGGCCAACTAGGTAGGAGTGAGATGGCACTTTGAAGTGAAGCATCCGCGCGCGGTTGAGGAGAAGTTGCAGTAAAGAATTCAGCGACAGCACGTAGAATGTGCGGTTGGTTTTATGTGAAACGACACGCTCAACAGTGTAGGAGCATCTGTGCCGTTGACGGCGGAAAGTGTACAACCAAAACGTTATGGAGAAAAGGCGTTAGAGATGCCGTGCAGAACGGTCGACTCCGCAAAGGCATGATGAAAGTGAGATTGTGGCTGGAATGCAGAAAAAAAACTAGGCAAGGCCGTAGGCCAAGTGTTGCGTGGCTGAACAAAAAACAGAGTCGAAAGGCAAAAGTGAAAGGAGAGTTAGAAAAGTAGCAGAAAAGCACATAGTGGTTTGCGGGATGCAGCTAGAGATGGTAGCGGGAGAAAAAACAGGGATGCGGTGAAATGTTGCTTGAGAAAACTTGCAGAATGATGTGTGGCTGCATGACGGAGCTGGGCGTGGACCGAAAATGAACGTTGCAGCAAACAAAAGCAAAAATGACACAAAGACAGTAGTGAAACAAACAAAATATACACTATGTACAAGACAAGGCAGTCACTGTTTACGGGGTGTAATGGTTCGGTCTGCGCACAACATGGGTGCAAGTATTACGTGATTGCGACGACGATGGCGTCAAGGGCTTGCAGAGCGGGAAACAACATGGAAACAAAGTTTGGCCCGAAAATGGGGCACTTCGGACGTAGCAGTGCTGGACATATTAGGTAGATGAGCCGGACCAACAGTACAGCAAATTACAGGCGAAGCAAGAGGCTGGTCAAAAGTGGACAGTGATAGTCCACTGGAGAAAACAAGAATCTCAGTAAGACTAGAGACCAAAGGAAGTATGTTGGAAACCGCAGTTTGTGGTTGTGTACTAGAGAAAAGGTCTTCCTGCGTTGCAGTGGACATAGCGATGGAGTCAGGAGCGCTGGTAGAAATGAAAAGTACGGAAACGATCGGAGATAACACTTGCCCGAGCGTAAGCGGCCTATGGTCTCGTGAAGGGAGACGGGCTGTGACTCGCAACTGTTTGATAAGGTAGTTTGCACTACGGATCATGACAGTGTGTTGGTTTACGTGGTTAGCGAGAATAAACAAATGGGGATTAGAAACTCCAAGCGAAAACTGCTAAGGTTAACAGGAAAATAAATCGGTAAGTCGAATCAGAGTTTACGATATGCGGCAATGCTTTAGCAACCTGACAGAAAACGTGTAAAAAATGAAAAGGCTGTCTTACAAAAAAGTACCTGAGCTAAGCGACAGCACTAGGAATGAGCTAAGAAAAACAGGTTGGGGCCAAACTCAGGCAAATAATGGGAGTAAATGAAATCAGCAACAGCAATCAAACTAAAAAACAACGATTAAACAAGCAAATTGGCGCAACATAAAAAGCTAATAGAAAGTTACCAAAATGTGGTAAATGCGCAATTTTAGTCAGCGTCTGAGTAAGACCTGCCAAGAGCAGGCAGGTTACAGTAAAAAGCAGCGAGAAAAGGTTAAAAATGCAAAATTGAGCNGCGTTGTGGCATAAAAAGTTTGGAAGTTTGTAAATAACTTGAATGCGATGCCGTCGCACNGCTTCTGAATTTTAAAGTCAATAAATGTNGTCATTTTGCATGTCTCTTTGTACATGTAGTCCTATTTAGTAGATACTAAACCTGAAATTTCATATATTTAANAATTTTAATTGAATTGTATTCCATATTATAATCAATGGGAATCCATTCCAGCGGGATGGGACAGGCCTAAATTGCTATGTGATGGGACAGACAAATATGTCCATGGACAATCCAGCAAAAACAACTATAGCACCCCATCAAATTTTTGCACAACACGTTTCCTCCAAGAACCCACTCAGCATCAAAACCGCTGACCGCCACGGTCATGCAAGAAGTTATCACCAAGCACGAAAAGTTTCTTGAAGTGTACCTGCTGGTCGCGCCTGACGGAGTGCTCACATATGGGAAAAGCAAATTTGCCTTAAAATACAGCAACGGGAAAGGAAAGGAATGCCAAGTGGTTTCAGTCACTTTTATTACCACTGAGTGGTTCTTTCAATTAAAAAAAAATTTGAAGGTTTTTTCAACATCAGCGGGCGGCTCGTAGCGACTCGGTGAAGTCCAACCGCTAAAAATATTGTTTGCGACCCACTCGTTCAGCCTCAGCGGCCCGCCGAAAATCAGGTCCAGTAGTGGCCCGTGCCATCTCTGCCATGGTCAGCCTCATTTTGTATTTGTTTGGGGAATTACCACCAAAAGTCCCGTGTCAAAAATTAACTTGCCCACTTCTGCAGTCTGCACTGTAAAAGTTTCACGGTGCAGTACGCTAGGCTAACTAGGTTTCGGTACCTCTCTAAATGTTATAGATTTGGCTTTGACTTTTCAGGCCAACTTTGGAGGAACAGGCTAATTTATCCAGTTTAGGTATGTTTCATTTTGCATTTGGGTGGACAGACTATCACTATGGCGGACTGTTATGAAAATTCCAAAATACACCGAGACGTACGTACCTACTACCTCCTGTTTCTTGAAAGATGCAGAAAATCTAACAACACAGGCCTATGGTTGCGTAAAAGGGAAATGTTTAACTCAAGTTTTCAGCGGAACCTATGCTAAAGTTCAAGTTTTTGAGCCTTTGATTGCCTTTCTATGGTTTCTGGTCTAAAAGGTTTAAGGTTCGATCAAAAAACAAATCTGGGGAAAATTTGCCCAAAAAGTTTATTTACTTAAATTAACTTAGGGCTCATTAACCTGGGCCAAAATGGCCTAAATCTACCCACTTAAGGCATCACCCACAAAAAACCTGAAACTCAAACTCAAAAAATTTTCATTGCAAACTAGAAGACTTGCCAAGCCTTTTGAGGGTTTGAACAGCTCTCTAGAACAATGACCTGGTGAGTTATGAAGTTGTAAAATGGCACGAAAATAGTGACTCAGTGTGTGATTTCAAAGTATATTTCGTACATTGGCAGGCTTGGCAGTGGATGTGTGGAGACCTGTGTGAGTCACTTTTTTACTGTCAATTTCCACCACCTTAACTTGCCAAGCAGTTGAGGTAGGTAGCTGTTCAAACATGCTAAAGATGCATGATGTCTTCCAGTTAAGACTTTTAAAAAAGTTGGTAAGTTTTTGTGGGTGATGTCATAAGTGTGTTAAGCCTAAGTTTTTTTTAGCCTAAGTCCTATGTGCCAAGAGACAATTTTTTGACTGAAGTTTTTGATGGAAACTAGGCTGTAATACGAGTCTTTGGAGCTTTTGATTGGCCATCTAGTGTTTCTCGTTCAACAGTTATGGCCAAAAATTAATAATCAATTGATTAATTAATAAATTATGGGATTAATTAAAGAATTTGTTGTTTCTAGGCCATAAACCACAGCGTAATGAAATCATTAACCAAGTTCAGTAAGGTTTACACATTGATGTAGGTTGTAAAAGTTTTTGACAAGGTTTATGGGTGCAATCTCACAAATTCAAAACTACTTATCAATGTTTGCACAGAAATAGCATGCAGTGATAAACTGATAACATTTACTTAGAAAAGTCTTGCACATGTGAGCAGTTGTGAAGCAGTGCAAATGTTAACATCAAAGATGATATGCAAGGGACATTTGAAAATAAACTGCAAAAGAACCCATTGCAAGTTTTTTTTAATGCTTTATAATATTTAATAGTCCATGAACTTTAAAACGATATTCAAAAGATGTCTGTTGATGAGATTTTGCCATTCACTTCTTCATACAAAAGAGTGTCTGCTGAAAAACAGAGTAAGTAAAACATTTTTGTAACACATCTATTATTTACAGTATAACTAAACTACTGAAAGTTTAAATGATCAAATAATACTATATGCTATATTTCACAGATAGAACTTGGTAAAGTTTCAAATCTGCTTGAAATACTGTGCAATCACTGCATTATTTACACTATTTTAATGCCAACATGGATAAGCAGTATCTGCTCTTAACACGAGATCTGTGCTTTTCAAGAAGCCCATCGGAACATAAAGTCAGAAAACATGATTCTCTTACTGGGATTAGTGAATATTTGAAAGGTAAGCTGAAAGCCAGTTCTGCTATGCTTTGAGTTATGGGTATTGTAATGTGGTACATAAAATTAACCATTTTTATATTTGTTAGTGAATTGTAAGAAATGTGGTATGCTAACAATCTGAATAATCAAACAACCTGTCACTAAAATGCTAGTTGTATTTTTCAAATAGAACTATTTGAGGACTGAGGATGCGAAATTTTGCGTGGAATCGATTTCCTATTAAAAAGTTTGATGATATTTCTTACCAACCCCCATTGTGGAGAGTACGTAGTCGAATACACATATGTGCAAGTTTAATTCATCGCAAAAAGATGAAAACAGAGTGCAGTTTACTGATTCCTCAAAAGCATACATAAAACCTACATACAGCGTACTTGATAAGCTGTGCAGCTTTCATACGTATTGACCATATAGAATGCAGATATGATGCACCTGATTTGTTTATTGTGTAATTTCATCACTTTACAGGTACACTCTTGCAAGAAGTTCTTATATCACCTCCTTCTACAAGATTAGCATGCTTGGTTTTGGATACTGAAGAAATGATTGAATGTGATGAAAGTGATGTGGATCGTTTAACAGCTGTTAGTATTGTACATTATCTGCAACTTCTTCACACATGACATGTATACATCTACAGTTGCATTCTACATGTACAGATCACCTGCCTAAAATTTGGATTTTTGCAACAAGTTTGGAAATTTGTCTCATTTGTTTCATCACATTGCTTTTTATGTTGGAAGAACATTGTTACATAACTGATGCTTCTGTTACAACTTTTTAGGAGCTTTGTAACAATCTAGTTGTCTTGGAAGCAAGAATATTCAAAATTAATGTGAGTTTTTGTGCCAAAAACATGGGCAAAAAAGAGGGTTATCAGTTGTGAAGAGAGTCGAAAATTGTTACACATTATGAAGAGAGGTACACTTAGGCGAATATCTGAAAGACTGAAGTTCAGCAAGACTGCAATCCATCANTAATACCTCCCTCCACTTTTCAGCAGTGTAATCAAGGTTAGGCTTTGCAAAGGCATGTCTCAGCTTTCATGAAAGGTGTAAGCCTAGGGTTTCTGGCAGGTTTACAGGCTCTGAGCCCAAATTAATCACTGAAACAACATTTTATAGTAGGTGTAATGGCATCTGCACCTGTGAGCAATGGCACAATTAGAAATAATCAGAAGGTGTTGGCAAAAAAACTATGAGATGCTAGGGCCAGACAAAGTGGGCCAAGGTGACCTAAAAGTCCTCCACTTATGATGTCACTCACAGAAAACCCGCAACACCAGGCAAAAATATTTTTTTCGAGTGCAATCTACTAGACTGGCCGATCCGTTTGAGCCGTTGAACAGCTTTCTAGCGCAATCGGCGGAGGAGCTAGGGCATTGGTAAGGCAACCGAAAATTGCTGTTTTTTAGGCCGAAATCAAAGTACGAATATACTGTAGGCCGGCTCTATACGTGTTAATGAAAACACTTTATACAGGATATCTTTTGTTGAATTATAACAAAGAAACTCCATGACAGTGCGCTTCAAAATGCACTCATTAAGCTTCTGGCAGATCACTACACTGTGGATTACAATGTTGAACAAGATTTTTTTTCAAAAATCTCCACTTATGTTTCATACAAGTACCAGTAAGCATCAAAAATCAAAATCTTAGGCCTAAAATCATCAAAAAATCAAGAAATCTGAAATATCTCNAAAAACATATAAAATAAGCAAGTCAAATGTATTAAATGCAGATAGGAACATGTTAGTTCTGGTTCATTAAAAAANNTTTTGTTCTANCTCTTTCGGTTGTTGAGATCTTGCATTTTTATATTTTTTGGGTTGTTTCCATGGAAACGCTCATAGAGGAGGCATCAAACAATAATTGATTCAATTTTTTTGTCATTTTTGTGAATGATGAGGCCAACTGCAACTTCTGACCAACTTACATAGAGATCTGAGACATTCACCCAAATTTGGTATGGCCTAACTGTCACCAAACCTAGCTGCTTTTAATGAAAATTTATCACAACATACATTTCCACATGTTGCATGACAATCAGAGTGACAAGTGATCTACAAAAATACAGTCATTACGAAGTTGACCTGTTATTTGCTATTGCGATGATGCATCCTGCTTTGTTATGTCAATATGATCAACTGAGACTTAAGCGCTGAGCAGGATGTATGTGTTGCAGATGCAGTGCAAGGTGATGTGTGTTGCAGATGAAGTGCAAGATGGTGTAGTATTCGTTATCTGGTGAAAGTTGGTAAAAATAGGCACTATTGATGAATCAAGTTGTCAGCGGTATATAAACCACAGTGGTGGCCAAAAGGTTGATCGCCGAGTCCAAGTTGGTCAATTGCACCTAATTTTGCATTGAATTGGCAAGATATCTAAGAAGAACATACTTCCATCTAGTGGTTGGGCCCTAGGCCAGGTAATGTAAGCCAAAATTTCCAAAAACCTCCCTTATGATGTAACTCAAAAGCAACCAGAAACCCAAAACACAAATTTTTTTTCATTGCAGACTAGAAGACTTGCTGAGTCCTTACGGGTTTGAACAGCTCTCTAGCACAATTGACTGGCAAGTTGTGGAGTTGCAAAGTGGCGCAAAATTAGCGCTCAATGCGTGAGTTCAAAGTAAGACATAGTCGATATACTCAAACACCAGCGCAAGCCATGCTAACTTTCTCATACTCTGTCTAATTATGCCAGTGGAATCTCTTTTCCTATGTTTGTCTGTGTATCAAAAAGAATCAAAGTGTTATATGTCAAGAATGGGTTGGTTGTGTCTTGTGTGACTGGCTTTGGTTTGTTCTTTTTATTTATATGTGCATCTTATGCCTTGATATATAAAAAGACAGCGTCTGCATTGTGCATGCCTCGTTCTATTTTGCAGCTAGTCAATAAAATATAACAATATAACAAAATTTGGACAAACACTATGAGACAGTAATTTTAAGTGTGCACAATACTTTATCTTTTTAGCCATTCTTCTAACCACGGCTTGGCCACACTAGATCTCAGGGCAGATGTTGAGCAGCCATTCGATTGTCTCATCTTCCAGAACTGTCAGGCCGTGCAGTCCATGGGGAGGTCGATGGATTGNACTTTNGAGGACAACATGGTTGACAGTTTGTTCTTCTGCGCCACACTNACAAGCCGCAGAAGCCATACCCCATTTGTACACACAGGAGTGGAAACGCCCGACACTAATGTGGAGGCGGTTAAGCCGGATCCAGGCTGTTCTTGGGAGGGTCGCTAAGGGGGTTATTTGCAAGTGTCGGGGATGAAAATGCGGAGTCTTGTGGGGTTGTCCCCTCACGTCGCATTCCATTGGTGATCTGTCCACTCAGCCACACGTATGTTGTTGTTGTCAGATAAACTGACGAGTTGTTGTGTGGCAGGTACAATGGGTGTCATGATTTTGAGACGCTATGCATTTGCACTTGATGGACAAGTGAGTGTTGAGTGGAGCAGGTGTCCAGGCACCATGGCACGGCGTGCTAGAGACAGTGTGGCTACAATGTGACGAAGCTTAGCAGGTTGGATGCTTGTGAGGATTAGAAGGTTGTCCACTGGTGTACACAGGCATCCAGTCTTGATTTGCAAGACGTTGTTGATGGTGGGGTTGATAAGGCGGGTTTGAGTACTGCAGCACCAGACAGGAGCCCAGTAGTCTGCGGTTGAATCTACTAAGGCCAGGGTGTCTTTTTGCAAAGTTTTGCTCCAGCACCTAGCCGAAGCCAGCAAGCCTTCAGGAGCACAATGCGTGATGTCAGATTCTTACGAAGTGACTCGAGGTGTCGGTACATAAGCAACCTGTCCAGCATTACTATGAGGTATTTAAGCTCGGAGCAGAAGGGCAGGTTCGGTGTTGAAGTTGACTTTCACAATTTCACCATACTGATATACATATACGCAGTTGAAGATATGATGCAAGCACTATGCTCATACTGATGTTTTAATTTTTCATATTAAATTCAGTGAAAGTTTTATGATATACCCTTTAAATCCTGCCTACACAGAACTTAAAGGACCATATCATGAATCCCACTAGAGCCATTACGCGTCAGCCAATTGAGCTAGAGCAAGGGTGGGCAAACATCTTCTACAGAGTGCCACATTGAAGATTTTATTGCTACTGAGGGCCGCATGCTCATATTACATATATTACATATTTAATCGCTTTGAAACCTTTAAAAAAGTTTTACATGAGCTACCACAAAATGNAGGTAACAACAGTCCCTTCCGGTTGAGTAAAAATGNGGTTTCGAATGAAACGTGAGAAAAAAAATCTTGATAATTCNAATTTAATCNATAAAATTACTTTANCATAGACTTGAAATATGTGGTATCTATGTACATGTGGCTGCCCTGCGGGCTGCACAAAATGCTCTTGTGGGCCGCATGCGGCCCGCGGGCCATAGTTAGCCCACCTCTGAGCTGGAGCTTCTGTTCAAACCTCTACAGATTCAGCAAGTCTTCCAGTTCAGATTTTCAAAAATTTTTTTCGTTTGGGGTTTGGGGTTTATTGTGTGTGATGTCAATGTGGCATGTTTTTGTGGCTGAGTTTACCTGACCCTGGGCACTGCCCAACGAGCAATTTTTGGTTTTAACTTTCTTTGGAAACTAGGCTATGATCTGTGTTTTTAGAGCCCTTGATTGACTTTCTAGCATATGTGGAGTCACAATTATGTCTCAAAAAAAAACAGTTTGACAAAAACCAAAAAGTTTAATAAAAGTTATTGTTTGCTATTTCAGAGCAAATTTTGGCTAGCCATAACTCAACAGCAGATTGAGCTAGAGATGTGTTCAAACCCTGTAAAGACTTGNGAAGTCTTGTAGTTTTGAATAATAAATTTTTTAAAGTTTTTGGTTTTGGATTTTTTNTCAATGATGTCGTGAGTGGGGTATGTTTTGCTGTTGTTTGTGATNCCATTGGCNAATGCAAAGAGATGGTTTTGTGGCTCAAAAGTTTTATTGGATTCTAGGCTATAATGTAAGTCTTCAAAGTCCTTGATCAACTTTCTAGCATTTCTGGTTCAAAATATATACTAAAACTATAATAAAAATTATAGGTGAAGCTTCAAGGTAACAAGTTATTGCCAAAATTGGATGTGAAAAATGAAAAATTGCTTGTGCTCTCCCTTTAAAATCCATGTAGTGNCCAAAAATTCAAAATGTTGTTTTAGCCTAGCTTCTACTAAAAAGCCACCAGTCANGATATTTCAAAAATTTTTTTTGCTAATGTAATTTTTCAATCTCTGTTATATGTCTAACAATTAGTAAAATCCATGACTAGTTGTTAGAAGGTGCTTTGCTTATAAATGGATGGATTGTTTATAAATGGATGGACCAAGTAGAATGCCATAGCACTCCTTAAGCATTGCAAATAACCTCAACCACCATGTCAAGAAGCAAATTTGAAGCCTGCCCTTTTGGCCAGTTACTGCCACCAAAATGATCAGGGCAAGGGAACCAGAACTCTAATGTCAGGCTCCAGCTCCAGGCATCTAATTTTTTTGGCTCTGACTCCAACATCTAGATGTTTTTGGCTTGGGTCCAGAATGATTTGGTCCACTGTAAACCATTAGTATTTGAACAACTCACCTGATACACTAGGGCTTTTTTCATATACATCAGCGATTCCCAAAGTGGGTTCCGTGGAACCCTATGATTCCATAGACAAATCTAAAGGGTTCCACAAGCTTTCCAGTTTTAAGCAAAAACTGCTGGTATGTCCTTTAACCCTTGGGCGTGTGGCAGCCGCTATATTGTTTGATGTAGCTTTCCTTTTTCCCTCGTTTTCCTCATTGCTGATGGGCAGTGNCGCCACAATGAGCTGNATTTTGTTTTCCTGACTGTGACTATGGNGCTCTNAAGTTTGAATAACAAGTAGTACGGTGCAGATTTTCCCAGTTTGCAGTGCAAGAATAATTATGGGGTACATGGTATAGTATCTNTTTAAGGATACAGAAATGCCAACAGAGTTAACAGCAGCAGACTATGAAAGTTTGATAGAAATTACATCTGATAGTANCTTGAAGGATGACTTTGAACAACTTCCTATTGCTATTTTCTGGGGATGTTTAATTAAACGATATGCNAAATCAGCAAAANAAGCTATGCAGGAGCTCTTGCCGTTTGCATCAATGTACTTACGTGAACCAGGTTTTTCCCGATATGCACAAACAAAGACCAAGTATCGCAGCAGATTGGACGTTACATCAGATATAAAAATTAAACTATAAGCGCTTAAGCCGAACTTATCAGAATGGTTGCAGTCCAGCAAACAAATGCATTTCTCCCACTACAGGCTGGGCCAAAGTATTTTGCTGAAGTTTTCATTGGAAACTAGGCTCGAGTCTGTGTCATTTTAGCCTTCGATCGACTTTCTAGCATTTCTGGTTCAGAAGTTATGATTTTAAACAAATTAATCAATTATCTAATTAACTAATTAGTCAAATATTTTTATGAACTTAGATCCCCAGCAGGTCATCCAAAGTACCAAAAAACTCGGATTGTAGCCTAGTTTCCAATAAAAACTTCAGCTAAATACTACCATCTAACGATTATGACAAAAAGTCTGAGGAAAACAACAAAAATATGTTTACCATTAAGCGCACATTGATTTTTGAAAATAATATTCACTGAAATATATATAAATAATTGAAAATAAATAATATATAAACATATTGTTAATCTTAACACTTTGAGAGCCGGCGTACGATATATTCGTACTTCGATTTCGGCCGAAAAAACAGCAGTTTTGAGTTTCTGGTTCAAAAGTTATTATCTAAAATAAACAAATTAATTAATTATCTGATTAGCTAATTAGTCAAATATTTTTACTAACTAACATCATAACTTTTGAACCCGAAACCCCAGCAGGTCATCCAAAGTTTTAAAAGACTCGGATTGTAGCCTAGTTTCCAGTAAAAACTTCAGCGAAATACTACCACCTAACGGTGTGTTACAGAGTGAGAGGCACGTTAACAATATAAATACACTGGGTCAGAAATAACAACATGCTAAACAAGACCAGTGGTTTTCATCTGAAGGTTGTGAAATATTTTTGGAGGGGTTGCAATTAGATATTTCATGTACACAGCTGTATTACTTTTGCTTTATTCGAGTTTTAGATGGGGGTCGTTGGGTTACAATGGGTTGTTATGAGTCACGGTACAAAAAAGTTAGAAAACCACTGAGCTAGACTAAACTACATTAGGAATAAAAAATGGATACAGCATATACAGACAGTAGGAATGGGCGATGAGTCAACACTTTTTTATTAATTCTAAAGTATTCTACTTCAAGATGGTTCAGGTTGATGCTTCCATGCACTACTGTAACAGCAGTGAATACGCGTGACATGGTCTCTCAGCAGCGACCATTAGCTGCTATCTTATGGTAGTATAAACCTGTGTTTTTCGTTAAGACATTTCAGTCGTTTGTCTCACAGTGGGGTCAGACCACTAGTATACGAAAATTTGATAAACAAACACCTTTTACGGAAAAAATAGAAAAGGAAAAAAATTTTTAATAATAGTTGTATTTCTTAATCTTTCTTGGATGCTTCTACCAAATTTCAAGCAAATTAAATCTGACTGTTCACCACGCGCTTTTCTTGCACCAACTATGCAATCATTGCGTTTGACCTGAAAAAACAAAATTTCCGCTTGCCCACACAAACACCACTACACTGCTCAAACTTGCTCTTCAAGCTCCGGATTTTCGCATAGTTGCTCCTGCAACTATCTTTTAACAGCTTGCCAACTTCTACGAATGTCCCTTTTTCCTTTCCCCATTTTTTTTAGATTTATGAGAGACAGTCCTCATGCGCGTTTGGCACTAGAAAGCGAACGAAGGTTTGGTGCTCTTGGCGTCATACAGATCTATGTGAACGGTGTACCGTATCTACTAATAAGCCAACATGCTGTAAATTTTAGTGAATTAGATTAATGATTATCATGATTTTTACTTAAAAAAAGCTGGAAACAAATAATTTTGCCATTTCAGTCCTGTTATCAATGAAAATCAGTTTTTTCATGCTTTTTACGTCATTTGCCCCATCTGCTTACTGGCGCTCTCATCCACATATTGAGCCGAAACATGGGTTTGATTGGGAGCGTGTAACTAGGGCTATGTCAAATGGAATCGGATAGTAAATGATTCGTATGATAGAGAATGTTTTTTGTGAAGTGTTGTTAGAATTGGAAAATGTTNTTTAACGTATTTGTTGAGAAATAGCTAATTTAGTGAAATTTTTGTGTTTACATCCACATACTAGTGGAACTACCCTAGTATCAAAAATCACCGTAGCAGTGTTGATTTGCCTATATTTTCAAAAATGCTGACCGAAACAACCTAATTTTTTTGTCATTTCAAAACTGACCCTTTTATTTGAATTGCGTCAGGACAGGCATATCTGTTGTCACTTCCTTGATGCAAACTTTAAGAATCCTTGCTCTACCAATACTTCTACTGCATGTCATGGGTGATGGGGATGCTGCATCTACGTGGTCTTCCACTTTATGCTTCATATCATTAACCTCCATATTGTTGCTCACTAGTCTGAGTAGTCTCAAAATCTCACCTATGACTATCTATGTGTGCATGACTTACTTATTCATCTGTACATTTCAACTTTTTATACATTGCTTGCTCTCCATCTTCTTTTACGTGAATGACTATCGTCTTTGAAACTTAACGCTCTACATTATCTTTTCAAGTGAATCACAGACAGAATGACTACCAGTACGACAGTTGAGGGAGTACAGTAGTGTATGTTTCATGTTTGTCTTTGCGACAATAAACTCAACTAACAGACACACAAAAAACAGAATACGAGAACAGTAAAATGAAAATCATATATGATGAAATTTTGGCGGAAATGACCTCTGAGTCACAACAACTCATAAAAGGAACAATGGAAACAGGGGCATCTTCTTGGCTGTCGGCCTTGCCAATCAAAGCGATTGGATATGCACTGAATAAACAAGAATTCAGATGCAATCTGCATGAGATATGGATGGAAGGTGAAAGGCATACCCACTCACTGTGCTTGTGGAGAGACAAACTCTGTGGATCACAGCCTCATATGCAAA
>JGI24159J19872_10007436_pt1 | contig 14354 bp, 6 predicted proteins | sample Ectturendosymbi4_FD_19872 | JGI IMG/M metagenome (IMG submission 19872) | reverse complement strand
GTCTTTTTGTAGGAAAACCATTTATCACATAGCCAAAAAAATTCGTGGTTTTCATTCAAAAAGCCGTGGAGCGGAAATGAAACGCGTTGGGAATGAAGTTTCTACATAAAAATGTCAGCCATCACCGCAACTTTGCGAAAACAGTTGAAAAAATGAACTTTCGTTTTTTGGGAGGGTAAAAGGCGCAAAACCCAAAAAGTTTGGGTTAATTTTACGCTCGTTGCGTTTTTGAAGGGTAAATTGTACCCAACCATCAAACACCAAACATCTGAAAATTCCAGAACAGGTTTCGCTTGATGTGTTGCAACATCCCACCAAATTTCAAGCGAAAATATTGAGAGGAAAAAAGGTATGCAAGTTTTGATCGATAATATTAATTAATTAATCTGCTAGGACCTAGGGGATTAGCTAATTGATTTGTTGCTTTTAGGCCATAAATTTCAAAACACTAACGCTCTAAGGCCAATCAAATGCTCTGAAGATGCGGATTTTTGCCTACTTTCTGTTAAAAAAAAAGAAATTGTCCCTTGTATTATTTTCTCAGGCCCCGATAACATCATCCGATCACTGTTTTCACCCAAAAGATTTTCCCCCCAAAATAGTAATGACTCGACTCAATTTGGTTAGGATTTTTTATTAGTTGGGTCTTCAGATGCAGTCCATGCAAAAAAAACGTTTCGAAAAAGCTAACAGGAAAACGTGAAAGGAAGTTTTTGAATTTTTCGGAAAATTGCCAAAATATCCCTTCCGGAAATTCAAAGATTTGCATTTTTCTCAAATTTCCAGGTGCCCTTTTTGAACTCATCGGATCGATTGCTGTTTTCTGAATCCGAGGATGTCTTCAGTCTTCACTGCCTCTCTAGCGCGATCCCTTCGCGAGTTATGGCCGATAATAACTTTGAAAGGCAAGATCGTGCCCTCTGCGGGCCTTAAAGGGTAAATATCAAGTTGGGTTTCGCGTTCGGCAAGCGAGTTCGTACGCGTTGAATTTTGTTAACATAAACTTAATTCGATCTCTTGAGAGGTAACCACGAGCACGTGCTTAATGCACTTAAACCATTCAGTGAAAATGATTTTGTGTTAGTTTTTTTGTGACAAAAGTTTTGTTGCGGTCTTCACTGCACGTTGGTTTCGTTTATTGCTTGGGTGAACATTGGGTACCAGGCTTGTTTCAGTGAAAGACATGTATCTTTGTGTTTAGCGACAATCTGCTGCAGACCCAAGCTTCAAAATATATGTTTTTGCAATTCTTTAACATACAACGCAACAGTTGTAGCAGCAACAATGCAACAAACATAAATAGAGAACAATATTTTGGTAATAATAGGTAAGCAATAATGTAGACAAATCATTTCCAGCATAAATATAGAACAAAAGCGTGGTGGGTTTCAACACTTGGAAGCATGCGCTTCAACTCTGTCGTCAGATAACAAATGGTTATGCAGCCGGAAATCGAATAAGCCTTCAATTTTTCGTTTTCAGAGACAAGAGTATGTTTATATTGTTTTAGAGAAAGTGGATTTGCTTCGCCTATCCGTTTCTAAACCCTGAAGTGCTGGAAATTGTGGTGCAGCTAGGATTTTTCTTCGTCTGACGTCGCTCATGCAAAAGTGTCTTAAAACATTTTTTAATGGTTTGTTGTAGAATTTGTAACACATGTGATTGTGAAAATCTGGATTAATAATGATTAAAATTTCAGATGGCATGCTCGAATATTAGATATGGTCTTGGATGCAGTGCAGAAGTTGGAAAGGACCTAAAAAATATGAATGCGAAGAAGGCTATGGTAGTCACAGATAAAAATGTAAGTATTGTGTTGGATTTTTGTTTTCGTCGGATTGAACCCAAAGGCAGATACCAGCTCCTGCATTTGCGTAGGATCAACTCATGCGTGGTTTGTGCGAATTGGTTGCGATATTTCTTCGTGAAGCATATTTAACCTGAATGCGTAGGCACCAGTAACTACCTGTGTTAATCTGCTCAAATGGTGTTACTATGATGTATTTTAGTGTAATGTCGTGCTGCTTATCTTGTTGGGTTGCTTCGCAGCAGGCCTGCACAAATCAAAACAGTAAAAGCGCCACAACACAAATTTTTATCCTATGGGCCACATACCGCCTAACGATTTCAAGAAACTGACGAAATGCAATGAAGTAGAAAATACTGTGATGCACAACGAATCTCCACAATACACAATTCAAAATATTTCAAAATTGAATTCAGAATTGAATTTAATGAGACACATGGCATCATTTGATCACAACAAGCTCGTTATAACCTGGGTCGATGCTAGAGTTTGATATTTTTAGATTATTTTCGAGATGTTCATTAGTTAGAGAAGAACTTCCTTTGTTTTATTGAAATTAAACACTGAAATCGTTTGCTAGAAGTGCTCCCAAACAAAGTGAACATTTTTGCCACAATATCTTTATGTTCAAACCAGGCGCGCAAGCAGGGGGAACATTGGGGCCATTTTCCCCCTCTGAAAATTTCAAAACATTGCGCAGCAATTTTGACATTTGCAAAAACTTTCAAAGAATATAGATGAAATTTATATTCTGATCATTTTGAAGAAGTTTTATTTGAATTTCTACCAAAAACTTTTGTTTGAATACCAAAGTTATACTACGGTTGAATAAGCACGATGACGCATCGAATGAAATTTCATGAAAACTGCCCCGCTGGTTGCGCCCCTGGTTCAAACACAGAGGTATTGCAAATTGCTTTCGTAGGCTTCTTTTCTATGCAAATGAGTCTTGCAAGTCAACAATCTCCAATTGTACATATGAAGGTGCTTCTTCAGGATCTTTTGAAATGTATGTTCAATAAGTTATTGCAGACCCTCTTCGAATGAAAAGAAAGGTCTGTTGTTGATTTGCCCAGCATATTTAATTCCTACCACCGAAAGCCTTTCATTTATTCACTTTTACACCCGCTTTTCCTCTCGAGAGGTCCACGAAGGCAGCAGTTCTAGGAGGACTCGAAATACTTCACGGTTATCAGCAACCTCTTATAGTTCCGATGGCGCCACGATGGGACCAAGCCAGGTCGGATATTTAATCGCACCACATGGTCCTTGGTCGACCACTGGACTGCTTTTCCATGGGTGTAGCCAGCAGGACTTGCCTCGCCCATCTTTCTCGGGACATTCTGGACACATCATGTGGGCAACCGTCGCAGCTGAGATCTCTCTTTTTGGAGAACTGGCTCGACATTAAAGGTGCTTATGAATTTCACAGCAACATACTTTATTGCGAAGCGTCACGTCGTAAACTCTTCACAAAAATCCCGTTTCTTCCGCTTGTACTGGAGGCAACACTCTTTCGCTCGTTGCTGAAGATGAATGACCGTAGATGAGGATCGGAACAAAGACCCCTTTAAAAACTGACAGCTTTTCGGTGTTTGAAAGCTCCCGTTTTGTGAACACAGAACGATAAAGCTCACACACAACTGCGTTTGCTGCTATCGATCTCTTGTTCTGGCTTCCGTTACTCGTCAATACCACCCCAAGCTACTTAAATTACCCGACGTGCTGCATTGCCTATTACTTGCAGCGCGCACTGGCTTGGGCTTCTGGGAAGACATAATACCTCGGTCTTTTTAGTATTAATTTTCATTCGCGCTTGGTCGCATTCAGCTGAAAACCAATCTAGCAATGGAAGTCGAAGGGGGCCAAGCCCCACCCGGGTTTTGAAATTTGATATTTTGCTATTACTCTAGTAGAAAAATATTTTTCTCTTAGTTTCAGAATTGTTAAAATGAAATTCCACCACTGTTGGCGCCCCTGTGAAAATTCTTTTGGCCACGCCCTGGAAAAGCAAGCTATTGCCACCCCTGGAAAAAATCCTTTCGAGGCCGTGGATCCAGTGCATTTTGAAGACACTGCCCAGAGGATGCAAGCAGTACCAAATCGTCCGCAAAAAGCAAACGACTCGACCTGCAGCTTCCAAAAGTAAGATCCTCGTCGATTCGGCGGTGACTGTCTATCCAATTCATACAGACTATGAAGAGGAGTGGTGACACCACACACCCTAATCGAAGTCCAGCACCCACTGTGAACGGTTGTGATTTAACTCCGCCGACACGGACACAAAGTTTTGAGCAAGAATACAGAGACTTGGTGTCCAGTGAAAAGTTGTCGTCAACACCGTACTCCCGCAACACTCCCCAAAGCTTTTCGCGTGGAGCCCAGTCTTATGCTTTCTTGAGGTCGGCAATACTCCCAAGATTTCTGTAACATTTGCTGGAGAGAGAAAATTTGATCTGCCAGGACGAAAACCGCACTGGGTATCTTCCAGCTTTGGTTAAATTATTTCGCGGCATCCATTTTCTAGGCACTTGGCATACACTTTTCCAGGCAGGCTAAGGAGAGAGATGCCCCGGTTGTTCTAGCATTCTCTCTTGTGTTCTTTCTTGTATATGGGAAGGATCGTCCTTCCAGAACGCCATACCACTTGACACGCACGACACGACCCAGCAAAAGAACTCCTTGATTCAAGGCTTGGAGCATTCCAGGTCGGATTTCATCGCAACTTGCAGCCTTCAGTGACTTCGGCTTCAGTGATGATATTTTCCTCTTCCAGTTGCACTTCTTGTTTGTCCGATGTTGTAAAAGTGACTGTGCTGAAACGATCTTAGCAATGCTCTATCTTTCAAGAATGTCCTCCACGTTGCTGAGTAAGACACCACTTTGATTTTTGATGGAGATAGTAGTATTTTTTCGCGGAGACGTAAGATTGTTTGCCATAACACTTTGTTGGCTTGCCAGCAATGGGAATCTACTGTTTAGGTCCGAAATACTCTCAAGATTGCGTTTTGGACTTTTTCACCGGTAAGGCTGCGGACTTTTGCGCCTCAGCGTGCCGCAAATGCAAAGAAGATTAGGCTTTATTCTGAATCCAGGCCTTGTAGGCTGCTTCCTTTCCTCGAATCGCTTCTTTCACCTCCTGGTTCCACCACGGTGCTACTTTTTGCCATTATACGCGACATCGAGTCGTTTCCGTCCGCATACCCGAGCAGCCGATGCTACGCTTTTGACAGTTATGACATGAACGTCCAACAATTTCTTCCACGAATTCCGGGTACAGCCCACTTGAGTTTGGGCCATATACCTGCATCAAGCGCAGGGAGCGGTCTAACAACTTCAACATGCACACCATTTCTCTTAGACTTAACTAGAGGGATCCATTCATCAAGAAAACTTGCCAACTCAGGCCTTACTAGTATCTCCATCCCTGTCTGGGCAAACTTTTCTGGCTCAACCCTCGGATAGAAGAGTTTCCACCCATCGCCCAGCTCTGCAGTATTAGAGCCACGACGCTTTGTCGATGAGATGCCAACGAAATCTAGGCCCGGAGGATAAATATCGTTTGTCTTCCTCAACGAGTTCGCTGGTAGTGAAGCGATGTTCCAGTCTCCAGTCAATAGCTTATGGCAAGATTGCAGTTTGCACGTGGCGTTTCAATCTCCCAGAGTAGAAAGAATCTGCGCTGGCTTGACCCCATTCGTTCGCCTTCCTAGATGCGTAGTGAGCGCAACGAGGGCCTACATTTGTGGATAGTTGATGAAAAGACTGCCGCAAATTTCCCGAACGCGACACATGCCTAAAGCCTGAACGCGGTCCTTAGTCACGCGCGTGACGATGGTATTGATTAATTTGCGCGTATCGTGGTAATAACTGTTAAGATTATGCTGTTGGACAAACTGCTCGCGCCATTTACACAGCAGTTTTTGCAAATGCAGAGGGTACTGCGGGAAGGCTTTGCTGCGGTTTTGTCAGTTTTATTAACCTACTTGAATAGATCAGTTATCCATTTGTAGTCAATTACGCCGAATTCTAATCAGTAATTAAGTAATTTCGAAGTGATAACAGTTGATCAGTCAGTGTGTACAATATTTCTAGAATAATCCTCATTTTGAACAGAGATTCATCAACAATAGGAAACGCATCGAAAATTCGTTTGAGTTGTTACCTGCAATATCAATTTTTCGGCAAATAAAGTTAATTCTGAAGTTGCTTTAATTGTAATTTCGTATGGCCCATATAAACGTAAATTATTAAAGACTACACAAAATAAAAGAGTTTATCGAACAAATCTGAAAAAAATGAGGTTTCATCCAAATCCAAAGTTTTTCTTTATTTCTACGAAACAAATAATTTCAGGTTTTAACTGGCAGATACGCTTTAATATTTTACTTTCGAAAGCCAAAAAAACTCCATTCAAATTCCGAATCCATCGTTTTGCAAAGTCGACTTTGCATATATTTAATTTTATGTAAGGACTCAAAGCAATTGTTGCTTCCAGTAAATGTCTCCTGCATATTCCAAAATATAAGGGGCACACAGATTGAGAAACATTTTTGTACATAATGCGTTATGCATCATTTAAGTTCGTGCTGTTGCTTTTGCTTTTGTATGTCACGTAGATAACTGATTTGTGAAATCGAGATAGCGCGTACATGATCTTTTTAATCTTTAAAAAATTATTGTTTGACAGTTAGCGAAGCTTCCACCTATGCAAACTGTCCGTGAATCTCTCGAACAGAGCAATATCAACTACGAAGAGTTCCATAACGTAAGAGTGGAGCCAACTGATGAAAGGTAAGATAAATAAAATGACATCAACTTACCATCGCTTCGTACATTGCCTTGTTTGAATTGTTCGACATTTTAAAACCCCAGAATGAGTTGCCAACTCTTGACAATCGCAGAAGAGCCTTATTATGTTTTTTTTTCGCGGGCATTACAGCCAATAAAGTATAAATCATGCATTCTGTTTCTGTCAAACTTATCTTACTTTTGCTGCTATATCACAACTAAAGGTAAAGAAGTTTAAGAACCACAGTTGTCAATCTGTGACGCAAAGCGTTCGTTCGTTTGTTGTTTGCGATCATTTGTTTGCGATCATTTGGGCACATCGATATTTTATGCCAAGTAACCGCAGCAAGTGATTCTTTCTAAGTGGTAGTTGGTGCTTTCATTGGCAGGCAAATTTGTTTGCAGTTTCAAAGAAGCCATAGACTTCGCTAAAAAAGGAGGATTCGACTCTTTCCTCGCTGTTGGCGGTGGTTCTGTAATTGACACTTGCAAAGCTGCTAATCTGTATATGTGCAACCCGGATGCTGAGTTTCTGGATTTCGTAAATGCTCCTATCGGCAAGGGGAAGCCTGTGATGTCTCAGCTGAAGCCACTGATTGCAAGTTCGTGATGCGTAATTTACGTAACTTTTTTTCAAGTTAAAAGAACGTTTAGATCTGCCCCGTGAAATCATTGAAGAAATAACTTCTAACTGAAGCTCATTGGACTTTAAAGACATTCAAATAGCATGTATACACATTGAATTAATTTGTTACTATCGTTTCATTCTCATGAGAGTTGAATTACACCATCAAATTTTTGGGGTTTGTTTTCATGGGAAATTTAGGTAACTACAATCAAAAGCTCTTGGTTTTCTGCAAGCTTTCGAGGAATCAGCCGACTGGACTCTGCTTTAATGACTTTGTGATGATCCGGACTTGCATGTAGTTGCGTTCAAGTATTTAGCCTCCACAAAGGTGACGCAACCTAATCAATCAGAAAATTTTTAAAAATAACAAATCGATTTCACGTAAGTATGCGCATCCTCCGTTCTGAAATCTGCAAGCAAAGCCGTTGAGTGAAATGCTGAAAGGCTAAAGAAAGAACAGAAGAAAGCAAACTCCAGACGAAAATGAATACATCAAAACACAAGCCGCAATAAGTAACACCAGGAAAATAGGCCGTTCTGATAAAAGTGGATTCAATAAAACTGAAGAAGCATCTGACACCAATACGGATCAACAAAAACAACTAAGAGCAAAGCGGTGGTGATTGAACCTTAGCGGTCATTGGGATGCACGTGTAGAAAGGCGTTCTGAAGGTCGAAAGGATGACAGATGTACTAGGTACTATAGGGTCTTTAAATGGTAAACGTTGGAAAGGGAGACACAAAAGTTGGTAAAGAGAAACTAGATGTGTGGTAAGACAGGTAATCAAGCAATTGGCACTGCATAATCACAAAAATACTTTCAAGTGGACATCGCAAATTGACAAAAATAGGAAAGAAGAATTATTTCATGCGGATAAGGATATAATGCTTTAAATGTTCAATTTGTGCGTTTAGTTTTTTAAGCCGTTTGTCTTCAAGTATCGTGTATAAAACGCTTGATTGGGCCTTGCAGACCAGCCGTTAGTTGCGAGCTGTGGGGAGCTTGCACTACGGGGTTTTCAACGCGTATCTGACAACCTTTCGCCTGTTCTGGCCCCTCACAAATTCCGAGCATCAATAGAACTGCAGGCTCGCATTCCAGCGATTGCTTACATAACGGAAGATGCTCAGCGAAAACGATTGTCACAATTTAAGCAGCAAACTTCAACAGCGATTGATAATCGAATACAGTTTCTGAAATGCAACAGAAATAAAACTAAGCATTCTACAGCGTAGTTTAAACTGAATATTCTACCGGTTTAGACTTCACTGTCGGTTAGCCGAGCGCGCTTCATACAATTAACAATTAGAGAAGAACACTGTCGCGGCTATTTACAGCAAAGTAAATACGCAGCTCAAAGGCACGACTATCGTACTATGTAAACTGTACGCTAATTATCCTACAACACACAATAAAAGTACGTACCGAAACGATGTGGGTGCTACAGCTCAGATTTTCGGTCTCTAAGTTGATCAGAAAGCCCGCTGTTTCGCATGGAAGAATACGGGAGATCTATCGCTTCAGAGCTGAAAACGTCACTAACTGGGAAATAGACAGAGCGGCAATTTTATGGCGAGTTTCGCGCGAAGAGAAACAGAAAAACGATTTATACGATCATAGCTGTGCTGGCGGACACAAGGGGTTACGAACAGGCATGGGGTAATCGCAGAGGCGAATTTTCATTTTCGGAGCCCTAGGCTATTTCAAATTGGGGGCCCTTCTGGACGTTTTCCGGCCACTGACGTCATACAAATTAGCACTACACGTGATGGTCACATTCACTGAACAAGTTGTTCCAATTCATAAACATATTACTTTATTCTGAATTGTCTCTATATCAGGAACAAAAACAGTCACAATGAAACTAACGAAAAAGACACCTTTGAAGTTATCTGACCACACTCACATTACATATTCAAAAAAAATGGATTCAGGCGTTTTGTTCCACACATGCGTAACAATAACCAATTCTTAAGGCCATAAAAAGAGAATGCTCATCGTCATTCATTGCAATATTTCGCGCTCATTCTTCAATAGGGATCTTTTGTTAGCGGCATGGCACAAAACGTGCGTTGAACCAAAACAAAAATACAAATAGAAATGCCGAAAATTTTCCTTACTCCCAAAATTTTGGGGCCCCCCGAAATCGGGGGCCCTAGGCTTAAGCCTTTTTGGCCTAATGGTAAATCCGCGTCTGGGTAATCGTAATCGATTACAATCGATTACAGTTTTTTGAGTAATCGTAATCGATTAAACTGACCAAAAATGAAATGTAATCGTAATCGATTACATTGTCATTTTAATCGTAATCGACAATTACTTTCGCGATTAAACTTGGTAATCTTTGCCCAACATCACTGTGCGATGAACCACGGTTGTAGTGGCTGAGTTTCCTCCTTTATCATTGTTTGTCATGGTTGTGTTTCAGGGGAGGCCATTTGCCCATCTGCGTGGGTTAAATCCAGATAGTCCAACGACAAGCACAACGTTTGTAGCGAATTCTCGCTTTGTTCCAGCTAGCCCTCCTATTGGCGTAACGTAGCGAGTGTAGTGAGGTGCGTAGCAACAAAAAGCTTTACATAAAAACGGGTTGACGCCTCGGTAACAGAATAGCGAGACATTACGAGGAGAGGTGTGGGCTTTATTTATATATATCCAGAGGGAACTTATGAATGTAAGTGCTGCAGTAAGTTATGTATATAATTAGTACAGTAATTTATATACAGTAAATTAACTTTTTTTCGGATGAAGAAAGTGCTTTTCCACAACACTGATAACTGGCATGTCAACCGTAATCCATCAGATACTGGCAAAAAAACTCAATGACAGCTGCGAGGTTTAGTTAACCATTGACTTTTGGTCTAATAGACAGATGCGCTTTTATCTTGGAGTCGCTGTTCATTTCGTTTCAAATTAAAAGCTACACAAAGCATATGCTGGCTTGCAGACGATCATAAGCTGCAGTTAGAAGAAATAGTCAGCAATTTTAAAATTATTAACAAACGAATTTTCAGCGTCGCTGGACGAATGTTCAAGCCCAATAGATGTCGTTTGACTGATAAAAGATTTGAAGCATTGATGTTTTTCAACTGTAACAAAGATTTTAAACTTTGATCATTTTTGTTTAATTAATTTTTAAATGTGTTTGTTGCAGTGGAGTAACTGACGAGAGGAAAGAGGGTCGATTTGCCTCCCCTGGCCAGCTAAATGTGAAAACCGTGCCCCCACTTAGCTTATATTTCTGTTTTAGTATTCTTTTGATTGGTTTTCAACAGGTTGTTGTATTTTTGCGTTTTTTGGAGTACTTTCCGTTGATTTGGAGTACTTTCCGAGTATAGGCATCCACACCCGGATTCACCATTGTTTCTCAAGTTTTTTTTCTGCGTGATGGCTAGTACGTCACCTACAGAGGCCAGTGGGCCTTTCAGTAAGTTTCCCGTGTAGCTCAAACCTCTAGTTACACCAAGTGCTCTTCAACCTTTTTTGTTATAGTGCACCCTCAAAGATGTTTTGACGAATTCATGCACCCTATTTGCTTAAACTCAGCACCTTATTTACTGACACGTCCCCCATGTCCCCCACCTAATTGCGCCCATGTCTGGAAATACCCTGGCCTAAATAAGCAACTACCCTAATTCAGTAACTCAGCTACATAATTTCATTGATAATGGCTCACTGTCTGTTGCTTATGAATCACAAATAATCAACTAATTACAACAAATATCTTGGCATGGTCTGATGCTTACATACTGGAATTTAGAACAAGAGTGGGGAACCTGCGGTCCGCGGGCCAAATGCGGCCCGCCTCAACGTTCGATATGGTCCGCGTCAGAATTTTTGTTACCCAATTTAGAATCCAAAATCGCGTCAAAACGAAGCTCCATGATAAGCAGGTACTTAAGATAGTATGTCATAAGAAGACTCTATCCCTCGTAGTAAGATAAAGGTAGAATTTTAGGATAAAATCAATTGTTATTTGCGGCCCGCCAGCGATAATCCACAATTTATGCTCCCCTTGACAGTAAATAGGTTCCCCACCACTGCTTTAGAATGTGCAAAGGTTAAATCCTGACTGGTCATTGTTTGGTTAATGGTTCATTTTTGCTAACAGAAAGTTTTTGTAAAAAGTATCTGTGTAATGTGACAAGTTTGTGATGCACCCTTGTGAAATCTTGCGTAGTGGTGCACCCCACGCATGTTTTGGTGCACCCTAGAGTGCATCGAGCACACCGGTTGAAGAACGCTGAGTTACGCTTCTGGTTTGTTGACTGCACGAATCTCTCACTAAACAATGTGATTTTTTTCCGGTGCGTGATCCTTACAGATTAATAATTTCGTTTATTGCATTCATTCATATCGTATATGTTGTCTGAAAATATACTTACATCAAACCATGTAAGTGGGGTTTGTTTTCGTTCTGAAGATGTTTCAAGACAAATGTAATCGCGATTGTAATCGTGATTAATTTCAATGTAATCGTAATCGATTACATTGTGATTTTGATTATTCGTAATCGTAATCGAGCAGGTGGCAAGTAATCGTAATCGATTACATTTGTGCTGTAATCGCCCCATGTCTGGTTACGAAACGCCGAAACCTGGAGGTCACGAACTGCGCTGATTGATATAGGGAAGCAACGAAACGTCGAGCCCGGAAACGCTATTCGTCAAATGCTATAAAATTATGGCTCTACCTAGACAAACTTAAATGTAACAAACCATTTTCATCCTAGAAATTACGCACAATTATATTCGGTGGCAAGTTTAAACACAGCGCGTAGCAGCGCCATAGGATCGGTTATACCATGTCAATTCGGCTCATAGTCGCTGCGCGCCTTTAACACCCCCCCCCCAGTCAACTCAGGAGTACGATTTTTTCAGCGAAGCAAGCAGCGACACATACACGACACGAGCATCAAACAGTTCGAAGCAGTCTCGGCAAGCTGGCTGCCACTGAGCCAAGCCCATCACCTGGAATTTCTGTGAGGAAAGTAAATAATTGTTCATGGCGAGCCAAGCCATGTGTTACCCGCAAAAAGACAAAGTCCTTTTGTGCGGCAGGTCTGTCATCTCAGCAAAAATGAACAGTTCATTTTACAGCCAAGCCGCGAGTTTGATTCGGTGCACGGTCAACTTTGCATCGAACGGGCAGCTCGCATCAATTGGCTGAAGCTGCGGTCAAGTAACAGTTTTATGATTGGACGTTTGATGATGCCGATTTTGGTGCGGATGGAACCAGTTCGTACACAGCCTTTGTCATCAGGAAGAGTTTCGAGAATACGGCCAACAAGTCATTGACCTCTTGGAGCTGTCTCTCCACCAATAGAACTTCGTCGTTCTCGCTGAAACTGCGATCGTTTCTAAGGCACCTTGTGTGTTCTTGCGGACAAACGTCTGGCTATGTACATTTCCGTTTTGACAAACACGGTTTTTGCTCATTCTCGGGTATTGAAAAATGAGAGGTGTAATCGACGAGTGGTCCAACAAGTGGTTCACTCCGTGCAACAATTCTGTGCACCAGCGTAACGACGTCTTCGTGAGGTTTCATTGTCTTTCGAGCCTCTTTGTGCACATTGACAAATTGAACTGACATCACAACATTTGCTGAAATCAGCAGAGGTTGTCCGAAGTTGCATCCCTTCGAAGCTGTTTTTTTGCGTTGCGTGTGTAGAACGAACTTGGACGCACAGCGATCGTCTCGCACGTAGTTACTTTGGTACCATACGAGCTGGCGACGTGAGGTTGCTTTTAGTTCAAGTAGAACGTAATAAACAGCCTCGTCACAACAAACGTTATGTTAAAGATACTCAACGCTATAGAAAACGTCTTAGAATCCGCAAAATGCAAGCTGTGTTGGCACAAACTCACAAATTGATTTTGAACAAATCTTTGGTTCAACTAGATGATCACGACAAAGTTTTATTGTGCAAAGGATTAATATTTTCCTCAACACCTAGCTGGAGTAGGTCGACAGAAAACGTAGAATGACTAAACGCCCACCAACATGTCTGATGAATAGAATGGTGTGCAGTGCGTGGAAAAAGAAATGATGTATACACTGTGTGTTGCTTAAAAATATGAAAGCCCTCCAAAACCCGAGACCTAGAAGAGATCTAGTTGATGACGAAACCGCCGCACACATTGAGATTGTTATTACAAAATTAAGGAACCTGAAACGGTTGGTGTTGGACGCATACCGAACCGAGAACAATTTGTCGAAAGAACAAAAGTGACAGTTGAGGCTAATTCACAGAAGAGAGGAAAATAGTTGTTTGCCGAGCAGATAACGACGGGAAAATTGTTTTATTTGTTACGCTTATTGTATCGCTACAATGGATCCGTAGATTTACATGCAATCAATTTCCTATTAAAAATTTTGCTTCTTGGTTCGACTGCGTCACCTTTTTGGGGGCTAATTACTTGTACAGGGTGACACAAAAAAACGGTCATCATCAAAAATCGAATAACTTCCAAAATTTTATTTAGATTGATACAAAACTTCAGCTACATTAGGTCAAGCCTGTGTAGCAGACATCTTCAAAGTTTCAAGTCTGTTCTACAAAAACTCTTTGTTTCACTGGCGCTCAAAAAAATGTGCTCCAAATGAGCTCCCCGGCGCTGCAGGCACATTTGGATCCAGCGGCAAAGTTCTCGATGGCCCTCCCGCATTCCTCCCTTCGAATCGGTCTTATTGCTGCTGTGATTGCTGCCTTCAGGTCAGGAATAGTCTGGGGGTTGTTGCCATACACCCTGTCCTTAAGGTATCCCCACATATAAATATCTGGGGGGTTCAAGTCCGGTGAATGCGGCGACCACTGCCACTGCGGGTCACACCTGCGGCTGATCAGTCGGTCAGGGAAACGCTGCTGTAGCCATGAAATTGATTCGTTTGAGGTGTGGAGGGTGGAACCATCCTGCTGGAACCACTGGAGGACCCTGACAACCCCTCTCCGTCGACCAAGTGCTGTTCAGAACTTGCCAAGCACCTGGACGTATCGCTCGGTGTTGATTGTCACAGACCGCTCGTTGTCGTCCTCGGGCTATGGACAACAGAGTCTCTGACAGCAGCAACGTTGTGTGGTGTCCTTGATGATTTCGGTCGTCCAGAGTGTGATTGTCTGTTAGTGT
>JGI24159J19872_10007435_pt1 | contig 14354 bp, 13 predicted proteins | sample Ectturendosymbi4_FD_19872 | JGI IMG/M metagenome (IMG submission 19872) | reverse complement strand
GAAAATTAGTACCATGCAGGTGTACGGCCACATTGCAGAAAGCTCGTCGAATTACAGAAAGCCAAAGCGGCATCACACGCTGCGTGGAGCTCTGTCAAATGAGACAATGGTACAATGTTATTGCCAAAGGGACTTGGCATGCCGACTAAAAAGTCCCCCTGAATGTTTGCATGCAGACTCGAATTGGGCCTGCAAAATTTCAAGATCAAGATACTTAACCCCAACTTCCCTCTCTGCCGGAACTAAACCAAATAACACATAGCGGCCTAAAATTAGCTCTGGCGTAACGTTTGAAAGGGACACATTCCCGTTCAAAATTTTTCTATGTTGCAGAGCATGTTAGGTTTCGCGCCCTCCTAGAAATTCTTTGAAGCCCCCCTGGGGTCGCGCCCTCTCGGTTAAAAACCACTGTGATAGAGGGTTCCCCTAACTTTCGTTGGCACTGCATCACCAGTTATACGCACTTCGGTCCGTTGGGTGAACAAAGGAAAGTATGTGCGCTATGTTCTTAGTGCCATAGTATCTGCAAACTGTGCGTCGTTTTAATTTTCCAAGGGCGTCGCACAAAAGTAAACCCAGTGGAGTTTTGTTTATCACTTTTACTAGGTCGTATTTACGCGAAGCAGGATTTTCTGCCATGGCGTGGTGAAAACCAAATATTGATACCGAATAAGTTTTTGTGAGGTAAATGCGGTTGGCAGTGTCACATATTAATCCAAGATAAAAGGCTTATTCGGCTTATCCGGTATAACTAGTGAAATTACGGCTTATTCGCCTTATACCTCTCTAAGGCTAATTCGGTATAACTAGTGAAATTACGCAAACCCACACATCACATTACTGTAAATATTCATTTTCCTTTTAGTTGTTTCATCAATAAACACAACTTTGATTATTATATGCGTTTTTATTAAATTCTTGTTGCTGATGCGTCGCAATTACAACAAACTTTTTTAAAGGCGTTGCAACGAAAAAAGTTTGAGAAACACTGTCTCAGTGGAACTGCTCGGTATGTAATGGTAATACTGACCTCAGGGTGATCCTCTGAATTATCTTTGATAATTAATTCTCGGACAACGTTGCCCCGTTTCACTACATTTCCAGCTATTTTGCTACAAAGGTTTAAGCTAATAAACGACTTTCACTCCATAATCAGTGTAGAAGTTCGCTCTCCTCAGAGGCTGAGTTTCCCATTGCATGCAGACGCTTTGCGAAGTAATCCAAGTACCGGTATGCTGCAAGTTTGAAGCTATCTTTTAATTGTGATGTAGTAAAATGCTTGACATAAATTGCATACAGGTTCTGGAATTAAAAGGTGTTTCATCTTGCCAACTAGAACTCTACATCTACAAATTATCCTAAAAGTTCCATGATCATTGAAAGATTTCCTACTTTTGCGAAACAAAGCAAAAATCTGCACAACGTGTTAGATGGTCTCCATTTGTTTTTATGTACGCAATCAAGTTTGCCTCAGTACCACCTGCAGTGTTGTCCTTGTTCTGTGTTTACGTCGGGCAATTTAAATCGCGGGAGGACAATGGAACCTCTCGTACTGCCAGACGAAAATTGGCGTCGCGAATTCACGTGCAATTTGCCGTGACGCCCGCAACAAAGCGAAGAGGACATATCTAAACATGTCGACCTCGATCACGTCTCCTTCACAGCTTTCAGCAACCGCAACTTCGCCAGGGAATGTTTTCTTTATTAATAAGAGAGTTTTAAGGTCACTGTTATCACAGAATAGGGTTATCCTGACAGAAAGCAATGGTGTGCGTAGCCCGAGCTTAAGCAGGAAGTACTGTGAAAAATTTATCAGAGTTCATTTATTTTAGAAGTCTGCATGAGCGCTTTTAATTAGCCTATATACAAAATGATCGTAGCCAGTCCGTTAAACTGTTCTGGATACTGGTGGTGACAAAGTCATGCGTGAGTCGTTTTTATCTTTGGAAACTGAGAGAAAAATTGATTTGTGTACAGTGACTGCAAGACCCCATTACAATTCAATTTAACGAAAACATTAGGTGCATAGTAAGCTTTAAAAACTGTAAAATAGGCCAGTAACGTTCAATAACTGGAAGATTTGAAGCAAGAATTAAGTCTCTGGAGGATATTCCAAATGGATGCTTCTGAAAAAGCTGGTAATGAGAGTTAAGTTTTGTAATGATTGTGATACTCCGCATGAAATTGACTGATATTATTTTTGGTTAAGATCATAAGAACAGCATTCATGAGCATACAGAGAAACTGGAAAACGGGTGCGCCATCATTTTGTAAGGGTTTCACGAACCTTTTGCTGAGAACCCTGTGTTTTGTTTCTGGTTTTACTGCTTATTTCAACAGCACAAAAATGATTTTAATTCGATTTTGCTACTTCTAAAAACCTTTTGGCATGAATGGGCAAAAATACACGAAGACTCAAAAAGGAAAGTTTGTTAAGGTGCGGAAAAAACAAATGTTGCTCGTCCAACAGTTTTATCATGCTTCAGAAATTGGTAATGTAGCCAACGCAGCGCTTGCGCTGATCAACCCTAGCAGACAAGATAAAGACAATTGTTTCGGATAAATTGAACTACCGCCGAACACAATCTTGAACATGCGTAGTGAATGGAGGGTCTACAAAAAGTGGTGAGGTGGTTTCTGGACGCAGACGACAGCCCGAATTCGCACCAAAACGTAATAATTACTCTCTGGCCCATTTACAACGTTCCTTGAAATTTGCATGCAAATTCCTTCCGTGGTATTTGCATTAAGTCGATAAATTAACAAGCAAAAAGTATGCGAAAACAATTAATCTCCTTTGCGCAGGTAAGTAAGTTTGTAAAATATCAAGCTCAAGGGGAGGTTTTAACACCCCCCCTTTGCGTACGCCCTTGAGTGTAGGTATGCTTGAAAATTTGTTTGGTTAATGAACAGTAATGAAAAGTTATAAACTACCTCTACATATTATTCTGATACAGTATGGAACAACATTATTTTCAAGCAATAGTATGTAACTGACATAAAACAAGCTGTTAAATATCTTTCACTTTTTAAGCGGCGCGCAGTAATCTACTAAAATAAATCATGCTTTCAAAGGCCTATATATTGCTCTTTCATAAGTTTCAGGTTTGCGAAGTTTGCATGTACTTATTTTATGAATACGCAAAGCATCAACTTGGATGTGTACTTTTAACTTCGCACTGATACATCTCAATCTCGTGAGCAATTCTAAATTGTTCAGCCTTTCAGGCAAGCACATCACCTTCGGAGATACCACCAGCACGCACAGCGTTCTCTGTTCTAAATTTTGAAGCATTTCAATAACAATCACAATATTTTATATGAATCCGTATGATGTGGCCATATAAGAGTAAGGGATAAAAAATATCTGGGAGATCTAGAGCGATTGGTCAAAAAAGTATGTTCCCTTTTCTATGCCAATAAATTGCTTTTATGCGCTTTTGCGTCACCAACGTTACTGAAAAAAACTCAGTCCATGCACTTTACAAACAAATTTGCTGCGTTCAACCTAATTTTGACTTATTGCGCAATGAAGATGATCGAGGTATCTTTTACTTTCCACATTCGGGAGAGCGTTTGCAAAACACCAACAGCGCAATCACGTTTGTTTAACAGTTTGTGCTGCTGGCTACACCGACCCCCTTAGAGAAGTGGATGAATACCAGGACTACAGAAGAACATCCGATCGTGTGCTACACTGGCAAAGCGCACCAACTGCCTATCCATTTAAGAATAGCAGCAGGTAATAAATAAAATCATTTGTTGCGTTTTTCAGTATTTGCGTTTTCTGCTTTCAGCAACATCAAAGTTCTGGAGATATTCGTAAAGTTTCGGCAAAAAAGCAAATTCGGGGAGTAACCGGATCCACACCCGCAGTTTCAAGCGGTGGTGTAGTGCTAAAAATATTTTGTGTGGAGGCAGAGCGGAGGCGGAGTTTAATTTTTTAGTCAAAATAAGTTTATTTTTCTGTAGTATTCAAACCTTTAGCGGAGTCGCAAACTATGAAACTTTCGAAATTGGTGGAGCGGCTATTTTCCGAGTGAATTCAGGTGCGCGGTCAAAAAACAAAGACTCTGTCCACCTCTAGTTACTCCAAGGAGGTGGTTTTTACTCACCTTGAAACTTGTTGAAATTAAGTCAGGGTGTTGATAACATTTAGTTTTTAACTTTAATCTATTAAGAGGAGCTGGAAGATTGTTCGTACTATTTATGAAGCAGAACTCTTTGTGTTTTCTTAGCTGGTAAAGAATTATAAGCAACCGTGACCTCAAAATACCACGCTCTCTACACTAATTGTTCAACTCAAAACGTCCGTTAAGAATCAAACGACTGTGAGCAATACTTGTAATTGTTTTTCCCCGCGTTGGCAATCAACATGCCAGAACATGTGATGGTGACCTCGGGTCGTCGCTTCACCAAACATTGAGAGACACGCCGTGTCAGTTACTTCGTAATCAAACTGGACGTTGCAGCAAAAGTAAAAGAAGAGCAATACCAAAACTAAATGGACAAAAAATTCTGTAAAATCGCTTTCCTGTTGACGTTCTCACTTTAAAATTGTTAAGTTTCAAGTCTTGTTTTCTCCAAAAAACACGGTGTGTGACGTGAAAACAGAGTCACGGAAGCAATTTTTTGCGTTGTGGGATCAACACTTCTATACAGCAACACAGTTTGCGTGACTCATATCTTGTCAGGACTTACAAATCCCGCAAAAACTATCTGTTGCACAAAATTTTAAATTTACCTAAAATGGTGAAAAGCCGAATCAGTGGGATTGCATGATTCCTGACAAACTCGGGGTAATATCTCACAAACAATTCTGAACTCGACCCTTGCCCACACTTGCAGTTTCACATGAAGTTTTCAAGTCAGCGTCAAAACCACGAAACACTTGAAAACGCTGTTGTTGTATATCTTGCGCTCATTCATTGATTTTCATACCCGCTGTTTCTCTGGGAAGGTCGCTGGGGCACCAGCCCAGGAGGACACGAAATACCTCACGGTTTTGAGCAATCTGAGATAGTTGTACTGGCTCCACACCCTGGCCCGTAGCCACGAAGGGGAATTCGGGGCCAGTCCGCCCAAAATATTTTTTGTGCCCCAAAATTGTTTTTTTTTTCAGAAAAATTTGTTTTAAACAAATATTAAAAACACAAATCTTGCCCCCTAAAATGTATTTTGCCCCCAAACCTTAAAACCTGGCTACGGGCCTGTCCACACCAAAGCAAGACCAAACAAGATGGGAGAGGCAATCACAACACTTGGTCCTTACTCCTTGGTCGACCTCTTGGCGGCTTTCCCGTGGGTGTAGCCAGCAGGTCGTGCCTCGACAATCTTATGGTTAAATGAGCTTAAAGTAGGTGCAAATGAAACATGCGTAAGATGTGTGAGAGAGCAATACGCAAGCCTGCAACGATTCACTCAGAGAATATGCAGTGTTTTCATCACTTGCAAGAGGAGCAGGCCTACTTCGTTTACATATTTTTGTTTTCCTCAAAAGAACCAGTATGTAATTCAAAAGCAACAACAATTTATGACTGAAATAAAATAAACAATTGCTTTATAAGTTTTTCTTGACTGATGCAAGAGTTATGGCATTTTTTTTCAAAAGACAACAAGAGTGGTAATGGTTTATTCATGCATTTTTGTGACTCAAATCACGAAATAACACAAATGCAACAAGAGGAAAAAGAATATCATCAAGGTGCAGAAATTAATTGCATGCTGATTAAAATATAAAAACATTAAAAACTTCAGGTTTAGTAAATTGACGCGTAACATATTTGAATCACAAAGGGTTGGCAAAAGACCATATGGGTCAACTGCTCAGCCAGCCTTGCCGCTAGCGCAAATCAATTTTGGTTGAAGACGTTTCACATCTAATAAAAAAAGTAACAAAATGCATCGAATCAATGTCAGAGAAAATAGGTAAACAAAACAACAACAAAAACAGTGGGGAAAAGCTGGCCTATGTACAGGGGTGGGGTGAGCATCTGGAGGGCTAAAAGATATAAGAGAAAGATGGGCACTAAATACAGTATTATAGAAAAGTGACAAGCATATGAAATGAAAATCATCAGGAATACTGGGAAGGTAGCAGGACATTTTGTATTGCTTTCCAAATGAATACGGTAAGAGAGATTTCAAATTTTTAGAAATATCAGACCAAATTTGGGAATGATATATTTCAAAAAAAGTTTGCCCAGAAACAGTGGTATAGCAAGGAGGCCCTGGGTTCTCCGTTCCCTGGGCGGGCGGCAAAGTAGTTTCAACACTTTACAGTTTTTGTGCTTAGAATCACCAACCTAAACGCCTTGGTAATCTGGTTGTTGAGTAAGCAAATTGATGAAATGGTTACTCGGAAGTCTGTATCTAATCCAGGGTGCTAAACTACCCCTCTGGCTTTTTAACATACCTACTTGGGGTGAATTTCTCCCCAGTTCCTGCACCTTCCTACCCAGACAAGGTCATTTCCCGCCACCGCAGTCAAAAGCTCTTTAAACAAAGGCCAGAGATGACATTCGTCCGCAGGGTAGCAAACACTACTGGCCCGGTAGGTCGAGGTAAAAATTGCTCCCTACTCAAAATCTGATAAAAAAGGCCCTGTTTGAAACCAAGGCGAGTCAAATCTATCCTAATCCTTTCTCGTTCAATCCTTAGCAATTCTCCAACGGCGCAACATTAGATCACCTGACACCCATCTGTATTAGCATTGGCGACAAACCTTCTTGGCACCAGGCCCGTAACCAGGGGAGGCGCAAGGGGGGCGAAGCCCCTCCTAGAAAAAATTTCCCCCCTCTGGAAAAATGTGTTGGATATAGTTTGGAACTACTGGACGTAGTTCAAAAAATTTGGGTCCCTCTCAGAAAACTCTTCGCCCCTGGTGGTGTCCCAAGCTGGTTACGGGCCTGCTTGGCACGTCTCGTGCTATTGTTTGCGGGTGCAGAGCCGTATCAGCCGTACTCAATACCCCCCAATTGGGGGGTCACGCCGTCACAGGGGTCCAAAATTCAGTCCCGTCACCACTTATCCCCCCAAACAAAGCTTCAACCCCCAAAATTGCAATATGAAGCACTAGAAATCAGTGAAGTTTCTATCAATTCGTATTCTATTCTGTAATTTATAGACAGAGCAGTAGCTGCAGCCGTTACCTGGAATAACATCACCTGATCATTTTTGATAGGTTTGGAGGTAATAAACGTATTTGAGGCTTGAGAGTAAAGCGTCAGCATTCATTGCTTGAAGTGTTGAAGACAGTGCCGTAGCAGCCCAACTCCGCTTCCCCCAAAATGCTTGCAAGGGCCCCCCTACTGGTGATTTATAAAGAAAGGATTTCGACCTTATGTTACGTCTCGAGGCCGAATGGTCTTCAAAACAAAATATCCTAATTGCAAACACAATTTTGGCAGAACCAGGCCCGTAGCCAGGTTTTAAGATTTGCGGGGGGAGCAAAATACATTTTTAAGGGGAAAGATATTTGTTTTTATCATATGTTTAAAACAAATTTTCTGAACACAACAAAACTTTGGGAGGCACTGCTCCCGAATGCCCCCCGTGTCTACGGGCCTGGGCAGAACCGTCGCCAGAAAGTCTTCCATTAGGGACTTCATATTTGTACAGGGTGGCTAGACAATTTTATAATTAATTCTGAAAATTTATATTTAATTCACAACATGAACAGCATTTGCAGATTGTGCAAATTAATATTTTACCGAAAATACCCATAATAGGCTCGTAGTTTCCAACTAAAAATTTTTGAAGGAGCTTAAAAAAGGGAATTGGGTCGTAAATTATTGTCATTTAATTGATGGCGATTATTTAGAGATGTTGTAATGAAATGCAAATGTAAGAAAATTTGCAGGAAATCAGAATCAAGTCTATTGTTCAGTTATTATGAGCACCATTACCGAAGGAGAAAACATGTGGCCGGTCAAAGAAGTGCGCCCCGATGAACGTTTTCTTTCATTAGCGCAAATTGACAAACGTTCCTTCCGACCTTCCGACGCCCATAATTCAGTTTGCACAGTGAATCTGTACACCGTGTCAGTGGCAGATCCCAGGGGTGATTGGGGCTATCGCCCCTCTAAAACCTACGAAAATAACTTATTCACCATGATTTTGCACAATTCGGAAAACAGCATTCGCGATATAAAGTTATTTTGCCGTCCATTGTTTTGTCACAGCAGGGTTGTGAAGCATACTTCATCTCTTCATCTCCCTTGCGGCAGTGAACCCGTAATGGTACTTGACTACCAAATTTTACTGAAATCACCCCCCTAAACTTACTGGCTGGATCTGCCCCTGCACTGTGTCTACAGGTAATCGCATGACATAATCCATTGTTTCTTATTTATTCCCCGGCAGTAATGTAACCATGAAATTTGTATTTATCACAAATACTGTGGTGGCAATAGATGTTGTGTCTCCCCTTGTCCAAAAGTTGGTGGGGACATGCAATACCCCCTGAAACTCATTCCCTGCCTTTTTTGGTAATACATTTACAAATAACACAATTGCACAAAACATACAGCAAAATGTAACACCCCACTGCTGTTTAACTTAAATGGGCAGAAAATATTTCAGTAAAGGGTTGGGAACTTATCCTTGTGGAAAATTTGGCCGTTTTCAGAAGTGGTTTGGCCGCAAATATTTTGTTTGGCGTTTTGTGAGCATTTTGGAAATTTGGCCGACCACATTTTGGCCTAATTTGAATTTGTTGCCACATTCCAGAATTTAAGCACTTAAAATGTCCCAATTCGCACTCTCACAAGCACATTTCACTTCCTGATCCTGACAATTGAAGTTACCCAGTTTAACATTCCAAACCCAGAGAATGGAAATAGTCAACGACACAATGATCATTGAAATGTAATCAATTGATCGAACTTCTACTCCTCTGCAGATTATTTCCTGAACGCAAGTAACTCCTGTAACTGAAGGTCACTGATTCGCTGAGCAGTATGATTAGTTTAATGTTGGGTTGATGGGCATAGTGAGATCAGTCGACTATTTGGTCTCTAGTGTACATAGACTGGGTATTGGCAATGGTACTGTGGAATTGTTTTAAAAGAAAAATATTTTTTTATCAAAATAATAAAAACCGGGCTTGGCCTTTCTCTAGCTTAGTTGTCCGTCGGTTCGACGATGACGCGGCCTTACGCACAAATCCTTAGCTGCTGATGAGAGTTCGCCTGCCCAATGCGTTGATGAAGTATCTACCAATAATAATGTTTCAGCATCTCTGCCTTCATTCGTTCGTCTTGCACAAAAAAATAGGGAACCAACCCATAGTTCTACGAATTACTGCAGTTTCAAAAATCACTAAATACTCTGAACTACTACTGTATGAACGGTATATACTTTGTGCAAAAACGGCACACATACATACGTTACTTTTTGCAAAAACTTCACACATACGTCCTGTCAGCGCCGGATTTAGGGGGATCCCAAGGGGCCCAGGCCCCCCATCAAAAGGGGCCCCCCACCATGTTCATATGTTTAGCTATATGTGCGACATGTGCGCGCCACTTAATCCTTTTTATCGAGGAAAGTTTCTTTGTAGGCGTTATTAATTATCGGTTGGGCAGACGGCAGTATTTCACCTGTTAATCACTGATTTCACTTAAATATTATTTGATATTGTGACAAAACAAACACTTATTGGTTTCCTGAAAGTCGGTCAGGTATCTTAATCTAGTGAATGCAAGGCCAAGCCGCTTGCTGTACAACGCATTAGCTTACGTCTCTACTGGTTTCTGGTAGATTTTGCGTCTGCCTTGCTCAGATTTGCACAGGTCGCATATGAGTAGCGTTGCTAAGTAGGGCTACCATACGTCCTCTTTTTTAATCACATGTCCACTTTTTTCATGAGAAATGAAATATTCTCCGAGGACATTCAAAAATGTCAAAATGTCCTCCTTTTTGCATTTATTATTATTTGACATGGCTATAATCAGTGGCGTATCCAGAGGTTTGAGCAAGGGTGGAAACAGCTAAAAGGGGCCAACTGGCCAGCACTCATAAAAAAACTTGAGAAATGATGGTGAATGAATCTGGACATGGATGGTTATACAAAAACCTTAAATTAACGGAAAATAATTCGAAAAATGCATAAAAACAACAACCTACTCAAAAACAAAAATAATCCTAAAACTGAAATATAAGTTAAGTGGTGGCTCGGCTTTCACATTTACCTTGCCAAGAGGGGGAATTTGATCATCTGCCCCCTGTCAGTTACGTCAACGGCTATGATATTTTGTATTTCCATACAATAGGATAAGCTGTGCCTACTCAAATGCAACAAAATACGTGCTGGTGGCATTGCTTAGTTGATGGGAGGGCCTGCAAGGTGTTTAATTAATGCATGTTTTGGTTGAGTTAATTAAAGGCTGGAAAGGCGGGAATGTTTAACACTGATCGTTACATAACAGCGGTAAATTTTATTTCAGCATCGCAATGACTTTGGCATTTGAGTGCGGGTTGCTGACTCAATTATACTATACTAGCTATGCTTATGAACCGTAATAGGCTACAGTGATCAGTGTATTGTACATTGCTTAGTGTAGTCATTTCTCGCAATTATGGCTAATCAGTAATGGTAAAAATGAAAAAATACGTCTGAAATATCCCTTTTTCACAAAAGTAACTGCAAAGTATTCATGGGCTTAATAGGACAAGTAAATAAGGATTTTGTTTTCTGCGTTTTGACATCGTCCACTCTGTACGTCTTACTTCAATGCTTAAAACTTATCAATAGGCCTAATTGATATTTGACTTATTAAGTGTAGATAATACACTCAAGTAAGTGACAGTCGTAAATTGTTTTCCTTTTTTGCGATGAAAATGTGGCAGCCTTATTGAGCTTATTAATAAATAAACATGGACAGAAGAACGGGGATGGTCACCCTTACAACTGTAGAGCTTATGCAAGTGATTCCAGAAAAACGTAAAAAAGCAAGAGGCAAAAATGAGAGAGGAGGAAGTTGCAGCTAAGTCAAGGAACATTCAAGTTACTATTTTGCAGTGCCAGTGAAGTCCAGCGGAGACATTTCTGCGAAACCTGTAAGAGGACAGAAAATCGAAGAACGTGTTTTGACACACTTAGCTCTACGTAACGATGAGAATAGATCTGTTTAACCAGCGTTGCAGTAGCAAAAGAACGTCAAGAAGCATCATCGAAAAACACGATAGATGAGATGACTGATGCTATCACTGTAGGCAAGGATATCGGTCTCTGGTCAGCCAATGTACCGGAAGAAAAGCAGAAATATTGGTTGAAAAACGGAACAGGTTCTCTTCGACATTGTGATGAAAAGTTGCTTTTAAGCCACGGTGTTTCACAACACAGAAAAGACAGAAACTCGTCAATGGGAATGCACCACAAGTCTTATTCGTCGCCAGAACCACAACAGCGAAGCAGTTGATAGAAGCTGGCTTAGTTTTCTCCTTCACAAACTTGCATTTATTGTTCCACTTGTAGACTGATGTGCGCGGATACGACAAAACGGGCGCATTTCTTTATTAGAAAAGGAATCTACGACTGGAAGGATGCTCTTGAGCGCCTGAGGAGCCACGAGCAATCAATGGAACATATAGATGCCACGATTACGTACAGTCGCAGATGTAACTAATCACTATGAAGAACTGATGCAGAGCTAGCCAGTTAGGTCAATCAATGCGTACAATATCGGAAATCGCCTCTGCCTGCAGCGTTTGGCTTCTGTCGTAAAATTTACTGCTGAGTGAAGACTGGCGTTTAGAGATGATGAAAACGTTCGAACGTTCAGAAAGTTTTTTTAACAAAATTCTCAAAACTTTTTCAAGCAAATTCAAAAAACAAGAACATGCGATGCTTCTGGTGACCGATTTTACAACAGTTTCACAAATCGCTAATCATTGTTACATATTATTTGCATCACAAAGTTTTGTTACACTTGAGTTAACCAATGTGACGTCACAAGATCATGTGTCTTTGTGTGAATGTCACAAATATTAACGCTCCATGGAAATACTAGTGACTTCATCGATCATCCCATACCTAAAGATTCTGCATCCGCACATGGGGCTTCCCACCACACCTGGACCCCTGGCCCCCAACAATTTAAATCCGGCGCTGCGTCCTGTTATAAGTAGATTTGAATAATGCAGGAAGAAAATGTACTAATACTACCAAAATTTATTTCTGAATCACTGCAGTGAAAAACCAGTAGTTGTAAGGTAAAAGAAAATATTGATGGTTGAAAAAAATAGGGAAAGCTTCCCCAGAATTATTTAAACATTCAGTTCTGACTCAAAATGAAATTGAGAGCAACTGATGCAACATTGCTTTAGCAGCTATTGAGGTATGCAGCAGCCCATGCAAAAATACACAAGCACATTGGTGTTCACGTTATAATTCTGTCGAACACAACCAGTTTCTCAGATAAATGTTTGAACAATGAAGTTACCCTAGGTCAGCTATGTCCAACCGAGGCCCTTGGACCGCATGCGGCCTGCGGCCCAGGCGAAGGTTTCTTGCGGCCCAGTTAAGGTTTTCACTGTAGTAAAAGTATCATACATACTGACAACCTGTCCTTATTAATAATCTTGAATTTGACATTTTTGATGCAGGTGGTCCTCAGTGCCTCTTTATCAGGCCTTGACCATTGCAGTTAGGATCAGAACGCTTTCAGTACATTAGTTTAAGCTAAATTGAGTTTGCTAAGGTCAAAGTAAGCCATTCAATATGCGGCCCTCAAAAATATGTCGTTCAGTGTGCGGCCCTGGTTAAGACAATGACATAATTTTTGGCTCAGTAGGCCATTTGCGTTGCACATAGCTGCCCTAGGTCCAACTTAAGCTTTGTAAGAATTACCGTTCATAGATTTTCACTATCCAAAACTACAGATGACCATGCCGTTTATCTACAGCAGTGGATGGGGTCTCAACAGTACCTGTGTAATGCAAAATTCCTTGCTTTCAAAGAGGCTGCCAACAGCGATTCAAAGAGGCAAACCAACGGAAACTGTAATGTGCAAGTAGCCGACTAGGCTATGCTTTCAAAGGGGCCCAAACAGCAACTTGAATATAATTTTGTATTATTGCTGTTTTGCTGCAAAGACCGTTAATAAGTAGAGCTACATTCATGCTTCTTATCAAATAGCAGAAATGGCATTTGTTGAGGATTATGAGTAGGCTACTCATTTTTTCTATAGATATTTCAGGTATTTTAGGTGGTTTGAATTTCGCCCATGCTTGAAGTCACAGATCATTTGAAGCTTAACTAGTGAATGGCTTGCTTAAGGTAGGCTTGCTAGATGATGTTAAAGTTTTTTTTTGCCGGATCTTAGCCAGTATAACTTAAACGTTTTTTCTTAGCACAGGTTTAATCAATTGTGTAGGCTACTTGCTAGAAATGTTTGCGATAAGGTGCATGAGGAATTATTTCCTAATTCTGATCATATTTTAAACAACTAGTGTCAATGCAAGATGAGGACAGCCTTGACTTGTTCAGCCTCAAAGCTTTCAAAAACAAGTCTCAGATTGAATGCTTTTGTATGCTATGTTCTTGTAAGTAAAGGATGAAATTTGAAACAAATTTAGTGTTTCAAATTTTCTTGGTTGTTGTTTCTGATTTTATGGATTGCCATAAAGACATGAATGTGAACAAATTCAGGAAACCAACTACCAAGCATATATTTCAAAGGGGGAAGTGTGAAATTTTCAAAGGGGTAATCTTTGTAGTTTATTGATGGTTAATGCAAAGAAATGGGGCATGAAAATAATGAAGTGGGGGCGATGCCAAATTGCAATCGCCTAACTTTTACGTGATGCCAGCCTTGTCTTCCCAACTTTCAGTGTTTTCAAAGTTGTATATCATGAACACCCTTTGTATTTTCTCCTTCTGCTATGTCAGTCGTGCCATAGTGTCAGGAATGTATCCTTGGGTAGCCGTATCTTAGGCTTGATCAAATGTGTTTACCACGGTTGGCTGAGTATGATGAGGTCATCGGAGGGCCCCCTTGTAATATTGCCTCGGGACCCCCAACCTTAAACCCACCACTGGGTGGGCCAACAGAGGTGAAATTTGTTTTTTCCCGCTCGAAATCAAGAAAAAAACGTTTTTTGCTAAAAGTTTCAAAATCCAGGGGTGCAAGGTTCCCCTGCCCCTAGGGTTGCTAGGTAGCCTACGTTTTGTAAAAATACCGGCTATTTTGATTTGTCAACAGTGCCAGATCTAATCTGTGTCGTATTTCGTAAGCAGCACAGAAAAAACTTGATCCACGCACACCCATTATAAAGATAGTTTGATTTGATTATGACCGCGATGCAAATTCCATGGAGATTGAGGAGTTCATTTTTGGAGATAATCTTCG
>JGI24159J19872_10007433_pt1 | contig 14355 bp, 7 predicted proteins | sample Ectturendosymbi4_FD_19872 | JGI IMG/M metagenome (IMG submission 19872) | reverse complement strand
ATTAACATAAAACAAACCTCATTGCGATATCTCATCATTTCACTTTTTAATAATTTTTTTAAATTGTAAAGAGACTTTATGGACACCCTGTATATTTGACAATAACAACATCAATTCCCTGTCCAGCATGGCTGCTAAGGCATGTTTAATCATAACTCATAGATAGTTTGGAAGATCTTGTGTCCCTTTCTTGGCCTTATTAATCTTAAGTGGCTGCTAAAAGGAGGGTGTACCCTTAGTTGAAGAAGCCTTATGCTGCACTAGACACTAAACTGGCCTTGACTATGGCCTAACCACATCTGTTTTTGTTTAGTTGTTGAGCTGGTGTGAGCTGTTGTTAGATGCTGCTTTTTCAGATATAACATACATTGCAGGTTCTTTATCACAGTTTCTGCATATGTCATAGTGGTTTTGATCTGATTTAAAAAGTCAGCTTCGAGTTCATTTGTTCATTTTAGAGATAAATTCACTTTGAATGATATTTTTACCTCGATTAAAAGCAATTCCTTATCATGCACTAAGATCACCCTTCTTGCTTCTATGAAGTTAAGGGGCTTAGTGCTTTATCTATGTATTATTCTCCACAGTGACAATGGGTTTCATAAAAATAAAATTCTTGTCCTTATGAGCTTTACACTGTAAAGCTGTAAATTACAGCATCAGTAAATTTTTTTAGAATTTATTATTTGGTTACATAGTTCCATACTAAATTTTCATCATAAATCCAATGATTTTATAATACAAAAAATCAAGGTAGAATGTGTGATGCTTCTATAAAATAATTCATAACAGTTAACAGTGCTCATGTTTAGTTTGGCTCAGTGAATTTGTATTTAATAATATACAACTAACAAGCTATTTTATTCAAAAGTGCAAAGATAAAATTAAAAAAGTACAAAAAAACCAGATGACAAAAGAATTCATACTTAGAAATGAAGTTGCTGCTCTCACTTGCTTAGACGAAGTATGAATGAATGTCAAAATTTCTTTGTTTTATGCTAACTACAGTTTAGGTTGGAACTAGAAGTATCATATATTGCATAAATACTTTCTTTAAACCTGGCTTGGATTGAAGAAAATAAACACAATATCAAAAATGGCAGAATCAGAGTTGCCCTAATTGAATTGCAATTTCTTTAGTCAGTTTTGTGCTTGTATGTTTCAGGACGTTTGATGTTGATGTTTGCAGTTAAGCGTCAAAATTTATCTTGCGATTGTGATCAGACATAGCCAAGAAGGCCTGTTTTGCAAAAATATGTGATGTCATGTTACATTTAATTTAAAGTTCAAATAGTCTTATTGTGGCATGTGAAATGTGTGCTTTATTTTTTAATTTGGTGATGATTGAAAAGTTCAAGACTGTAAAGGTTTTATGAGTAAATTCAATACTTCGGGGCCAAGTCTTTACAGACTTGACTTTTTTGTGGTCCTGTTTACTGGTTTCAAAACAATAACATTTTAACTGGAAGTAACAGAGGTATACTCAAGATGGATGCTGGTGGAGGCTGGTCTTGAATACAGTTTCAAGACTGGATATGGACAGGAGTGTTGTAGAGAAATACGTGAAATGTAGGGGTTGGTCTAATCTTTGAAGAAGTGACTCTGCCTTGAAAACAGAACTTTAGTGAGTTTTTCATTATATAAGAGAAGTTTTTACAGTAGTAATTCTGTGGATGTCTCATGAAGATTTACTGTATATGCTAATACAATTTAGGAAATATATAATAATATTAGTAGCAGTTTCTCGTAAATGTACTTGAATCGGGATCGAGGGTAACTCCTTGTGATAATGGTAACTTGTCTTGGTAACTTTATTAAGAGTGAGGATTGAGTAGCTTCAGTTTAGCAGTTGTCAACTTTTTCAAATAACAGAATATTTTCCTTATCAACAAATGTCTTTGCAAGCTTAAATTACACAATCAGAAGTGAATGGAAAATTCCTGGAGTAGTTCCACTGCAAAAGCTGTGTTTTAGTATCAATTGGTTTTTGTCATAAAATCCCTTTTGTGGGCTGCAGATTTGCAGATTCAACTAGGTCAAGAGAAATTGCTGTTTAGTTGCTTGCACTTAACAAGCTTTTGGTTTTGAATTTTTGTATTTACACTGAGAACCCTTACAGGTACTAAAGAGACACCCTTACAGGTACTAATCCACCAACAGGCTTGGTTGTTGACCAAAAAGTGAGTAATATAAACGACACGGTATGAGTGTTTTAATAAATACGTCTTGTATGTACTGCAGACATACATTTATTTCTTTTGGCAAAAATGAATAAAGTAAAAGCTGTTTGCACATCCATAACAGCTTTACAGTTTTCAAAATGTGGACCAGCTTCTGTGAACGCCTGTAATTCCTCGCGTCGATATTCAAGGATTTACACAAGAACAGGCGATAAAGGATCGTCAAGTTTATTCACTGGCGAACGTCGGAAAAAATCTGACAGTGTGTTTGATGCACTCGGAGATATTGATGAGCTGTCTTGCCACATCGGGTTCGCCAGAGAGATGCTAAGTGAGTCATGGCAGCAGGAGAACTTTGAAGGGATTTCAGAAATGCTGCAAAAAATTCAATGCGTTTTGCAAGACGTTTCATCCTGCATTGCCACACCTGCTTCCTCAGCCACTGACAAACAGAAAGAATACACTGCCTTCGATGGACAACTGGTAGATGAATTGGAAAAGTGGATTGACGCTTACGTCGCCGACTTGCCCAAACTAAAAAATTTTATTTTGCCGTCCGGTGGCAAATGCAGCTCTGCACTTCACATATCGCGTAGTGTTTGCAGAAGAGCCGAAAGAAGAGTCGCTGTGCTGCACGAGGCATCCGAAGTTAGCGACGATGTTTTCAAATATGTCAACAGGCTCAGCGATTTTCTTTTTACCGCTGCCCGATACACTGCGTCAATGGAAGGGAACACAGAGGTGATTTATAAGCGAAGAAAGGCTGGTGATATTCATGGTGACCACGACTTAATCATGGAGAACACCAAACAAGATTCGTTGAACGAAGAGAATGATAAGCCCGCTGAAAATGAATCTCCTCCAGGCACTTCCAGTCGTGACTCTGTGGACAACGACACAGACGAAGCCGATAAACGTGAGGTTGCAGCAGATGATAACAAAGGAAATGCAACTGGAAAAGAAACCAAAAGTTAAGGTTACATTGATGATGATATTTTTTCGCAAATTTTATTATGAGGTTACGTAAGATAACATTCTCTTTCTAGTGTCTAGTTAAACGGGTTGAATCTAGCCTGCCTAAAACTATTGGCCATAATTCACTGCGCGTACCTGGACTTTGAAAACGATTTCGATATTATGCGTTTCTGTTACCTTATCAGGACAGGTCGGTTTAACATGACAGGCCGCCAGTTATCAAGTGTTGAAGTCATTCCTAAGCTTTTCAACATGTTCCGTGCTCATTTGCGACTGACTCGTAAAAGGACGTTTCGACTACGCTGCCTCGTTGGTAGCGTTTGGGGAAACCAGCATCACTACATGCAACGACAGCATTCCTCGCAGGCAACGTCTACGCTGGGCAACACCCCAAACCTCCATATAGGTTCCTACACCAGGGAAACCCTTATTCGATTCCCAGACAATATAGGGTTTCCCTGGTGTAGGAACCTATATGGAGAGTGTTCAACCTTTTTGAACAGGGTTTTTCTTTATGCGAATTAGAAAAATGTTCAAAATGACCTTTCAAATGCGAGACAGTTACGGATACAAGTGACTGTGACATGAATGAAATTCACTCGTGCTGTAATTTTTGGTGAAAATCAGATGTGGCATCTCCTCGTGTCACTGAAAGTAATCAGCAACACATGTTTGGGCTATCCTTACCCAAGTCTATTGCAAGGGAGGATATTTTTGAAAGTTGCCAAGCGCCGTTGATATTTGCCAACCAAGTTGGTTATTTTCGTAACAATCGACGGAGCTTAACATCGACACTGAAACAAATTATGATTCTAGCCAAGGGAAGATTAATAAATTTGAACGCAGAGGTGAGTTTGTAAGTTCTTACATGCTGAATTTGCATTTGTTTAACCGGTGCCCAACAGCATCGTAATATGGAAAGCATTGCCTTTCCAACTCTACGAATACGAAGTGGTGTTTCCACGTATAGAACGTGTGCTTGCCTTTCCATAGATTTTTGTACGCATGATCCACGTTGGGGTGCTTACCAGTTGCGATTGTGTCATCGATTTGTTGTGTTAATAAATGCGGCACAAAATCAAGTAACTACGTTTCCGTTTCATCTGCAAAGGAAGAAGTTTGATGCTTCATATATGTAGACGTACAGCTACACTGAGTTTACCATAGGTTATTTGAACCGTCTGCTGTTACGTCATTTGTACGACTGTTGCTATTCTGCTGGTGAGACCTTGGACAGTTCCAGCTTATGATGATCGTTCGCAGGGGTGGAAATTGGTGTAAGAGTTGGGGGTAAAGGGAGTACAAGCGCACCCCCAAGAGTTTTGATTTGTCAAAAACTTGGGTAAAGAAGCTTCGTCATTTTTAACAATATTAATGAAATTATACTTCGTTGTTATTGAATGTATAAATAAAAGTTTATTATGTCTTAGAAAAAATCATTAAATGTACATAAAATCAACAAAATGTTTATAGTAACTTCGTGACTAGTTCGAGAGTCGATGAGTAACTGACTCTTTTGAAAGTTAGTGCAAAAGAAGGCATTTCATTTATGTGCTTTATTGATTGTGCACCGAGGGAGTCGAGTATACTGCGAGGCACCTACTTCATATTAGTGGAGTCCATGCCAGGCAGGTACAGAAAAACTTTTTTTAATTTCAACTACAGTGTTTGGATGAACACATTTTGCCATACTGTTAGTTGAATGTTGCATATATGTGCGGTTGAACAGACAACGTTGTGAGGATCACAGCATCATAGTCATAATATAAATAACATAATACCATGACCATCGGATGGGGGGTGCAGAGGGGCATGATTTTCATGGATTTTGAAATTTGATATTTTCCTGTTAACTTTTAAGTAGAAAAACGTTTTTCTCTTAGTTTCGAATTGGTAAAATAAAATTTCATCGCTGTTAGCCCCCTTCCCTGGAAAAATTCTTTAGGCCATCACCTGGAAAAATAACTATTTCCCCCTCCCATGGGAAAAATTCTGCCGACGCCCATGTCTGATACATGCTGCACAGATCACAACTATGTCTTTAGAAAATGAAGCAGCTTTAGGCCTACCTCAACTAGGTCTGAAGTTCCTTGCTGACGGCAGCAGGTGGACTGTGAATGGGACGCCAAACCTTAACTGTGAGGCAGATGCTCAGAGTACTGAGTCAGCTGGCTTGTGGCAATTGTTCTTGCACAGCTTAGCATACCTTATTTAAGTGGGGCTATTAAGAACCAACCTTCAAGTACCAAATTTTCTATTTTCAAGTCTATGGCAACATGCTAGTAGAGGAAAAACAGCTACAGAAAATTTGTAGGGAGAACAATTGTCGCAAAAAAATTTTTCGGACAAAATATCCTACACCAGTGGTTCTCAACCGCCGGTTCGCGGACCAGGTCCGTCGCCAGCATTTCGCAGTAGGGGGGCCAAAAAGCGCAAGGGGGCGCCACATTTTTTAAATACAATATTGGATGTATCCAGCAACCGGGAGGCCAAACATTAATTGGGGAGTACATATTTTAAATGGGTGAGGCCGGGCACCACTGGCCCCCTGCTGGCGACGGCCCTGCCGCGGACCGGTTCCGGTCGATAAAATAACTTAGATTTTTCGTCAAGTAACCGAAAATTGTTAGCGTTCATGTGGTATTCGGTGATAAAATCTGGTCAATGACATGTGGCTTGCGATTGAATAGAGTGGATACTTCAGTTCAGTTTCGTTTATAATGGATTTATGTGCTCCTTTCGTAGTGTCACGAGTGGTCTGTGGGACGCACAACTCTGCTTGAGCCGTGAACCACGCGGCTGCTTTCACAGTGAATGCTGGACTGGTGGCGAGGGCGAGTCAGTGGCAGCACTGCGCGTGAACCGTTTCCGTGCACCCACCCATCAACGACTAACACGAGGCTGGTCAAACTGCAAGTACCATTTTTCAGGTCTTCGATATAACCGACAAGGAACCGAATCCAGCCAACCCGATTTGGTGGAGCATGTTCTACCAACTGTACCACTTTCCCAGTTTAGACTGGGTATTATGACACAAAATAAAATCCTTGTGCGGTTTCATTATTATTTGGTTCTTGAGAAAGTACAGTGGCGGCTATTGGTAGTTAACAGGTTTTTAAAGATCTAGCTTTGGTGACCGCTAAAATTTTGAGAAACTGTTGTCTGAAATTTTTTACCGTAACTGTTTTTTTTTGTTGAGACATTTTGGTTACTGAAACATTTCGCTCATTTGTCGAATAGTAGCACTGAATTCTCATATGCACCTCTGAGCGAACGTGCCAAAACTCACGGAGCATCTCGCGGGCAAAAGCATATGTAATGTCGGCTTGCTACTGCGATTGGATTTCTTTAGGCTACAAAGTATGATAATGCCCACCACGTCTAGCTGATATATAAACCCACCGGAAGCTGAGAGGATCGAAGTCATCGCCAATGGAGAAAATACTATATATGGAACTAGACCATTAATCAAAAGTTGACGTCTGAAACCGTTGCGCATGTCAAGGCATATCATCACGATTTTCAGTCTGGCTGCAACGACAAACTCTTTGTTCGGTTGTGACTTCGTTTCTTTTAATCATACAAAACTGTTTGCTTCAAAATTTTTAACTCTTAGGTTCCGTCTCGCGTTATATTCCTGAGAGAATAGCACCCATATGCTTCATCATGTGTTGACAATGGCACCTTGGGCTAGTCTTTCGCTACCGTTTCCGAGGGATACATTCCACAGGTTTCATGGCAACCTTGAAATATCAAAACGTCGCATGAAGCCAGGAGGGAGCGATTGGCGATTGTGTCGTATCTGCGGTGTTTTGTTTTCCCACAATATCGCTATAGAACGCTGCCACGAGAAAGAGCTGCAGATCATTCAGCTACTGATGTGCGGTTCGTGCGCTTCATGGAATAAAAGCCGTTTTTGCAACATTGCGTTTTCTGACTCTAGTTTGGCTGACAGGAAATAATCACTTTGTGTGACGCCACTGCGGCTTTTTCGATTACATGCGCAATGAATTTTGCGTTGAATGACGTTTTGTAGGCTAAACCAGGTCATTCGATTTGGTGATGTCTTATTTTTTCCTATAGTTGTTCGTTGAAACGGCGTGTTATGTTCGGTCCTAACACCTGATGTTTGTGCAGTGGGGCATCAAAGCGAAAAATAACGAGACAGATTTTTAGCATGCAGTAATCAGCTTTGGAATAAATGTCAGGGGTCTAACCGTTAGACTCTTNCCGAAGAATAATTTGTTGAGTTTGGGAAGTGTCAACCGTGAAACAAATTTGCAAGTTTACGTTTATATCGGTTTGGTCTCGTCTCGGCTGTTCTGTGGCCTCCATNTGTTTACAATTACGAGAACCAGGGGNGGATTAAGGATGTGTGGGGGCCCTGGCTGAAACGTAAAAAGGGGCCCTATCTAATATATAACACTGTCTTTAATACAGAAAAAAATAAATGAACGAACAGAAGTATTTGTATTATTGAAACAAAAAAGCTTGAGCAAAAAAAACGAATCGTTAACTAATATGGATGTCACATCATGAACGAGACTCACTGTTTTCAAATCTCCATTTCTTGCTGGAGACATGAAACCATATCGATAAATGTTCACAAAATACCGGTGAAATGTTTTGAATATACAGTGGCACCCCGCCAACGACCACTCCGCTATCACGACCACTTTAACGCGGTCTTCCCTATGCTAATGCATTACTCTTTGTTTGACTAACGCGACTATCCCGGTATCCAGACTTCGACCACAGTCCAGCTATTACAAAACTGCTGATCGAGCACCGCGTGACACGACCACCGGTATCCTTACGCTGCAAAACTGGAAACTTGTCAGCAGGAATTTGCTCAGCTGCATCCCGTTGTCCTGAAGCTTCGTGGATACAGGGATGTAGGCAGCGCCGGATTTAGATGGTGGGGGCCTGGGCCCAGGCGTGGTGGGAGGCCCCATGTGCGGATACAAAATGTTTAGGTAGGGAATGATCGATGAAGTCACTAGTATTTCCACATATGATTAATATTTATGATATAACCTTGTGACGTCACATTTGTTAACTCAATTGTAACAAACTTCGTGATGCAACGTGGTATTTGACAATGGTTGGCGATTTGCGAAACTGTTGCAAAACCAGTTGCTAGAAGCGTCGCATCTTCTTTTTTTAATATTTGCTTGAAAAATATAGATATGAAAATTTTTTGGAAAAAATTTCTGGGCGATCCAACGTTTTCATTATCTTTAAACACCAGTCCTCGCTCAGCAATAAATTTTACGACAGAAACCAGAGGCGATTTCCAATATTGCTCGCATTGATTGACCTGACTGGCTAGTTCTGTATCAGTTCTTTATAGGGATAATTACATCTGCGACTAAATGTGATCGCACCATCTATATGTTCTATTGAATGCTCATGACTCCTCAGGCGTTTAAGAGCGTGCTTCCAGTCGAAGATTCCTTTTCTAATAAGGAAATGCGCACATTGTAGTCGTATCCGCGCACATCAGTCTAAAAGTGAAACATTTAACACGTGTTTGTCAAGGAGAAAAACAAAGCCAGCTTCTGTCAAGTACTGCGTGTGGTTCTGGCGATGAATAAGACTTGTGATACATTTCCGTGACAAGTTTTTGTATTTTCTGTATTGCGGAACATCATGTTTCAAAAATGACTTTTCATTACAATGTCAAAAAGAACCTGTTTCACATTTCAACCAATATTCCCGCATTTATTCCAGTATATTGGCTGGCCAGAGACCGATATCGTTGCCTCCAGTGATAGTGGCAGCCATCTCATCGACCGTGTTTTTCGATGATACATCTTGACGTTTTCCTGCTACTGCACTGCTGGTTAAACTAGGTCTATTTTCAACGTTACGTAGATCTAAGTCTGTCACAACTTGTTCTTCTATTTTCTGTTCTCTTACAGGTTCCGCAGAAATGTATCCGCTGGACTTCACTGCCACTGTAAAAAGTCACTTGAATGTTTTTTTGACTTGGCTGCAACTTCTTCCTTTCTCATTTTTGTCTCTTTTGCTTTTTTCAGTCTTTTAGAACCACTTGGATAGGCTCTACACTTGTCAAGATGACGATCTTCCCTCTGTTCACGTTTATTAGTAAGCTCAATAAGGCTGCCACATTTTCATCGCAAAAAGAGAGGAAAACTTACCACTGTCACTTACTTGTGTGTATATCTGCATTTAACTAGTCAAATAACAATTAGGCCTTATGATAAGTTTTCAGCATTGAAGTAAGACGTCTAGTGTAGACGATGTTTCAGTAAAAAGAGATACATCTGACATGAATAATACAGTCATGATCCTTGCCATATTTCATTCTCTGAGTTTTCTTAGTGCTGATTTAACTTGGCTTGATATGTACATCTCATTGTCTCTACTGAATCCTTGCCTTCACAGTGGCGAAACACGATACAAGCTCAACATATGATGCTTTGGACTTCTCAATATTCTGAACTTGCTCATTGAAAGCAACCACAAATGATTGCAAATGTCTTACACAGAGTTCGCTCAGGGAATTTCCAAAAAAGACGTTTCAGAACAACAGTTGGCTTGTCGATGGAGATGTTGTATGAATGTGAAGCTGCGGGTACATTTGAAGCAGCCTTGGCAAGCTAGGATAAAGTGATAGCCACCTGGTTACGCTGTAAGAAATAAGTTTTTGGTAGGCCTACTCAATATCCACAAAGTCACGGTAGTCTTTTCACTCTTTTTTGCGAACTTTGTAAATGCAACCCACACGCAATTCACTCAGCTTCAAATTCATTTAGTCGTTTTTTGAAAAGGGGATACTTCTGACGACTTTCTTCATTTTTTAGCATTACTGATCAGCTATAATTAATAGAAAGTACTACACTAAGCTATGTACAATACACTGATCATCGTATGATAGTTCGTCAGCAAAGCTAGCATAGTAGGACCTATAATCAGTGGCGTACGCAGAAAATTTCCGGGAGGGGCAAAGTTTTGTCACAATCGTGTGACGTCGAAAATCAACTTTAGGAGGGAAGTGTCGAAGGCACGACCATTCTAGACGGGTCTGGGGTCATGCCCCCGAGAAAANTTTCCAAAATTACACCTAAAAATGTGCATTCTGGAAGCAAGTTTTAGNATAATGCTTTTACGAGACTTNTTAGCCAGTGAGACAGAAAACTCAACTTTTATCGTCTGAGGCTCACGAAATAAACCTNTATNCGTGCTTGGATGTTATACNTTTTAGACATATATCGCTTATCGAAGACGCTTATTGAAGTTTGTGAGTTCAAATCTCACGCCAGCCGAAGCTTTTTTCTGGTGTTCATTGTTACCTGTGTTGAGCTACTCAACAGCGACGTGTGAAGCAATTTTGTCAGTGAAAGAATGAAATCGTAAAATGAAAATCAAGCAGAGGAAACGTACAGTGGTTATAAAAAAAATTGCGTAGTGCGTATATCAGTGACCAGAAAACAAAGTCAGTTTATTTTAATTTGAGGCCCTTACCCCCCTTAGTTATACCACTGCCGAATACTGTTTATACATTTTTTTATTTTTAGGGTCAGAAGNGGTGGGCCATGGCACAGTGCCCCCTCCGTACGCTAGTTTCTATAATGGAGTTAGAAGTCCGCGCTCTAATNCTAAAGTCATTGAGATATTGAAAAAAAGATTTACCACTGTTATGTAACGATTAATGTGAAAGCATTCCCGCCTTTCCAAACAAGAATGATCTCAACCAAAACATAGATTAATTAGACAGGCCCTCCCATAAACTAAGTCACGCCACCAGCTCTTATCTTGTTGCAGTTGTGTAGGGACAGCTTAACTTATGCAAATGTAATATATCATAGCCAGTGGCGTAACTGAAAGGGGGAAGAGGGGCGAATTTCCCCTATGGCAAGCTAAATGTAAAAACCGCTCTCCTACTTAACTTATATTTCGATTTTAGTATTCTTTTGGTTTTCAGTAGGTTGTTTTTTTGATTATTTTCCGTTGATTTAGGATTTTAATTAGTTTAGCCATCCACAGCCGGATTCACCATCATTTCTCAAAATTTTTCTGAGTGTTGGCTGGTGGACCCCGTACAGTTGCCAGTGGGCCCCATTTATCTAAGTTTACCACCCTGGCTCAAACCTTTAGTTCCGTCACTGATTATATGTCAAATAAGAAATGTGAAAAGGAGGATAAACAGTTTTGAATGTCCTCGGAGATTATTTCATTTCTCATGAAAAAATTGGACATGTATTCCAAAATGAGGACGTATGGTAGCCCTACTTAGCAACGCTGCTCATATGTGACCTGTGCAAATCTGAGTAAAACAAACGCAAAATCCACCAGTAACGAGTATAGAGACTTTAAGCTAATGCGTTCTATGTGGCTTGGCCTTGCATTCACCAGTTTCAGATACCTGACCGACTTTCAGGAAAACAGTGCAATAGTTGTTTCGCAACAACATCAAATAATATATAAGTGAAATACTGATGTCTGGACGACCGATAATTTAATAGAGTATACAAACTTTTCTCGCTAATGAAAATGAATAAGTGGCACGCACACGTCGTAGATATGGCTAAACACATGAATATGGTGGGGGGCCCTGTTTGGTGGGGTGCTCGGGCCCCTTGCCCCCCCAAATTCGGCGCTGGGTGTAGGCGTGAGTGCAAGCGCAGTAAGTGCCAATTAGACATGGGGCAATTGTAATCGTAATCGATTACAGTTTTTTGAGTAATCGTAATCGATTGAACTGCCAAAAATGAAATGTAGTCGTATTCGATTACATTGCCAAGTTAATCGTAATCGACGATTATTTCCGTGATTAATCTTGGAAATCTTCCTCCTGCATCTCTGTGCAATGAACCGCAGTTTTGGTGGCTGGGTTTCCTCCTTTATCGCCGTTTGTTATGGTTATGTTTCAGGGGAGGCTATTTGCCCGTCTGTGTGCGTTAAATCCAAATAGTCCAGCGGCAAGTACAGTGTTTGTAGCGAATTCTCGCTTTGTCCCAGCTATACAGCTTTCCTGTTGGCCGCCAGAAGTAAAATAGGGAGTCTTGTGAGACGTAGCAACAAAAATAAGAGCTTTCCTTGAAAACGAGTTGAAACTTCGGCAACAGAAGAGATAACGGTACATTACGAGGAGGGGTGTTGGTTTTGTTTATATATTCAGAGTGAATCTGTGAATGTAAGTGCTGGAGCAGGCTACGTATATAATTACTACAGTATAAATTATTTTTTTTTTTTTACAGTATAAATTATTTTATTTGTATAAATTATTTTTTTGCAGTGGAATAAGGTAAATTAACCCAAGTGGAAGGTACCTTTCCACAACGCGGATAACTAGCATGCCAACAGAAATAACATACAAGTACTGGTAAAAAAGTCAACGAATCCCGTGAGCTTGGGTCAACCGTCGACTTTTTGTCCAATAGACAGATGCGCAGCTATACTGGTATCAATGTTCGTCTCATTTCGAATGAAAAGCTACGCAATGCTATCCTGTCCTTGCAGACGATCCTGCCGCCATCACGCAGCTGAAAACATCGTATAACCCACCGTCTGAAGAAATAGTCAGCTATTTTGAAATTACTAACACTTTTCAGCGTTGCTGGACGAAAGTTCAAACCTGGCAGATGTCGTTTGACTGATAAAAGATTTGAAGCGTTGATGTTTATCAACTGTAACAAACATTCTAAAAATATTACTTTGCTTCATCAATATTTAAAGTGTTTGTTGCAGTGGTGTAACTAAGGGTGGGTGGGGTGTGGGGCAAATATCCCCTCCTTGGCAAGCTAAACGTAACAACCGGCTCCCCTCTTATCTTATATTTCTGTTTTAGTATTTTCATGGTTTTCAGTAAGTTGTCGTTTTTTGTGTTTTTCGGCCAGTTTCAGAGATGCGTACTGGTCATTTGCAACGACACTCATTCCGAACACCTCAGCAAAAATTGTAACCCTAACCTGAAGAAGTTTAAGCGTGTGGTCATGGCACGAAGATGTACAAACANTTTCGAACTTCATCAAGCGACCAATTTGTTTGAAGAAAGTTGAGACCACTGCATCGTCCATTGCTAAGTAAATATTAATGACGTTCCAAATGCATTTGCAACAGTGTAAATCGGTTCAAACTATGGTAAAGTTATTTCAATATCTAGTTGACCAAACTTTTTGGGGAGATAATTCCGTTGGAATTTAAAAAAAATTTAGGAGATAAATCCAAGTTCAACACTATATTAAGCTGGTTTGAAGTGAGCAGTACTCGGCGGAGTAGTTATCTTTGATTTAGGGTTTTAGTAAAGCCATCCACATCCGGATTCACCATCATTTCTTAATATTTTTTCTGAGTGTTGGCTAGTGGGCCCCTCACAATGGCCAGTGGGCTTCTTTCAGCTAAGTCATCCCCCTTGCTCAAACCTTTACCTACGCAACTGGTTTGTTGTCTGCACAAACATCTCAGTCAACAGTGATTTTTATTTTTTCAGGTGCTTAACCCTTGCAGATTGGTAATTTCGTTTATTGCATTCATTGATATCACATGTTGTCTGAAATTATACTTACGTGAAACCATGCAAATGGGTTTTGTTTTCTTTCTGAGAATATTTCAAGACAAATATAATTGCGATTGTAATCGTGATTACTTTCAATGTAATCGTCATCGATAAATGTGTTATTTTGTTTATTCGTAATTGTAATCGTAATCGAGCAGGTGGCAAGTAATCGTTATCGATTACATTTGTGCTGTAATCGCCCCATGTCTGGTGCCAATGTGACATAACAAACTCATACTGTAAACTCATGGAATTCGTACTGTCAACATCGACTTTTTCCGTAGTGTGATTTCATAGTAGGCCTTAAGGTTGCCAGATGTCCTTGAGCGCCAAAAACTGTCCTTGAATTTGCTATCAAAACTCATTATGTCCTTGATTCTTGAAAAACATGTTGTTCTCCTTGAATATTTTCCGGCGCCCTTGAAAATTCTTGAATAGTTTTCAAAATGTTCATTTTTGAAATATTGATTACATTGAACATTCAAGAATCAAGAACAAACAATGTAAATGAACAGAACAATGTGTAGATTTGTTCCATCTTCAGCATCTTCAGTTGTGTAGTAAAAAGTAAACTATTCAAGAACGGTTGTGTCGTCAATAGTCATAACACGTTTTGTTTAGTTTTCAATATCGTACCAGTCCCGTCGCCACGGGGGGGTGGGATTAGCCCCCCCA
>JGI24159J19872_10007432_pt1 | contig 14357 bp, 7 predicted proteins | sample Ectturendosymbi4_FD_19872 | JGI IMG/M metagenome (IMG submission 19872) | reverse complement strand
CTTCAAGTTGCCACTATTTTGCCACTTGCCTTTCGAGCAATTCGTCACCTTCTCGAACATGATTGACGCACACGTTTACTTTCGAATCAGGACGAGGGCCTATCAAGGACCACCCCAACACAGTTCTAATTGCGTACGGTTCGTCCGGTTTACCACGGCGCTCCTCCAACGACCAAAATACTTCTGGCACGTCCAATCCAATTAACAACAGAACCTCTTAGACGTTTCCTCTGGGAACGTGACACCGTCAAGATGACGCCATCGCTTCAAGGTTTCGGTGCTCGGGGAATGAGGGCAAACGGTTATCCCTTAACAGAAAAAACGTTAGGAAGTCGTACATATCTATTTTCGTGCAACGGTGCTACCGATAAACTGGCTTTGAACCCCTTCTGATGCTCAGAGGTCTTATTTACCGTTGTAAGGGTAAAAATAACCCTTTCACGTGGCACTCCCAACAGTTCCAACAACTTCTCATCACAAAGAGTGGTGGATGATCCTTGATCCAAAAAGCGTTAGTTATGAATTCCGTACCATTTTCTTCCACTCGTACCGGTACAATGTTTAAGTACACACTTGATGCTGTCGTACTCGTACCTCCATAAATACCTGGAGAGCTTGACGCCTCTTCGCTCGTTACTTGAGTCGCACAGTTTCGCGTTTGCCTTTGAGCGTTTTTCGTCTCGTTAGTTCTCCCGGTGTTCTCGATGAAGCAAGGCGTCGTGCTTCTTGTACAGCCGTTCACATTGCAATTGCTCTCCTAATAGCATCGTCTCGAAATGTGACCCTGCTTGAGGCAGTTGAAGCACAAACGACCAGATTGAGCATAGGAAAACCTATCTGTAACGCTTTTTCTTTTGAACAAGCCGCACTCAGTCAAACTATGCTGCTTGGAGCATAGGCGACAGTCAGCACGTTTATCAATCTTACCGATCACGCCGTCCATCGCAGTAGAGTGCACGTTGACCTTCGCGGTTTTTTCCTTCTGTTTGCCGAAATTGAACACTTGGCCATAAGACGAATTAAAATTACTTGCCTCGTTTTTAACGGAGCGCACAACGTCGTCAAAGTTCGCTTCGTGGCTTTGGCGTTCGATTGACGCTGAAACACGTAGCCAACCCTTACGNAAATCAAACGGCAGTCTTTCTATGATGCGCTTAAAATGTTATCGANGTTGTTCAGATCGGCGTCATAATTCAGATACTGTAGCCCAGTGCTGCACTCTTCCAGTTGATGCACAAGACGAACAAGCGCAGCAGCATCGCCCGATTTTACAGCCGGTCCTTTGGCTAACTGGTTAACGTAAGACCGCGCTATTATATGCGGTTGACCAAAGTTCTGAAACAGAATTTCTCTTGCTTTTTGATACCCGCCGTGAGGGTCTAAGACTGCACAAAATTCAATTAAAGCTCTCGCCTCACCTCTCCAGTACTGAAATAAGTAAGGTAATCTTGAAGCCGGATCTTTTGACTTCTTTCCAACGTGGGCTTCGAAGTTGGAGACGAAAACTGGATAGTGAACAGGGTTCCCATCAAACTTTACGAGGTCTGGTGTTGGTAAGGGACTTGCCCCATGCCGTGGCAAATCAACCTCTTGCAGCGTATTATTCGGTTGCAACCAGATAGCGTTACCAGCAAACTGCTTGGGTGCAGTTTCTTCATCGCCGAAAGCAGGCAATCTTCGTTGCGGTCCCAGAGTAGAAGGCACAGGTCGTTCAAGCAGAGAAACATGCTCAAACCTGTCTCTCAACTGAACCATGCTATCGTCGACCCGCCGACTTGGTTCGTCATTTTCAAAGTATTTTGAACTCGGTATTGTGAGCTTCGGCTGGGTTGAGCATGGTTGCTCGACAGTGATAAGTTTGCCTGGTGGTATATATCCACCACGCTCGAAGTCTTCCTCGTAAACCTGTCTTTCGACCGTCGCTAGTTCGAGCGCTTGTTTCGCCTTTCCCCGTTTTTCTTCTAACTCTTTGAGCTCTAGGCTCAGTTGATGTTCCTCTTTTAGCCTTTTTGCTTCTAGGTCCTTAAGCTCTTTTTGCCGTTTTTCTTCTGAGTCTTTAGCTTTCGGCTCTGTTGTTGTTCCTCTTTCAACTGAGTTATTCTCAAACGTGCCAGCTCTTGCTTCGCAATAGCTTTGGCTCTCAAAATAGATGATGAATTGCTGTGACCGCTACTACCACTTTTAACCGACTTAGACCCAGAGCAGCTAGTATGACGACTCTTCCCAGTAGAACGCAGTGTAGGGCCATGTGGAACAATGCCGTCTATATCACTCTTGCTGAGACCATGTTCAGAAGGCCACTTGAAAACTTTATCCTCGAACTGGCCTTTTGGTAACGTATTTCCTTGATCTGTGATAAAAGACCTTCCCTACGAGTTTAGTCGATCACGGCCAGCGCCTCCACGGCAACAAAGTCTCATTCAAGAGGAAGTTCATTAATACTTTTCAAAATCGGCTTCAGCGCCTGTGGCTCAGCAGATGAGCACAACATTAACGAATCTGCTTCGCCGTAACACAGCAGTAGGTCCTTTGCCACTTTCTGCAACTTTTCGGCCATTGACGTCAACTTGTCACAACGCACCAGGCAAATACAAACTACAGTAGTTCAAATCAACTTCAAGTTGCAGTCCCACACTCAATCACTAGAACGCTACNCTCACAAAGTAACAGCAATTCTCATNCACACGCGTAATTCAAACGCCTCTACTTTCGACGATGGCAACCAGCGAGCAAGCTCTAATGCGCTANGATATTGTTCTTAACTTAATGTTACTGCAAGTAACACTGTAGAGTTACAGCAGGCAAATTGTTAACGCGCTCCTTTTAATTCCTTAACGAAAACAAACAAAGACAAACGTTGAAGAACACCGGCGGACGACTCTCCGAAATACACAAGACTCGCTTAACTACTTTTCACCGCTTCAGCGCACTAATACGCGAGCTTCCAGTACGCTAATTGCGAGATACATAGCACCAATGCTATCGCCGCCAACAAAACTACGATCCACAAATGAACACTTCAACAAAGTGCCTTCCACGAAAGTCATAACATATGGTCAATGCAAATATGTAAATGCAGGAGCCAAACAAACCAGCCATGGAGTGGTTAAGAACAATTTTGTGCTCCTTCCCGTTGTCCTCTCAAAATGTAACTTGTTTGATATGGTGGTTTGTTGTTGGCGCTTTATAACTACAATGGTCTTGTAGCGACAGGACTGAGTTTGTACAATTTCTGGGTTCATTTTCACTCGGGTTATTTTGCGTTCTGGGTGAGTTCCCTATAGATCTTCCGCACACCGTGCGCCTGGTAAGAAGGCTACAGTACCAATTTCCAAGGCCTTGGTGAGGCCCGGCCGAGAGTCGGCTTCTCGACCTACCAGCACCGAAGCGGACGCACTTACCACTAAACCACGGGCTCGTCTCCAAAATGTAACTGCTGCCTGATTTTCCGCAGCTTGACCAAAAAACGAAATCAGTGCAAACTCGGTCGCTTTGAGCACAAAGGAGTAATAATTAGACCAACGTTCTGGACATTTCGTCGCGCCACCAACGCTATGCGCGTTATTGCCGTAACAGTTTGTTTCTACCATTGTCGCAAAATTCACTATGTGGTGGATACGTCATTCATTCATAGTGTACATGTGTCACGGTATCTCCGTCTAAGACAGGTTGGTTTCACCTTACTGACGAGGTGTTGTTTTACGCGGCGATTCGCAGGTTCAGACATTTGGGGATGCACGTAGATGAAAATCCAATGGCGAGAAGCTGCCTTCTGAAAGAAGACTAATAAACAGCTCTAAGACAGAATGCCGTCACGAAGGCGACAATACACTCGTGTTCCTGCAGGCGACAGGCATAGTCATGTGGCAGCAGGTCCATCGTTAGAGTGAATAGGCAATCTTGGGGGGTCGCGGCTAGGGCTGCTCCCAAGTCGATGCAGTCTCCAGATCAAAATGTCTCTTGTTAAATCATTTGCAAACGACCTAGTTGTAGGTTGGAACATGGTAATCACTAGAACACTGCGATTTATTGGGAGTGAACCTCATGATCTATTGTCAAAAATTTGAGTAATTCCTTGTCACCTTTCGAATGAATCAGTTTTCGATATTATTTAAATGTCAAGTGGTTTGGATTCATTTTCGAGAAAAGAAAAACGGGAGGAAAATTAAGAGAAGTATTTATTGGACTAAAAACGCTCCTGAAATTTGAAAGATCTATGCGTAGAAAATGTTTACATAAACAAAAACGCAAAGCCATGCCAATTAGTGTTCACAATTTTATGACCACTACGAAATCAACTTTTTGGTATGTGCTGTTACAATTGTATTTCGTCTCTGGGGTGTGAAACCTACTTGTTTTCCAGAAACAATATGCACTCCTTTACAAATTAATTTTGGAACACCACTTCCTTCCCAAAACGGACCGCACAATTGATCAACTACACGCCCTGACTGAAACAGACTTGTACGTATCTTATGCCTTGTTTTTCCAGTTGTGCACAACATTTTCCAGAAAAAAATGTTTTTGGATTGACGTTTTAAGCGTAAAAATGACGCTAAATGTATTATTTTGAAACCAGCGCTTTGGTCATGTTTGGAATAAAATTAATGAAAATCGAAATGTTGGATTAAGATTTTGTCTTCACGATTTGAAGCAGAATCAATATACTTTTGGGCAGAATCAATATCTAAGTTTTAATTGAAAGAAATTAGATTATACTACTTAAATGTTTCCTAGTTCAATTTTTACTCCTCTTTGGTTATTTCATTTTCATGCACAAAACCAGTCTATTGCAATACAGGGTCTTTCCGTATTGCTTTTATGCGTTTCGACAAATTTCTCCATTTATCAACTTCGATGAAACTTAATTTATAGGGCGAAGATAATGACAAAGGAATTCAATTATCTTGCGGATACATTGCCAACGGTTGGATTAAATGGTAAGATTCATTCAGGCCCGTAACCAGGGGGGAGCAGGGGGGGCGAATCCCGCCCTAGAAAATTGTTCGCCCCCCTGGAAAAATGTTTTGGACATAATTAAAAATATTGGACATAGTTCAAAAAATTTAGGCCACTCTCGGAAAACTTTTCGCCCCTCCTGGTGTCCCAAGCTGGTTACGGGCCTGGATTCATTTCAGTTCCATTGCACTGGCTTCTGTACAACTTTCGTATGTCACGAGTGCTATGCGACGCCCATATCTACTTACCTGCGCCATGAGCTACGCGACTGTTGTTGCAAGTGAATGCTGCACTGTGGACGATTCAATATCACTTAATTGGTATGTTTAATATGCATAGGAATTCTCTGCAATGTGCCAAATTCCCATCTGATCGCTTCTTGAGTCATTTTCAGAACATTTTTTAAATAAAGTTTTTGCAAACCTCAAAAATGAATTTTGAAAAATTTTCAATCCCATAAGAAAAAGTTGCCTAACTTTGATTAGGATTAAATTCCTTTTGTAACAACGCTACAAGCACCTGCGAAGCGACAAGAAAATGTGTATCTAACCATGTGTTTCATGCTGAAACGTTTGAAAATTTGAGAAATATTTCACGCCTTTTGGTGAAATTTAATAGTAAATAGTATCTGCGTGTTGGGAAACTTTTCGTTCTTATTCTTAGAAATAGGTCATCATTATAATCNTTTCATTGTTTGAACAACGAGATAGCTCACATAAAATAAGCTTCACCCACTTGTCATAAACCCAACATGCCTGCCTGTGTCAGCNCTTTGCAGGAAGCAATTTTCACAGGTCGTAAAATGCACTCACTCGTTTCTGAGCACACACAATCACACATTATTAAAACATTTTTCACCATTTTCATGGTTAATCCACCTCGTTCCCTAACTGCAATTATTGCGGGAAACGATCAAAAGTCCGTTTTGTCAAACCTTGTTTTTGTCTAATTTATGGTCTCCCTCGAAAACCTGGATATGCATTTAATGTTGTTCTAAAATTTGGATTGACCAGCGAAGCATTATACTATACATAATATTCTCGGTTGTTTCTTTCTAGTAATATTGACAGTGTTCGATCTTAAATTTCTTTATTACTCTGTACGTATTACCTGAACGAGATTTTAGTTTGACGTAGGGTATTTCTACCTAATTTTCCGGTAAGCATTATTTCTGAAAATTTGCAAAAATTCCGAAAAATTCACGACAATCGCATGAAAGAAAAGCAACGCATTTTATTAAATGGTTTAAATTGTGTTCGATGATGAAATGGGTCATTTGATTTCAATTAATTCTACGAAATAAATGTTTTTGTTGAGAATAGTCATTTTGATTTGATTGTTAACGTTCCTTATAATTATACGAAATTGTGATGTTGCAACTCGTCAAACTATTAAAAGATGATAGACAAACAACTACCGAATTAACAGGTGGAGCGAAACGTCTAAAACCAAATGATTGACTCATCCAGCAATTAAATTAGCAACAACACGGATGCGCCAGCTTTTGGGCAGTAGTGAGGATCAAACGCATTAGAACCGTTAAGCTTAGGGCGCACTGTATCTCTGAGTTATTGAGACGTCCAAATACAGAGAATTTTCAGACCCTGCGTCACTAAACGCTGTTGCTCTTAGTTTTTGCACCAGGACACCGTGAATAATGTAATTTTGTTTTAAGCTCTTGTCAAAAAGTTAGTATTCACCAGATCAAATATAAATATCAAGGGTTGTCAGGACATTTGATAACTTGATTAGGCGCAGGTTTTACGCTTTTCTTTACCAATACGCATCTTTATACAAGTTTCTAATGCATTCACCACCATTGTCCCCGATATCGGAAAAATCTCCAAATTTCTCTCACTATTCAACAAATCTGTATACCGATCATTGAATGAAGTAGTTGCTGGTGTTTTGTTTCAAACATGGTTGTTCTTCTGTATTGACTACGTTTGCCAACGATCAACCGCTCTATGATGCATTGTTTTCAGGATTTCTGTACCAATTAACTAGCCTCCACAATCTAAAGGGTTTTAATCTATCAGTAAATTATTAATAAGAAATCGATGTCACGTAACATCAAGCATCCTCTGTCCTACAATGTGCAAGCAATATTTATGTACTTTATTGTTCTTCTATCTACTGTGCCATAGACCTTGTATCTGATCCAAGCTCGTGAAAGCAATAAGCAAGACAGATATATGTTAACCATAAATTCGCTTTTTGCCTTGTCCTGGATTTTCGTCCCAAAAGCAGAAACCGCGAGTGACAATCAAATGGAATCCTTTCCCAGCAAAGAATCAGACACTAAGATCTTATAGAGTACATATATTGTACCTACTATGGAGGCATCAACAGCGTTTATTGAAATATAATCAATAAATTTCAATTTTTCTCTCACCATTCAAGAAATATGATGTATGCATAGGCGTAGCTTTGGAAGTCAATGGGACCATGGTCACCCAAATTTATAGAATATCTTGTCATTTTGTGCTTTGCGAGGGGCTGTCCCAAACAAAATAGTGTTCCTCGCTTAAGATTTGGCCCCACATAAAATTTGTGGACTGGCTACGCCACTGGATGTATGGACTTATTATCTCTGAACTGATGTATGGCCTTAGTATCTCAGACCTTCCGGATAATGCTTGGCTAGAGAGGCTGAGCGCGCCAGAAGAATGGACGTGGTAGTGACTTTGATTCACATAGATTCCCCGATTTTTCGGCTTTGGTGTTGGTGGTCGTGCAAATGTTGAAAGATTCCGTTTTCTCCCTTTGGTCGTGTGAAATCGCCTTCTCTTTCCACTGTGCGTATATTTTTGATATCTTACGTTTTGCAGAAAATCCACAAGCTGTAAAAATATGGGATGATGATATGCAAATGGAAATTGATATGGATGCCTATCAAATTGAGGTTTGACGTTTCCATTAACATGAATATTTGCTTGCTTCAAGCTTGGTTATTTGAAAATATGTGGATAAAAACTAATTCTAACATGATATATCAAAACTCATTAGATGATTTGTAGCCATGTCTGTTTACCAACTGAAAATGTATGGTGTTGAGGGTATCACAAATCCTCAGCAGGTTATGCATCTTGTGCATCCTACAATTTACGTGACAAGTGCTCTGGAAATATAATGTATTTACATTAGCAAATCATTCACTGAACAATCTTATAACACTTCTGTGAAACAATGTTATAAGTAGGGCAACCAAAAGTCAAAATGTTTCTGCCTTTTTAAAAGCCTATGAAACGTCCACGAAAAATTTTCACGCTCATACCATGAGCTAATCCCAAGTCATTAGATCAAAATTTGTTGTTGGGTCCAACTTTTTTGCAGCACAGTTTTCTTCTCTGAATCGATATTTTATTGAAACTGCAACAACTGATATTGATACGCTTTTTGAAGTCATGTTGCAATGCTGAAATAATAATGGGCTTGTTGCAATTTCTGACGTAATAATGTTGTTTTGCCCACTACTGGACGATTGAATATTATATAAGATAGGCGTGGTAAGGCAAGAAACGTGGTCTGACAGTACTTAGTCTGGTAAATTCTCAATCCGTTATGCATATAATGTTTCAATTTTATGGTTTTCTCAGGTTTGAGTCTACTATAGTTAATAATGTACTTATCAATATGTCATCCCCAATGTTAAACAACCAATTTTTTTAATTTTAAAGCGTAGAGTGCATGGATATGCCTCAGGATTAACTTCAACACCTAAACCTGATTTATTTTGCAGTTGCAAACGCAGGAAATTCATAGGTCAAAGTAAAGTCAAAAATTGCAAATTATAAAGCCAAAATTTCAAGTTTTTGGTCAAAACATTGATTGCCCTAGTTACAAGTATATTTCCACTGGCAATAGTTTCGTCTAATTTTGAGAATAAGCTTTCCACATCCCTCATTTTACAGTAACAAAAAGTCGTAAACTAATAATAAGTAACACAGCCGAACACCACTCAAAGTGAGCACTTATGCTGTACATTGGTCTTTGGAAAAGTTGATTTATGAGGTTTATGTTTATGATCTATGTGGTTTCCTGNGTGTATNGTAACGTTCATATTTGAAACTGCTAAGAGTATTATCGAATTGCAATTCATTTTTACAAAATATTCAGAAATATGTGGCTTNATTCTTCTTCGTCGTCGTTTGCGTCAGTTCTTCAATCCACTGCTAGCTGTTTGATAACGCTGATCTTGTTTGCGGTGAAGCCCTGGGTGTTCAACTGCAGATTGCTGGGACTTTGGTCATCCTCGGCAGTTGGGACGCTGCCGCGCCTTGAAAAAGTCGTACCCAGTCCGCACCGAACAAATCCAGCACGGGTAGCAGTGGTTGCTCTCGGAGTGTCAGGTTTGGTTGGCATTTCAAGAATACGTAACAAGGAGGGCAACGTGAAGGCACCTGTCATCCTCCCCGTCGTAGTTTAAAACTGACGGGGAGGACGAAAGGTGCCTTCAAGAATACCGTAGCAAGGAGGGCCACCGGAAGACACCTGTCATCCTCCCTCTTCCATAGTGGCGCCATTGTTTAAAACTCACCGTATGCATAATATTTATCAGATGGAGTTTAAGGCGTTTAAACTACAGAATGCTAAAACCATGACAATATGATATAAATTTAACTTAACAAATAGCTTTTGTCATATCTTGTCAACTGACTTGGCAAAATCAGAAGGGATCAGAAAATGCAGCTGGCCCTCAGGCTTGTAATGTCTAACTAAGGTCCAAGAAGAAGAAACACCACAGCATTCCACTGTAGTCGAATTCACTTATTTATAACTCTTTGAAAAATATTGTTTTGAACAAATGAACATTCACGTCATAAATGAAATCCCAAACGAGGTGTATCTACGCCGGCGTGCATCATTTTGTTGTTGCAAAAGAGTTTCAAGCTTAAAATCACCTTTACTACAAAGACCGTATTGATTCCCGTACATCTGCTCCAACCCAGTTGATCTAAATGTTAGTTAGTAGGCGAGACGTTAATGAAAGCCTTGCGTGCAGTGACGATACTGTACAATAACTAAAATTGCTTAAGCAACGTGTCAACGGCAGCTTGACATGATTAACGTATTTCATTTGAATCTGTGCACCTTTTCAACATGTACTAAGTATTTTGAATTTTACATAAAACTAGTGCTCATGGAGGTCAAGCATGTTGGGAATCACTGCTTGCACGAATCGATGAATGAAATGCAAAACTTTGAATTTCTTAGCTTTCCTAGAGTTGCACTCTGAAGTAAGCAACCCACTTGGTTTTATATCACAAAGATCCTTGCTATCGGTCGTTATCATCAATCACTATTTTTTGATAAAATTTTTCGCAAATGGAATTAGTTAAAGTTTTCCTGTAGAGAGGATTTGTGACCTCCTTAACCCTTGCAGCAATACTTTTGCAACATCCGTGAAAAACATTTCACTAAAAAAAACGATTTCTTCACGCGTGGCTAACATGTAAATTTCGTCAAATCTAATATATTTAGATTGGATATGAGTGGTGCTTCGCTCAGATGTTAGTGACAATAAAGAAAAACTAGTTAAAGTGCTAAATTCTGGTGATCCAACACCTTTCAACATTTCCACGAAAAGCAGTAATAATAAAAGTAAACAAAATAGTGATCACATTTTCCAAATCAATACAGCTTACAATCAAAGCAGACTAAGTGGTGCAAGTCTTGTTCAATGTAATGAAACATCTTGCTATTTTAAACGTGGGAATGTAAGTGTCCACAGTGATCAGATGTATTTTCAAAATTTTGTTAACAATTGTGGTTATCATAGTATTATGTTGGACAATAATCATGGTACTTCTTTGCAGAAGCCATGTATAAATGATTTTTCTATAGAAAAGGACTTATTTCATATGCAATCATTGCCAAACGTTTCTCGACACAACCTTGATGTTACGTTTATATTTCAAAATCCGTTCAAACATGTGTCAACGATTTAGTGCTTCCGCTTGGTGCAAATGAAAATAGCATTGGATAATAAAGCACCTGATCTACAATCGGTGATTGTTGCTCATGTCACCCCATAATTTGAAAACGAATTGGTAGATGATAGGTATATGTTTTGTTCATTGGTAAAGTGATTCTTCAAAATCAATCGTAATGAACTTAACCTAGAGCGTATCAATGGATTGAAATACGCCAGTAAAGGATGAAGAAAACTGCCTAAAGTATTGACCAACTTTTTCCATTTTGCGTGTCAGTCGCTTGCATGCAAATTTGACCTGATACAATTGGAAATGATCATGGATTTCTCTTAATAATTCGCAATGAATCGTATGATGAATTGTGGTAATCTCCATGCCATCAGGAAATTTACTGTAGCCCCGATACAGGGCTGGACAGATTGTATAAATGAACTACACGTCATGCGCCCCTGGGACTAGCGCGGACTAGCAGTGGACAATAACAGCTCGCTAAAAAGAAGACGTCATGCGCGCAGAAGTATTGTCGCTGAAAAATTGTAACGAACTGTTCCATACATGAAACGTGATCAAGCACAAATGATGACCTTGTATATTCCAAGATTCTTTGTGCACTTGATGAAATTTGGTCGCGAATAACCTTTCACTGCCTTTGTGATATTTCTAAAGCGTTGCTCAATCGGAAAAGTATCTTTACAGCTGTAAACACTGATTTTGCAGAGATAGAGACCACAGAGTGCTGCAAAAAGCTGGTTATGCTGAACTATTACCTCTGTTAGTTCTATAGTCATCATGAAACGTGTTTTTGTTTTTATGCACCGAAATCATGAAATCATTAGTGTGTAATGTGCAACGTCTTCACTCCCACACGCAGTGCGCTAGACTTTGAACATGCATCGCAGTAACAAGGAACACACAAAAATTAAAGAAAACGAGCATATATTCGCGACGGCAGTAGAGAGTATAAACTTGATGGCGCTAATACGTTTACTTTGACGAAACACAAGCGTATAAAACACAAGCAAAGAATGACGCCATCATGATCATTATAATGTAGCACTGCGATGACTTCCAAGTACATCGATTTATAAAATTCATGAGGGAGTGGGAGGTTGCGAAGTATCATTTAGGCTGCAGACCTCTTAAAGACGAAGCTACTTATCGTGTAAAGGAAAGAGTGAGAAAACAGTCAGCAAAAGCCTTTTGCTCTGGGTATAAAGTTTAATATGTGCAATACCGTTATATGACTGGAGGAAAACCATAACGGAAGGAAAACAGAATGAATGATCTAAAAACTTGCGAGACTATTGTGGAAATATTGCTAAGGAAAATAAAAAGTCTATATTATTACACCTGAACTCCCACCTTAAAAGATTGACAAATTTTGTTGAATACCTCACACAAAAATGCAGAGCTGTTATCTTCATTACTGCAAAATGTTTCTAATGATTTGCAGGGGCTGGTTGAAGGCATCACCTACATTGTCGCAAAAGGTTCCCCAGGCGAGATTGAAAAAAGCTTTTGGAAAATGGTGTTCGAGCTTCCCAATTGTTTGGTTGTTTGCATGGATGTAAGATGAAATTTGTTGAATTAACTTAAGTGTTTGTACTTGCTTCGGCAGTACATGCACTAAATTGTTTCATTGTTGGAGTTGGCATTAACACATTTCCAAAAATGAATTGAGTCTGAAATACAACGTTTCACGAAACGTTCACTGTATTTTATATTGAAGAATCCTTATTTTAAACGAAATTGAAAACGTTTTTTCCAATTTGATTTATGTCCAAAATGGTTACCAAATCTCAATTCGTGTTCTGGGAAGTCCATACGCAAAACGTTTCAAGTTTCATTTACGGATTATCTGAATATGAACAATACTTTTTGCCATACTGTAAGTGCATTTGATTTTTGTGCTGGTATCAAAGTATCCAAAACTGAAAAATAATTGTAGCATGGGTCATTTCCCATATAACGTTTGCCAACCTATGATATACACCACGTTTGAAGATTAAAAGTGTCACATGAATAGCCCCTTTTTTACAGGGCCACAAAGATCACGTGACAGAATCTTCAAAGTCAAAATCAATCAAAATAGGACAAGCAACATTAAAAATCGGATCCTCTGTAGAACATGGATGCGCCAATGAGAAAGATCTGAGCTATTCAGATGCAACAGTGGTACGTCCTGAATTGCAGATTACTCACTGGTCATTTGCACGCAAACTCTGGCTGGAAAACAAAGTTCTGAAATCGAATTTGTAACCACAAACAATGTTGTTGTGGCATATTCTCCTCTTGTTGTTATATAAAAAAAGTTTGCTTTTAGGTCAAACGAAAATTCATTGGATTCACAGCCTGGCATTCATCAACACCACCAAGCCCAGCAACAATGCTTCAGTTCATATCGGTTTTACAACGACTTGAAAGAATATCTAATGTGGAAAGAACTCTTGTTTACTGCAGGTAGAAAAAGAAAGATTTCATAATTCAAACCCCACTGCTTTATCTTTGGCCTCGTCAATCTCAATATACTAAACATTAAAGCTACCCAATGTATTTCATGCATTTCACGCGGATTCAACGACCATATTTGTCGTTTGATATTTTCATTCTCAGAAATTAACAAAGTGAAGCTGCATTTTTATTACTTGCAGAATGTTGAATAAAGTATCAAAAAATGGAAAATGATAAACCACTGTATTACATTAAAGTTTGTTGAATCTTGATATACATTTTTTGGCAATGGATTTGCAGGAACAGTTAAAACGGCCATATGTTTGATAAGAAAAATTCATATATTGTTTCAAACTGCAAGCACAGAAACTTTTTATTTAACATCAATCCTGCAGTGTTTCAATATTTGTAAGACACGGTTGAGATGCACTCAAGTTAATAAATTGTAATTTATCTTACAGGAAACTAGTTGTGTATTCAACACATATTCACTCTTAATTCTAATAGATATTGAATAGATAGTATTTGAATAAGGACTGAAAATGTGTTAAATACACGACATTATTTTCCCATGAAATAAAAAGCATTTTATTCACTTGCGTACGTCACAACTGTGGCTTACAACTATTGAAAGACAGATGTGTGCAAGTTTGATCGTCGCAAATGAATGAAAACGGATTCAAGCAAGCAAGGTTCTCATAAACCTGCCACGAAGCTAGTGATTGTTTTATTCTTGACCCTGCAGTGTTTTTTGTAACATTGCACACATACAGTATTATGAAATATGAAACATTTACTGTATCCCAATATCCACACGCCATAAACGTGTTTCCACAAATTGTATTCAAGGCACGAACAATTGAAATGCAATGATGGTTAAAACATTGTGACAGATCCAACTACTTATCTACATGGACATGTAACTATCGATTATTGCATACTGTTTTTTTTTTTTTTTCATTTTTCATTTGACTTTTCATCATCAGTTTTGCTTTGACTTCTAACTATCCT
>JGI24159J19872_10007431_pt1 | contig 14357 bp, 12 predicted proteins | sample Ectturendosymbi4_FD_19872 | JGI IMG/M metagenome (IMG submission 19872) | reverse complement strand
AGTTATTTTGCCTCATGAAGCAACATAGGCACAACACAAAAATGTATGTTGTGCATCATAATACACTTTTGGATAGTTTTCGGATACGGATAGTATGATTTCAACTAAAACAGGAATCAGAAACGGAAATCATTTTTTAAAAACAGGGTAGGATCGGATAGCAAATAACGCTATCTGATCAACTCTGCAACAAGCTACAGTACGGAAATAACTATAAGCACTGAAAAATATTGGACTTAATCTTAGACCTCAATTAATTTTTTTTCTAACCCTAACCTGACACATTTACCTAAACAGCAAACCCTAAGCCCGACAAACATTAGTTTTCTCAGTGTATTTGATATGCGGAAGATTACTCCGTTCATGCGCACATCAGAGGTGTGCATGGACTGGATTCTGGATTTTTTGAAACTGGACTCCGGCTACTTCCACCGGGATCAGGAGTGAGGTTTTCTTTCTGTAGTCGAATCCGGATTGGATTTGGGTTTTGTTTTTACTGAAAAAAACGTTACTGGTTGTTTACTTGACTTATATTTACCCGGACTCAAACAAGAGTCAGACTGCTTGAATCTTATTGGTACCGGATCCGGATTGGATTCGGATTCACAGTTTGCAAAACAGGATTGGATCCGGACTCAAAAAAATCAGAGTCCAAACACCTCTAGCGCACATGGCGTGAAGTCAGGAATTTTCACATATTTTGACTCTGGCTCCGGTGTCAAACGAAATTTCTGACCTCTGCGAAATTTCTGACCTATTATTGTTTTTCAGTTATTTTGCTTCTCAGAGTAAAGGAATAAAGCTTGGTGACTACTTTTTTTATTTGTGTTGTGCAAATGAAAACATTTTGGTTAGATGTCAGATACCCACAATATGCTTTAGTACAGGAATAACTATAACCACTAGTCTTGGACCTCAATTATTATTATTTTTCAAACCCTAACGTGACGCACTTACCTACACACCAAATCCTAAGCCCTAATCATAAGTTTTCTCAGCGTATTTGGTATGTAGAATATTAGCCTACTCTGTGCATGCACACATGGTGCGAAGTCAGACATTTCGCAAGTCAGATATTTCGCTTGACACCGGGTCCGAAAGAAGAACACAGAATCCTGCCGTAGTCGATTCCGGCAATCTGGATCCATGACCACCTCTGATTGACCTATTATCCTGTGATGCAAGGCTGGCGTGGACGCAGGAGCATGCATCCCCTCACCAGGCCTAAAGAGGTATTGGCATGACACTTGATTTCATTGAAAATCATCGCCAAAAATATTAGTGCACATTTAGGGCCGGATTTAGCTGATGCGAGGTCCTAGACCTAGGCTAATCCACTTGTGAGGCCACCTCTCCCACTTTTCCCACTTTTACGAGGAACAAAATGGAAAAGCGTTAATCAATTTGCGCAAAGGCGAAAACGACGATATTGAACAGTGACGATTCTAAGGGGGGCGTGGGTGGGCCATTGACACCCCAGATTTTTGGCTGGCCCTCCTTTTTTTCTTAGGTTGACATATACAGTAGATATCTTTCGGCCAGCAATATTTTAAACGATAATTTAAAAACCCTCCAGACCAGTGGCGATTCTAAGGGGGAGCCTGGGTGGGCCATTGCCCCACAGATTTTGGATTGTCCCCCTGTTTTGCCCCCCAGTTTTCTTTCTTAACTTCCCGTTCGTTTGGTTGACATATACAGTAGATAAATTTCGGTCAGCAATATTTTAAACGATAATTTAGAAACCTCTAGCCTGCATTCAATATTTTCTAAATGCATGTTAATCTGTGTTGTTGTTTTTGACTGTTGGGTAACTACAGTTGTTTGTGATGACATGATGACACACATCGGTCATTGCTCGGATCCTGCGTAATATTTAGTCAGACCGCGGTCGTGTGATGAAACATTCATTTCAAGACGAAGAAACAGTCACAGAAATGGGAAGATTGATCTTTAGTGTATTTCAGCGTAAGATGGAACTGGATTTTATTACTGTCAGCGAATTGTTGATTGTTCCAGTAGCAAAAGGTTTGTTAAAACATTAAGAATTGGTTATCCGAATTTATCCTGGCGGCAGTGTTGCGTTCTGCTGCCTTGAACCTACGACTTCGAAACATCTTACATAAGTGGTTCGCGACTTCAGTTTTAACTCCACCCACATATGTCCTGCATTCTCATAGAATTTTGTACGGATTTTCTGTAATGATTCAGAAGCACTTATTTCGCGCATTTCAGCTCTTTGCCCAGGAGATCAAATATTTCTATCAGGAAAACACTTGGAAAAATTCGCAAATCATATTCATTTAGTGAAAATGATTCAAAACATGAAATAACTTAGGCAAAGAATTTGCTTCGGAAGGAGTCGAAGCTGCCTACGTCGCTCGAACAATTTGTTTCATTTACAGCTACTAAAAAGCTGCGTTTGATTTTTACTGTTAGTTGTAACTCTTCCCATCACCAGAGCTTCATGCAAGAGATGTTTTTCAGAAATGAAATTAGTTGAAACTTTCCCAGAAATTCCATGACCAGTGAAAGATTGGGTAACATTGATCTACTTTAAATTGAAAGGTACGAGCGGAAAAATAAACTTAGAATTAGATGATTTCGTTGATGAAATTGACAGTCGACATGATAATCGAAGGAATTACTGTAGTTAAACTGAGGTGATGACAGGGATGTACTGGGGCGGGAACGCGTGGGAACGGCGTTACCACACCTTTTTACGTTTTGCCTTCAAAAGTCTTTAAAGCTGTTTTCAAATGGTTATTTTTTGGATGCGTTCCCACTTCCCACACCTTTTTTGTTAACACTGCATCCCTGGGTGATGATGATATAAAATTCTAATGTAGACTGTACAGGGATCTGTGTGAGAATTATACTGCTCATGGTCTGTTTGTCTGAATCTTTTTAGGCTTAGAGTTAGTGCGTGTTTAGCTTATGACAAGACAGTCATAAATCAACACACGGTTGAAAAGACAACTTTTGAGGATCAGTCAGGGGAAAATTAAGTGTGAATATTGAAATGAACGACTTTGTTGGGAATATTCTGCAAAATACGTTTTACGCCTGCTGTTACATCTTGCTGTCAGATACACGCCCTAACGGCCGATGCACGCACTTGTCTGCGGTGCTGCTTTGCTACTTTAAGTGCAACTGGTGCCGAAACGTCACTGCTGTTACCTGCATACTGCATTGAATAGTCCTCACCCTTTCCGCTGCAGATGGACATTCCACTCGTAATAGTACTTGCGTAACATTTTTATGGTTATACCACAATCACAAATGTCCTAGCTACCACAAAATCGGATTAGTCAGTAGCCACCAACCCGTTGGCAGATGGTTTATTATTTTTTTAATTTGCTTTGTAGCAAAAATATTTTGACGAAACTATTTGGCTATCAACAGTCTGCCTGTCTCTGTGTCAAGATAAAATTCGTGGTTGGAACAATTTCGCTTTCATGTGAATTGTGCTCACTTTCGTGGAGCTGTATTTCGTTCATGTGGAGTCGCCACAATTGTGTACGGAAAATGGTGTTTTGTTTTACATGTGCAGAGCTGTCGATGTTGCATGGTTACTACAGAATATTCGACATAGCAGTACACGTGTGAGATTGGATCTACAGTGGCGTTGGGTTGTCTCTAGTAAATAATAACGCTAGTTCATATTTAACGATATTCACAAGCCTGTGTTGGGTTTGATAGGGTTAATCATAGCTACTTAATCTTCAAAACAACGAAAAATCACAATGTAAGATGGACATTTATGTTGCCCCCCCTACTTTTTCCTTAGCCCTGCAGTCGCCTCCCCACTTTTTAAATTCTCGAATCGCCGCTGTGAATGATACTGAAAGTGTTTAATCACTTTTTCCAAAAGTAGTTGTCTAATTTCTTGCTTACAGTATCTTTCCACAGTTTCAAAGCGTATTTTAGATACATCAATGGCGCATTCGCCATTTCACTTTTGTAGATGCGACGCAAAATGCACCGAAACAAATCTCCTTTCTCTTTTGTCATGTAGCAGTGAGGCAAAAAGTTGAGCATAAAAACTGATCTAAAACTCTTAATGAAGTTTTTCCCAAGCATTGCAAGGGTGTGAACGACAGAACATTTAAGGTGCACTTGTGAGAAAAAAATTGCTGCAAAAAAGCAGAAGCGTAAACGTTTAATGACAATCTTCAAATTTCAGCGCCTCAATTACTTTGTTTCCATAATAATATGTTCTGCTATTCGGGTAAAATATCCTTATTTCGTTTTTATTACGTTTTGACTACCGTACTTGCACCGCCTGATACAATTTAAAAATAAGTTGTTTTCAAGATAATTAGGTACAACCTGGTATAAATCTCATCTTTTTCCATTATTTTATTTGCAGCAGTACATCATTTTGACGGTTTGAAATAGCTGCAAATAGTATAGAAAATAATAATTGACTTTTGAGTGTTTTCGCTTGTTTATTTATGTTTTTTGTGAATATTTTTTTACAATGTTCTGCCACCCTTGTCATCCAATTATGTAGAGTAGCGGTGGCCAAACTGCGGCTCGCGAGCCGCGTGCGGCTCTTTGAGCTTTGCGAATAATTATATATATGTTTCTATTTTGTATTTTTATTGCAAAGTGTAGAAATATTGTAAAGCGGTACTGTGGCAGCTAGCGTGACGAACAGTATTACTTTTGCAAGTCGTTCCAAAAAGAATTATGATGTCACAGAAGAGTAGATTGCAAACAAATTCGTGTTTTAAGATTTTTATGTTGCGGCTCTTTCTAACTTGGGTTTTACGATATGCGGCTCATACATAGAGCAGGTTTGGCCACCCCTGATATAGAGGTTTCTGGAGAATATTTGTCCCACCTCACACCCATGCCTTATGGCATCTTAGCATTAAAGTTCCATAGTTGTATTTTTTAAGTTTGGGTGTCAGTGAAGAGGATTAATTTATTCAAACTAATCATGATCAGCGACATACTCTCGCTGAGTTCACAATTCGGAAGCGCGGCACACTTCAGTCGCTTTGCGACTCCGTAAATATTTTGATTTTCAGTTTCTTCATGCTCACGGCCGTCGACCAAACAAACAAAATCCGGCGTCGGACAAGTTGGTAGAACGAAAATGAGACGACACTCGTGAATTGTCGACAATTGAGAGGACCGTTCTCGAACAGAAGCGCTGTACAAAGAGTGTGTCTCGAACACAGTGATTGTGCTGCGAATGCCAGAAATAGAAGCAAGCTCATGTTTCAGCAGCTAATGAAAAAGGCAGACCGTCAGAGAAACCATTGGCGCTGTCGGGTGACCAGTTGTGTCAATGAGTTTGACAGCTGGAGTGACGGATGTTCCCGAATGCCCTCAGTGGTGGTGACCTGATCTTCACTGGTGATTATTCACACACTTGTTTCAGAAAGTGGCAGGTTAAAAGTTTGTCGGAAATCTGGTACTTCTAAGNGTCAAAAATGCAAAAACGGTTTTGAATTTTGCCGCCGATGCTGCGATTTTACCTACACTACCAACTCTCAGGGGAAAGTCGCGTGTGTGATGCATGGCTCAGCGTGTGACCTGGATGTAATTCGATAAGGTGAACGATAATAACGTTCTTTACTACACCTGCGCCAAGGCTGTCTGAAATGTGGTTGAATGAACGGCCAATCGTCAAGCAAAGCTACCGTTTTTCAATCGCAGGAATACGGGAATTGTCGGTGGACAAATAGCGCAGGTCATGAATTTCGTGAGATGAACATACTGTAGGCACTGTGAAGACTGGAACGTACTGTTGTTGGGAAGCGGTAGGCAGTCGAATGTCGCAACTTCGAGATGTTTGCTATTTCTCTGTTACGAAACTTTCCTGCTCTGGCTGTAGTTCTCCAGCTGATAAGGGCAACTGTTTAACCAGATGTAAGTAAATAACAGGCGTCGTTTTCATTACAACCAAGTGATGCGCTAACTATCATTCTGCCCGTTGAAAAGATGGGTCATAAGTCTTATTTTTTGAGCAAAGTTACTTTAATGTTGATTATTATTCGAAGCAATGATTTAACGGTTTCTCGGAGAAATGAGGATTATTATTTTTATAAACAAAGTTTTCGTTATAAAAATTGATATCAACTTGTGCCTCTGACATAGGCAGTTTTGGCAAAGTGTAAACAAGTTAGTCTTTTCAGCCTTTAACAAACACATCAGTCCTGTAGCAGAAAACTAACCGATCATTCTGACGTTCACTGCTCTTTCTAAACATTCAACAGCTCATCAACGATATCAGTACTTACCTTTTCAGTTTTATTGAAAAAACTAAAAACAATAAAGCGATAAAGAACAATGTTTTTTGAAATCTGAGAAGCTTTTCGGAAAGCGTTTACTTGTCTTATCAGAAATAAGCAGGTACAAGATGTTGTTTGGACGGAAGTTGTAATTGGCATATTCTTTAAACTTCCGCCTCCTTTTCTGTGTCGATTCGCGACATGCGGTCTGATTATTGTCAAGCATTTGGAATACAACACTGGGACCTGCGCCTGATCAAGGTAAAAGCATTCGAAAAGAACTGCAGATGATACCAATCGATGTTAAAACTTCGCATATCACAATATTTGATGCGAACGACAATGTTCAGTGCTGTTTGCGCAAGCACACTTCATTTTGTACAGGACGAAGTACGTGGCACTCATGAAAGGATATTTTTGGAAAAGCGAGGCTGATGGTCCATGTGAGGAAGTCAAGTTAAATAAGGAAGAAAAACACTGGCGAAATTTGCAAATAATAGAAGCCTTGAAATAAGCAATGCCAAATAAATCAAGCACATCGATCAGTCGAAGGTTTTATTTGCTTGTCAAACTTAAACAGCTTTCGTGTTTGGGCGTTCTCATCGCACATATCCACTGTGGAACCTTCTTTGACTGCTGAGCTTTTCAGATTGGGAGAAAGATGGTACTGGATGGATTTCCTTGCTTTCAAAACATTGTGACGTGATTGTGCAATATGGTTTGGGTGATTCAGTTTGTTTGCTTTTATATTTTTGACATATGCTCCAGCACAGCGCAACATTTTCGGGTATTCGCTGTAAAACTTTACAGCTGGAGTTCAAACTTCCAGTGAATGCTACAAAATCGAAAAAATTCCAACTTTGCTGCCATTTTGCACAACGTCCGGAATTTGAGAGTGGTGCAGTAGTCTATTTCGCAAGGATAGAAGCAGAACTATTTCAGCGTTCACGGCACTGTAGCCGAAACAGTTAGCAAATCAATTGAAAAGGTACTTCGATGTTCAGAAGGCCTTCAGCAATTGCTGTACAATATTATGAAAGTGAAGCTTGCCCGGGTGAACACCTTAAATTTTTAAACTATGAGTTTTCTGCTTTTGCTGCTACGAGCGAGCTTCCTAAAGCTGACCCCTGCGAACACAGATGTATGTATAAGTATTTAATGCTCCGATATCCAAGTGTAAAGAAGCTAATGATGTTTTGTTTCTTTTCTCTTGTTGATTGATTGCATCTTCATAACAAAGAAAGCACTAATTTTTAGTTAAAAAATCGTGTTTTGCGTTTGGGTTTCGTGATGAAAGTGACGAAATGTTGGTGATTTCATCAAAAACCTTTGAAATTTTGGTTAGTGAAAAGGAAATGCTACTGAAGACTGTTTGCGCTTTGGAAGCCTTTAAGTGACTTGCATAGAAAACAAATAGATTTTATGGTTTTCTGGTGGAATCTGTAGAGAAACGTTGTTAACTACTCGTCCTTTTTTGGAAGCAGTAGAAATCAAGCATGAAAGATGAAATTTCCGTGTTAAAAATGTGAGCGTCATCATTAGACGTTTCGGAGTACAAGTTTCCAATTACGCTGGATCAAGGCTTCAAGTATAAGAACAAATTATTCAATTTTGTGTACAGTGTAGCAGGCAAAGTTTTATAGTTTGTTTATCAAAAGATCAGCTTTGACAAAAGTGGGCAAGATACCTGTTGTCACCAAACCTGAAATTCATAGGCAAGCAAAAATATTTGTGTGATACTAGCGACATTAACATTAAATAGATTGAGCCTTTTGCTCTTAAACGATTGTCAAAGTGCTGTAGAAACAGAAAAAATTTCCATGGATATCAATTAAGAACTCTTTCAAAAAGTAAATTCACGTAGAGTCGCATATAAGGATAAACTTCGGATAGAAAATTGTACTTTGCTATAACATATTTTACATACGTAAAGACATTTTTTGAGAATTCGAGTTTTGTAGTTTTGAACATAAGATTAAATTGAGAGTAATGATATTCCTGAAAACATATGTTTAAAGGGAACTGTAGGTTAAACGAAGCAGTACCTTTCTATTTCTTCGTAGTTTGACGACCACGCAGACACCTGAGAACTGAGAAGACAAGCCTTCCTTTTTCGTTCCCAACGCGAATCGCGGTGAAAGTCATGAATGGAGCTGTGTCTGATTGGTTTAAGGGAAAGCATTGTAATGCGTTACTGAACATTGTCCGCGAACACATTTTGTCTCAACCATAGAGATCTAAAGCTGCTTAAACGCTGCCCAATCGGTAACATATACGCTCCCCGATTTAAGTTACTTCCTATGTAGTTCAGTTTTAGCTACTTTTGCAATATTGATGTTTTGAGGAAAATGGTGTTTGTAACATTGGTTTTCGAAACTAATCATTTTTTCGACATCAAATGTTAAACATGTCAAAAAAATATTTTTTGTCAAAAGAGTAAGCGTTTGTCAAAATCATTTTCATCCACGGACATTGTTGTGTAACTCCATAAAACACTAAGCACGATTTCTGATATATGCAATCATCTCGTCAGAAAGCTGAAAACCAGGAGATAAAGATATGCAAGAATTGGTTTATTCATTAATATCGCTTTGCAACTGCCATAAGGGTCTACAGCCAAAAAAAGTGTTATTGTTGAAGACAGCAAATGTATCAGATCTCTTCGTCAGTTAACGGTTATATTGACATTATCATCGTTCAGGTTGTAATTTTGCCGACACATCGATAAAGAGTTAGTACTTAATGTCGAAAATAAAAGAGAAACTCAACGCATGAAGCCTGCATGAAGAAGAAATGTTTTTCTTATTTTCCAGGTGGGAAAACAGCTTGCTGGTTAAAAAACATCAACTTATGACTGTGTTACTGGCAATTTAGTTTGGAAATGACTTGCTTCAAGCGAAAGTGACTTTGGTAATAGTGTTGCAGTTTAAATGGCGCTCGCAACAAGCGCTCCACAAACTTCTAACGAGAAGTGTGCCCGTACGGGCGAGGGTTCTGTTGCACCAAGCGAGCATTGTATTTTTTTAGAAGTTTTTCAAGTATTAAAAAATTTGCCAATTTTTATTTTACACAGTGCATGACAAAAATAGCTAAATTTCTCAACTTTTCCGGCATTTCTAAAAACAGGACCCTCGTCATGATTTCGGGGTCCCTCATGTTGTAAAGGTCCTCGTATTTTACACTGTTTCCATCAATAAGCTATAAACTCCTTGAAATGCCCAAAAGATTGTAATCCTCGTTCTCTCATTCGACCAAGAATTGGCACCTCACTGAACTGTATCGAGTTTTGAAGCAAGTTTTGCGTGCCGCTGCTTTCGATGGATTTCACTGTGGGTGAACTCAAACAGACTTGGGAAACTTCAACGTAACAGTAAGAGCTCACGTACAGCAGTGGGTAGCCCGTGTGTGACAAACGAACAGAGGAAAGCTTTAGGTTATAAGATCACAAGTAAGACAAGTTCCTGATAATCAAATCCACTGCAGCCAGGAAAACTGCAGCTCAGTTTTTTTTACCTAAATAGTGAATTGTACTCTTAGTGACAGCTGAAAAGGTACAATTGTCATTTGCTTTCTTTTTGAAGTTGAAAAGTGTCAGCAGATTTAAAGCTGTGGAGCTTATATTTGGAAGTTTAACGTCCCACGTAATGTTTTCTATTGCTAAAAATTTGTTTCGTTCACGTTTGATATTCCAACATATTACTTCTGAGCTATGGTAAAATCGAAGTTCTAAATTTAAGGCATGTATCAAAGCGAACTTTGTGTCAAAAGCGGAACCACCCGGCAACGTGCTGTTGTTATTGATCGTGATTCATTCTTAGAGCTAAAGAACTAAACGCAATACGAGGAATTCTTACGTGACCTGTTACAACGCTTTCTTGATGGTCTATTGTCAGAGCAATGTTCAAACAGAGGGTGACGAGAAGGCAGATTTTTTATGGAGGCAGTATGCATTCTTCTGCTTCGTTTTTTTTTTGCACGAGGGCGTGAGGTAAGCAAACAGTGTAATAGTGGCATAGTACTGACACAACCGGGCGGCGACAAGCATAGAAATGTTTTATGTGGTTGTGTGGTCGACAGGGATCGACATGCCGTTTATCTGCTGAACAAATATATAGCGAAGGCGGGTTTCATTTTGCGTCTACGTCACAGTCCATGAGCGATTGCGCTAACAATCGAGTTGTTTACTCGCCAACACCGACTGTTTGTCCGCTCATATAGAAATTGACTCGCCTGCTTCGGCAAGCGTCACGAAAGCACTTGCAGTAAAAAGTTTTGCGAGATACTGTCAACGACAGTGCCACAAATTTGTCGATCACTGTCAAAAGCTGAAAGCTTGGCTAAACTAAACTCTGTGATTGACAGGTTCGCCACATAATTTGGAATGAATCCAAACTTTTCACACGTTTATTTTGCTTTTCGCGATAGCTGCTTTAGTGCACTTGAAGTAGGATTTGAGTTTTAAATGACAAATGTCCGATTGGACTGAAAGATGTGGATCCAGTCATCGTAGACAATGGAAAAATCACGATAATCCGCTTCCTGTCACAACTTATCGGCAAGAGACGACGACGAGCACGTGGAAAACAGAAGGCAACAGAACCACGTTGCTGGGATAATGCAGAACACTTCTGCTGGCGACTTCTCCGAAAGATTATCTAGCGACTCAGGTAAGGTGATGAATCAAAACAGTGGCAAGTACTTTGTGCGTTGTATATACAAAATCATGTACATTTTTCCACAACAGTTTTGAAATATACAACTTGATTAGGTATAGTTTGATTAATATTTGACACTTACGGAAATAGACACATAGAAGATTTTTTTCATGACTATTACATTCGAATAAAAGCAAGTTGGTAACTTGGGTATTTCAATAAAATAAATAGACATGTTTAACTTTTTCTGTCTCTTTACGCAAAGTTGACTTCACATTTTGCCACGTATCAAAATTGCATTGAAGTTTCTAAAATTAGTTAGAAACCTTCCTATTAATCGTTGTTTTCAATTTCGGCTTTCACGCATTTTTGGGTAGCAGTGTTTCTTTGTGCTGGTTAAAAGTTTGTAATTCGAAAGTCAAACGCCACGGTGATCAAGGGTTTCATGACATAAAAGAAACTGAAATCACGCAAGCAACAAAAACATTTGACGCGGCCCAGCGATATCACGATTGAAGTAAACGACGGCTTTTCGTTCAGTCACGCAACACTCCACTTAGCACAACAAGTGATCACAAAAGTATTGTTGAGGATTAATAATATTCCGTTTTGCAATTGCCTTATCGCCATGAAGCAGGCTCTGTGTTACCAAGCAAAAAGCAAAGTGCCAATGAACAAGTTTTAATCTCAAACAAACCAGTTGTTATTAGAAACAATCCTTTATTGTTTGCTTTCATAACTGCATATTTCACCTCGCTTTTGCTTGCGTATGGGAAAAAACATGTCATGTGATGCAAAAATGAATGCTTATGATGATTGTTTGCTAAAATCTCTGCTTCCTGCATTACTCTAAGTAAAATACTCGTGTTAACTATTTCTATCTTAACAGAAACATGGCTTCTGTTAGGTCTAGGTTGAATGCACTGTTAGGCCTAGGTTGTTAGGCTTTCTGTTAGGCCTAAGTTGAATGCACTGTATATAGCTCACCAGTAGCAAGCGATTAATGGTTCCTTTGTTTTCTGCACATGTGGCTTCACATAAGTTGAAAATTGCACCCTCATTAAAAACTATCGCAAATAAAAACTACGTTCGACACAGCAAATTTTTCAGTATACGCCTACTAAAGACCGCGAAAACAATACTTCTTGATAAGAGTTTCAAGTCGAATTGAGTTTTTCAGTAGCTAAAACGAGGTATTATGAACTAGATACCAGTTAGCGTGTTTAGCTCACTGCTGCGCAACATTTAACAGTAGAAAAAATATTTTTATTTTTTTACTCTGTGCATGTTTTTCTCCTATTGCAGACGAAAGTTTCATGTTTGTCTACTTTCAAAGAACCTCTGTAGCTTTTAAATCACTTATCGTGTGCGAATGTGGCTTTGAGGCAGGAGGCCAAAATGTTGAACCGACACGGTGCAGTCGGTTTTCTGGTGTTACGCATCGAACGTAAAAATCACAGTTCCGAAAACCATTGTCTGTTCGCTCTTATCGGAACTTGCGCTTCTATTCGTTCAGCGTTGTTTTTTGTGAAAAGCGTCCTCTATTGACTTTTCGTCAATACAACGTTGAAGTTCTTGAGCAACGCCGAAGCAGCTACTGTAATTCAAACAAAAACATTTTTCCTTCGACGCGGCGAGCTTAGGCCAGTACAAACGTTAAGCACGAAAATATATATCAGGTTTTGAAATTTGTGGCGAAAGCTCAAACATCTGCTTTTGCACCTTTTTTTGCCGAACGGAGAAAATCTTTGAAACCGTTTTGATTGCGATCCCATGACTTTCAAAATCATTTCGGTGTTGTGGACTGGACATAGCTTTGTGCCCCTAAAAACCGCGCAGATTCATCGTAGTGTTCGATTCTGTAACAACTAACAAACAAACATGTGTTGTTTGTTTCTACTTCATATCTTCTTCGTTCAGTGACACACTGTATACTGGTAGAACAAAAATGAATTTATAAAAAGCATCCTGCCCATTCAAAATATCCTGCATTGGCATTGGGAGTCCAACGCTTTTCTCGGCAGTATGCCTATACATCAAAGTTGCTGGCTTCTGTCTGTGAAATAATAAACTGCCGCCAATGCAGTGCGTAAGACCAAATGTTTGAGAGCGAACAGACAATGTTTAACTAGACTCTCTGCCTCATTCCACGATTGGTTCAACGGCACTTGTTGCATGCTTAGGACGCATATGCTAAGGAAAGACAAATGAGGTTGAGATAGAAAAATGATGGCATTAGTGTCAAACCTTTTTAATTCACAACTTTAAAAAATGCAACCTGTATGTGCATTTAACTTACGTTCCATATACAGTATTTCCAAACAACAACACTGTGTTGTACAAAAAAATATTTGTATCTTGCAAGAAGACCCTGGATTCATTTGAGCGCATATGTAGATGCTCTAGTGGTGATTTCGATAATAAATGTGCTTTCTAGTTTTCGTTTCTTTTTGCTAGACAGCTTTCCCGGTAGCGCAGCAAAGAATTTTGTTCGGGAGGGGCCAGTCGATCATGTCGCCAGTCATGGACGTCTTTCTAGTAGTTGAAACTTGATACCAAGCACCAGCAAAAATCTTACTTAGCAAGTTTGTTTCGGGAAGGGCCATGGGCTCTTCGGCCTCATTTTGGCTACATCACTGAGCTTTTATACTTGTAATTGGCCGGAAATTGAACTTAAGACAAGTCAAACATTAGAAAAAGCTTGCATTTCCTTTTTTCGTCTGTGCCTCCTACGCTTAATTTATCTTAGGACAACTACGTCCAACTCAAATGGCTTACTGAGCCAAAAATTATGTCACAATCTTAACTAGGGCCGCACATTAAATGGCTTACTTTAATCTTAGCAAACTGAATTTAGTCAAAGCTAATGTCCTGGAAGCGTTCGAATCCTAACCGCAATGGTTACACACGTGATAAAATGGCACTGAAGACCACTTGCAACAACAATGTCAAATTCAAGATTATCAAAATAAAGACAAGTTGTCATTTGGGATACTTTTACTACCGCGAAACCCCAAACTGAGTCGCACAAAACTTTCGGCTGGGCCGCATGCGGCCCACGAGCCGTGGGTTGGACATAGCTGTCTTAGGATCTTTGAAATTAAATGTCTATAAAAATTATGAAAATCTAGCCTATAAGCTTACGTTAGCGCTTTCAAACCCCTTCAAAGATCGAACTGGCCATCAAGTAACGTATTGCCGCTAACAACGGTGAAAATTTTCAAAAAGGTGTTGCAAAAGCTCTATACCGTATACGACCATAATAGACTTGCAAGAACACCAACAACAGAACTGTTCCTACAAGTGAACATTGTTTCAGACTAAGTTATACTGCTTTTCAAAGACAGCTTCACACATGATCTGGCAGCTGTCCAACCATTGATCGAGTCAGTGTAGAGCAGGGTTTCTCAACCGTGGGTAAATTTGTCCTTGGGGGTAAATTTTACCTATCCTGGGG
>JGI24159J19872_10007429_pt1 | contig 14361 bp, 13 predicted proteins | sample Ectturendosymbi4_FD_19872 | JGI IMG/M metagenome (IMG submission 19872) | reverse complement strand
TCCCTATGACAATCTGGAAAGAGAAAAATGAATAAGGTCATCGATAAAGGTTTTAGAAGCTGCCGCTTTGTTTCAACAATTGTGAAACACCCTGTATACGGCCGTATTAATTAAGCCATGGTAGCACTTTGACTAAAATGTATAAAACGAAACCTTAGCCGGCCCAAACGCATTTAGAAGAAAGCTTTAGCATGCGTCGTGTGGTAGCAAACACAAAACGTAGAAGTGCTTCTCAAGAATACGAAGTTCCCATTAAACAAGCTCCTTTTGTCGTTTTGTGCATGTAACGCAACAGCGAAGAAAATATGTTAAACCCGGTGAAAATTGATCAGCGACTTATTTTTACTACATCTTATCCTAAACAAAAATGGAAAGGTTTCTATATGTATACGTTAGAATGTTGCATTTTGTTCAGTTGCATTTGCAAGGGAACGGATTCTTTATCAATGTCAGTGTCCTATGCATCTCACTTGCTTATCCATCACCTGTTTGGACCAAGAAACACCAACACAATGCAAGTAGTTTCAAGTTCATCAAAGAATCATCTTCCATCTAAATATATTTCCTAATGTTTAGATTGTACTTCACAAATGGCTGTAAGCTTGGCAGTTGTTTGGTTAAACGTCGAGTTTTTGCGATGCAGATACCAGAAAACAAGCCTTTAACAACCACTAGAGGTAAACTTCACACGACGACTGGATATTACCAGGGTCATCTTGTCGCCATGAAAGAACTAAGAGCAAGACGCATGTCGATTCCTACCATAAGTGACTTGGATAAGGTAAGCACCATTTTCGTAGTCAAATGTTTTTCAACGGGAACAATAACCAGATAATGTGAGCAAGAAGTAAGCTTTTAAGGGAACCACTGAAAAAAACAAGCTTATTCACGAGCTTAAGAAAAAAACGCGAACGAGCTTATTCACGAGCTTAAGAAAAAAACGAGCTTAAGCTTATTCAACAAATCTTTGAATCGTTAATCATGCTGACAGTCTTTTTCCTTTTGTAAACAATTTTAAAAATTTGGAAACTAAGATTTTTCATAATTTTTAATGCAAAGAGATTCATGCGTGCAGTTGGCTACTGATAAATCGCTCCTTTTACTTTGATTAAAATTAGGTTCGGAGAAAATTCGAAATTGTTTGGATAAAATGATCAAAATTCTAAATTTTCAAAGATCTATGTAGATTAAAATCACCAATCCTATTGCACATTGAAAATACTATTACTACAAGAAAAAAAAATCTTACCTTTATAACAAGTTTGAATAACACCGTCTCTTTAGATACAGTAGCCTACCGTTACGTAAATATACCCTTTGCAAGATAGTTGCAGTGTTTTTGGTGTTTTCTGCTACCGAAGTTCGGAACGAGCGTGAAAACTGCTACAATGAAAAAATTGGCAAAGAACTGAAAAGCAGTTTCTTGTAAATGGAACATTACTGCTTATCTTTATGCTGTATATTCCATATTGCGAAACATAGTATTCAAGGTTCATTGTAACGAAAATTTTCTGTCCTTATTTTTAAAAAGATCTACTACCGCAGAAAATATCGTAACTGCAATTTCTTAGTCTGTGTAGACTTTCAGCAATCTTCATGTCTACTTGTTCTGAAGGAAACCACATTTACCTCACCATTTCCTTATATAAAACAATGGATAAATTGTTCGTGTTCCTTCAAATTAGCAGTTATTGGTGACATTTCACTTGTGTATGAGCTTAGCGCTTGCTCACCCTCCTTTTTATGAATGAACGATTCGACTTATATTTGATACGGTAGAAACCTAAAGTCGCATTTTTATTTCGCATCAAAAACTTTTGTTTTTCTTCGTTACGATTTATTGCTACTGATCAATATTTTCAGGAGAGTGTGAGTGATAAATGATTATTTGTTAGGATTTACAGCAACTGCCTTTGTTGGGTTGCCTAAATTGTGGAGTAACTACAAGGTAGACACAAGGCCGCCTCAGTGAAGAAACCAGTAGAAAATGCTTTGTGACATGTAGCTGTTGGTTAATATACTTAGAACTGCAATACGTAATGGTTACTGGAACAGATTGCGCATTGTTCACAAGCGCTTGGGGTCCTGATTCTTTTTGTATGAATTCAGCAGATAATTTACTGCGCCTTACACGTTTTATCAACACGTTTCCGTCATATGTAACTTTTGCGATTATAAGCAACCTTGCAATTTGAAGTAATTAGTGGTACATAATGCAGCCTTGGTTCCTTGCGCCGATTGGGCATGTCGATGCGAGTATGATTCGCGTGGACAACTTAGAAAAGACTGAGTTGGGTGTAAGTTTGTATCATTTAAGTTTCATTGAACAAAGCTGCATCGTGTGCAATTAAATCGTCCGCTGAAGTAGATGGGTGTAGTCGTGGTGAGTTTGGTGAGATTATGCAACGTCAACGCGCTTTGGCATCAACGCGGCGGTCAACGCCTTAAAAGGTCTGTAAAATCTTGTTAATATCGGCGTGAAAATATTCGTCTCAATGCCTTTAATGGCTTCAGCGAAACCAGGTGCTAGAATTTCGTCTAATGTGGTAGGATATTGGGTGGCTTTATTTTTAATGTGAAATAAGAACGGACAATGCAACGGAGCTGATTCTGAAAATTGTAAAACCCCATCAGCTCGCGCAGATTCATCTTGACCTACGTTTGTCTCCAGAAATCATGCAAGACAAATGGTTTCTTTGTTTTGCCATTAACTATCATAGAAGGTTGCAGAAGCCACAGGAAGTTTTCATCTGCATCATTTCAGTTGTTTCGTCAAAATATGCTAGCCTCTTACAGAAAGCTGTAAATTCAACTGTGGAGCGCCATAGCCTGACGCATTGAATGAGGCCCATCTTTAAAGTTTTTCAGATAGCCCTTTTGTGTTTTCTTCAGATATTCATGTTAAATCACGAACATATATGCAAATTTTATGGCGCCAACTACGATTACGGGTGCGTGACAGTGCTAACAGAATACTGCAGTCGTGGATCTCTGCAAGATCTTTTGCGGCATCATCGGGAGTGGGATGATGTTTTCAAGTAAGTTTGACCACGTTTTCCTGAAGGAAACAGGCCAGATATGAATTTCAGAAAAATGCTTTTGATCATGTCACACTGCTGTTGAAAAAACGAAAATATTTTGGTCTGAAACATTAAGGTTTGAAATACCTTGATGCATTTTGATTGCTGGAATACATTAAGCTGTACCTCGCAAAGCGCAGATGATGTCAGCATTTTGGTTATCAGTTGCTGGTACGGTTTGGAACGCGGTTAAGTCGACAAGAAAGATCGTTGTGTGTCAGTGATCGTTGTGTACCAGCGTTTGTAACGTTTTATGCAAGTATGACTTGACCACTTCCTGGTGGCATCAGGCAGCCTTCAATTACTTCGATTAAGCGGGATGCTGGGCTGCATAAAAAATAGCGCTAAACGACTAGGCATATGCATTGTACCTGCAAATTAATGTTGAGGTATCAGAAATCTCAAAGCAAGATTTCTGCATATGAAACGTCTAAGACGAAAATAACAGCATTCTTGTAAGATTTGTGGTATATTAAGCAGAAGCGATCAAGTCCAACTTCACACTACCACAAATTACGTAGAAAATAGCGAACTTGGAAGTGGTTTTTGTAACAGCAATTTTATTTTGGACCCACCGTCTCTAGAATCTTGTAAATGTCTTCGTGTAATTTCACCATTGTCCATAACGTTTCCTTCAATTTTAGAAACATTTTTGTTTGGTGAATATATTTTCAGCTTGAATGCCATCTGAAAGCATTCATTGATGCTGCAAAGAACGAGGCGAGGAGCGTATTTAAAATGTTAGACCGGCGTTATGCTTCAGCGTCATTCGGGATGCACAATGAATTGCTGGCACAAGGAGGTCAGAACAGCGACATATGTTAGTGTCGCTTCAATTATTAAATCTCTTTGCAGAAACTCTTTACTATTTGACATCGTCAAAGGAATGATGTACTTGCACAGCAGTCCTATTCGATCACATGGCAATTTGAAGCCTTCGAACTGTCTGATTGACAGCCGGTTCATGGTCAAAATCACTGATTTCGGAATGATTGGTCAGAGGCTGAAAGGACGGAAAAAAAGTCTTGGAGGAAGAAGTGATCCTAATCACAGTACGTTAATATGCCAAATGTCGGAATTAGAATTGTATACCGGAACGTTCTAGAAGCAATTAAAAGCTCCAAGGTTTCTGTAAGCTTTGAAGGAATAAGTCGACTGGGCTCTGCTTTCATGTTTTTGCGATGACTCAAACCTGCACATGTCTGTATTCATGTAACTAGTCTCCACAAAGATGTTAAGCAAGTAAATCAATCACCAAATTTTTTTATGTAGGAGACCGATTTCATGTCATACTACGCATCTTCAGTCCTAAAAACTTATTCAAACTGCATGTTCTATTCGAATAAGATTTTATATGACCATGGATGAGCAGTATTACGCAAAATCGATAAAATCGATTTCCTATATAAAAAGTTGCCGACTGATTCACTTGTTTGCAGCCTTTACGGAGACTGGTTACGTTCCAGAAGCGTTTGTTGTTATAAATTATAATCTACTGTAATTTGTAAGAAACAAGATCAACGAATACAGAAAGTTCTATCGTTCTCTCATTTCTCAAACCATACCTCAAACTCCAACCACACATCATTGATTTAATGCATGTAACTGTGTAATACAATCATGCTTTGACAATTTATAGTCAACGTGTGTTGAACTCTATTGTCCAACAAGGTGCAAATCGAAAAAGTCAGTGGTGTTTCCTGCTGAGCATTTGTACAGTTTATTTATTAAAAGCTTAAAATAAAGTCAAAACCAAAGCGCAAGTCACCCGTATGGTGGATCTTTACAGGGATCACAAGCAGGAACAACAAACTAATAGGAAAGACAGGCTATAGGATGTCGTCAAGGTGATATGAGGTTGTGAAAAAATAAAGTGACAAACGGAGTCAGATATCTAACCTTTACAAACAATACAAGGTAAAAGCATTAGGGTTTGCTACTCTTCCAGTTGTCTGAGTTAATTTAGTTTGGCTATGATGAGTAAAATGAAAATATGACAAAGTTCTGTATCTGAGGAAAATATTATTAATAAATTAGGACCGTAACGAAAACTTTACAAAGCTTACACTGCCGCATATCCACCGACCAGCTGTAGTTCGGTCACTTCAGACATCATAAGTTTCATACAAGATAATATCAAATGCTTGAAAGCGGTAATAAAAACGTATAATTAGCTATCGCACATGAGCGATAAGTGGAAACCTGACAAAATTTCCCGAAAAATCTCTGTGAGGGAACTGGGGAGAATTTTATGAACATTGAATTTTCGAGAAAAGCATCGTTTTGATGAAGATCACTCACAATAAACCAACCAAAAAACTACTAAGAAAAAGTGATAAATCTTTTTAGAAAAACTGTGGACAGCTCCTGAACTGCTGAGAGCGATTATTCCACCGATCGAAGGCAGCCAGAAGGGAGATGTGTACAGTTTTGCCATCATTGCCCAAGAAGTACTTTATCAACGGGGAGTTTTCTACAGGAAGGAAGATTCCCTGAGCCCAGAAGGTATGACTCTATATTTATAGGCAAGGTGGACGTTGTGCAGTTCAGCACGTATTTCAATAGTTTTCTCTGATCTTCACAAAACGTCCGTATTTCTTCAACCAAGTTCAAGAAGGATAGTTGAGAATAGTACTGACAATATGACTAAATGTCTCTGCATTGCAAAAACGTTTGTAATCAACCTGAAAAACAAATTAATCAAATATGTTTTAGATGACAGACCGTCAAACGCCACCCCCTAAAAACGAAAATAAAAGTTAAAAAATGAACGGTATCACATATAGGGTTGAAAAACCCGATGTTCATGTTCGTTAACGCTCATGTAGCAAGTGCCTGTAGGAATGTAGATGTGACTGAGTCCGCTGGGTGTCCATGCAAAAAATCATTGACAACCAGTTGAAAGGAAAAAACCAACCGATGCAGCTAATTTTCGCAGAGAATGCCTATGGCTTCACGCCTTTACACGGTCGCTCAATCCGTTCAATCCCTTTGCATTTCATCAAAAATAGGAGCTGTTTAGCTAACTTTATGCCGTAAGCGGTGACATGGTGGCTACGTTTCTGCTGGGACTTGTGTAAATAAATTGCGTTTCGTTCTATTTTCTTCTTGTTTACGATTGCATCAGTTTTGTGTTTTGATTATTTCTGGCGAGCATCAATCGCAAGTCAATCGCACGTCACGAGAATGTTTTGCACAAAAATGACGTACAGTGCACACGTTTTTTCAGTAACGTAGGCAAGCAAAAGCATACACCTGGTACGTAACGGCATGGAAAATTTTACGTATTTCAGAAAGCGTTAACATAAACTCAGAAAAAATGTTGACTACAACGTACCCTCAACCTCAACCGTGCGTCATAATCGAGTAGATTTTCTGAACAGGCTGAATTTCAGTGTACACGCCGAAACAATCTCCCACGCTCCTCTATTTCCTTTTCTTTCGGAATTAAACGCTCGTATTCGTAAATTGTCGTCATGAACTGGATATCAAACCTAATTGACCATTTACGCAGATATCGTACAACGCGTTGCGGCGCCGAGGAGTGATTCCGAAATTTTTCGCCCGTGCCTGGACGACGACGGCAGCGCAGTCATTGACCAGCAATGGAGGAAGACTTTGCGGAAGTGTTGGGCTGAACGCGCGAAAGACAGACCGGAGTTTCACGAGATTCACCAAATTGCAGCTGGGTTGCAGAAGTATGTTTCCGGACAAGAATTTTTCATAATTTGCTTGAGTTCCAGTGCGATCTTTGAGCGAATCATTAAGGAATTGGTTAAACATTACCAAATCTTTTTGTAAGTTATGGACAGATGTTAACCTGGAATACCTCAAAATCGCATTTTTGCTCGCACCTGCGAAAACCTTATGTATTGCTATTGCTACCCAAATCCTGACTAAAAAACTAAAAAGTGGCATGATGCGTTCCTTTGATAAAATTTTGAGTCGCCAAAGTTTTATTAAAACAAAGCTTTTTCTGGTTTGTCCTGTAAAGCTACTCGACGTCATTTCTTCTTGATTCTAACATACAGTAGTTCTAGTGAATAAACTGCATTGTCGCAATCAGCCGAAGGTTGTTGCTGCGTTTTACCTGTCGCTGCCATTGGCAAACTGGCTGCTTGGCATAAATTGAATTATCTTGAATGGTTATGCGTTCGAAGAGACCGAAACGTAGTTAGATCGGAGTATTTTTTGCGGTGAAAACTGAAAGGTGGTGGGTTACCTTTTTCTTTGAAAAACTAAGCCAATACTTCCTAGGAGAGCGCTGGTTGGGTTTACAGTGATAGCTGGTATTGTTTTTGGTGGTTAATCCATGCTAACCACGCGCAATTACATTACGCCGCCTTGAGCTGTTTAAGTGACAAAGGAAACCAACGAATTTCATCACGTGAAAAGGTTTGACACTGGAAAGTTGGTGGAGCGCCTGATTTGTGTATAAATCTTGCAATGGGCCCAAAATATTCCTTAGAATTTTTCAAAAACTTTACAAGTGAACGTGCGTCGGTGTAATTTGAAAACGTAGTTGCCGTTTATTGAAAGAAGTGGGTTTTGTTTGTTGTAAGTAGCTTGAACGTCTTTGTTAAGATGGTAGCTCAGTGCATGGAGTTGATCTACCTCGATAAACCCTGAAGCGAAGTTTGTTCCAAGAAACACTGATTGGTGAATTGCGGCACGTTTAAGTGAGCATTGTAACAATTGATAAGCAGAAAGATTGTTTTAGTTCTGAGAAAGCATCGAGACGAACGATACAGCTATCTGATCGAAAAGCAAAAATTTTTTGGAACGTGATATGCACCGGCCGCAGAAGTCATGCCGATACAGCGTTTAAAAACCGCGAAATTGTGAAGTACTGCTTCACACATCCACTTAAAAGAAATTACGTCTTGGAGGAGCGAAGATCAGAAAAATATTGCGGAGAAAAACCAATAACAAAAGTGTTTTCTCAAATTTGGCGAAAACATTTTCAAATACCAATATTTGCTACAGTATCATTAACGTCTATAAATCAAGCTTCTCATCAAAGACAACTCAAATGAAGCTCAGGAAGCAGTAGAATTTGTCAAATAGCACTGTTTATGTTTAAAATAAACTTCAAATGTTCCCGACATCGAGACATTTGCAGTTTGGTGCATTGCAACATTTGAAAAGTCCGAAGGCTGTGATTAAAAAATAGCAAAATTATGTTTCAGGTTACTTAAACAACGCTGAGGTGCATTACTGCAACTTCACGAGCTTGGCTAAAACTTTAATAATTCTAAATGTGCGGCGTCAGCGTTTCGAGATTTGGGCATTGACCAGATGCGTTTTGATTTTAATCAAGTTTCTTTGCTCCCATAACTTGAACTGTTGACTCAAAATAAAAACGGTTATCTAGGGTTTGTGATAAACTATTTGCGTTGTGCTTAAGACCTATTTTTTCAGTGACTTGCATAAGTTTTCTGCACTTATATCGGCGATATTCAACCACAAGCAGTCGTGCTGCTTCAGAAAGTCGGTTGCTGGAAGAGTGCCGAATTAGGAACAAAAAAGAAGCTTTATACGATTTGTTGAGTCAAGTAACAACTTTTACGATGCAGAAGATTTCTATAAAGTTGAGATAGTACGCTTGTACGAAAAAGCGAAGCAACAATAATTTTTGAAGGATGCATTATAGAGATAGGGTTCTTGAAGATTTGGCCTATATGTGAAATAACTGCATGGTTTAACGTTTTGATGAAGCAGTCACCATTCGCTTTTTGCGATTACGGCAGTTTCGCAATGTGTTCATTCGTTTATTAGGCTGTGTTTAAATAGAATATTGAAACCCAAGACGCGCAAAAGCAAACTTGTAGCGCTAATATCAATTTGCTGTGGCTTATAAAAAGTGCTTGCACTTCTTCCGCACCTTTATCTGTTCTATGGTGAGCAGAATGAAATTCCTTGACTCGTTTTCCATGAAATGAACGGCAGTGTATCAACAGCGCTCAATTGGCAAGAATCAATAAATTCACAAGTTGAAAAAGGTCATTAAGCTGTAGTGCTTGTCACGTTCCTAAAAAGATATCTTTGTGCTACCATTTTTTGTTTGAAATGTTCATATTTTGCAGAGACAGCAATCTGGTTGACAGTCTTCTGCAACGTTTGCAGCAATATTCTTCAAGGCTGGAAGAACAAGTGGAAGAGAAGACAGAGCAATACAAGGCTGAGAAGGAAAAGTCTGATATCCTGCTTTACCAGATGTTGCCAAAACCTGTGGCAGAGAGATTAAAGATGAACACAGTAAATACATCTGAACAATCGTTTTTTGGTGCAAGTTGCTAATTTTCATCGTAGTTTTGAAAAATGTCGCGTTGGGTATTAAATTTGTTTAGAAAGTAAAATTAAGATCATTTCTTGATTGTTTCGCACATCGTGTATACGTTGCAAAACAAGGCTTTATCGACAAAAGCATTTACCGTTCATACATTTCATTGCTTTCATTGCCTACCTAAACTTTCCTGTCGAAAAAGAAGAGACTTTGTGTAATACTGCAAGTAATGAAACATTCCAGTCGGTTCAGTTCTTGACTGATAGTTCGCTGCGCATTCATGCAGAAACTGTTCATTCAGCGCATTCATGCAGAAGCATTCACTCTTGGTTTTGTGATTGGCTTGTATTCAATTGTCATTAAACGTGTGCTATGACATATGCCATACGTGAGGCCATAGGTATTTTTCGGAATTAAACGCTCTTATTACGATCGACTTCAAGAATGAAGCAAACACATAGGAGATATAGGAAACATAAGCATAAATACTTATTATCGAAACACCCGTTTAAAGCAGTGGTTGTTAACCTTTTCTTTGCCACACCTCCCTTAGGAAAATGTCATTTGTTTCAAGCCTTCTGATTTTAGCTAAGTAAATTGGACTGAACATTTTTTCGTTCAAAAACTTCCGATGTTGCAGAACGCGTATGAGCTTGCTTCCCCTCTTGAGATTTAAGGGGGTTTGCTGCCCCACCGGTTAAGAACCACTGGTTTAAAGCGTTTTCAAAAACCATGTTTGTAGCAAATTCTCGCAAGACTTTACGTAGAAAACAAAGCTGCACGACTTATTAGTTTTCCCAGGTTATTATAGGGGAGAACATCTCTGACGTCGTACTTACAAGCAGATGTTGAAAACATTTGCTAAGAACTTGAATAAATTGCAAGAAGAATATGGCCAAGAGGGACACGTGACGTTTCAGATCACCATATACCATTTCATTATTATAAACAACTGGCATGAACAACTTTGAGTTAAAAAATAATGCAAGTAGCTGACAGCACTGGGTCTAAAGCATTCCTTTGCGCCACTATTAACGCCCAGCACGAGCCTGAAAAGGCTGTAAAGTGCTGTTTTTCCAGTCATCAGTGTGACGCAATTGGGTGTCTAACCCACTGTGTACTTAAGATACTCGTATTCTTCCGCTGTACCATTTAGGCAGCTGGATTTGAGAAATCGTTTCTAACGTTGACTCCATTTTCAGTCTGCTATTCATCCATCGAACTGTAGTCGTAGTCCAGCCAACTCTGCTTTGATATGAGCATCACTAGTTGAATATAAATCCCTTGTGTTTTCGAGGGCTTACAGTTTAAGTTTCGCCTGACGGGTAATTGCAGCTTAAGATACAACACTTGTAGGTCTTTGTCAACGAGATGTTGTTCCAACGACAAGGGATAAGTGCCACCGCAGCAACCGTAGACCCAACAAATTAAATCCGAAAAGCTCCTTTTTAGTAGTTGAAAAGTACTGTGATTCAATGTCGGGACTGTGCCAAACTTTTGGCTGGTTTCTTTGAGTTACTGCATGTCCGAATAGTTATAAACGTACCCGTGGATGCACAGCCACTGTGTACTTACTATTAAAACGCTTATCCATTGTTACTTTACAAAAATACTGATGTACTCTATCTTGTCGTTCGTGCCCCAATATTTAGTTTCTTTTTAGAACACGACGTGACTGACGATCGCCTTGTCTTATTGCAGGATGTCATGCCAGAAAGCTACGAAAGTGCCACTGTGTGCTTTAGTGATATTGTCGGATTTTCGGTGATATGCCACGATAGCGAGCCCTTGCAGGTCGTTAAAATGTTGAACGATCTTTATACGATGTTTGACCAAATCATCGAAGAATTCGACGTTTATAAGGTAAGAATGTTTGCCTAATGTCGAGAGTCACGCATTCTTTATCAAATTTTTCAAACATAGAACTTAAAAATTCCACATACGTTTTTCTATTAAAGTTGGGTCGACATATTTTGGTCTTTCGATCACACCAAAATCAAGTAACCATTTTCAGATTTTTTGAAATGTGAAAAGATTTCACACACCAGCTCTTTGCAACGTGCCTCGATATAATGTTTTAACGGTTGCCTTGATTTTTCCCAGGTCTTCATTTTACTATTATTACAGTTACCGATTTATCAGTCTTATACTTGCAGGGTTTCAAAAGTATTAACAAGTGTATTTACTATACTTCTTCGGAATAATTTTTTTATGCATTTCTGAAATTCCTTTCTAGGCAACTATAAAGTAATAGCAGGTTCATTTGCTCCTTTGCCCCATTTCCTTTTTGTGCATAGCCGCGGCTTCTGCTGCTTCTGGTTCTTGCTACATCCAAGCAGGAGATTGGCACTATGGCGTTGGTCTGTCAGTTTACAAATATGCGTTTTCTTTTGACAGGTGGAGACAATCGGTGACGCGTACATGGTCGTGTCAGGTCTGCCTGAGAGGAATGGAAATCTGCACGCCAGAGAAATTGCACGAATGGCTTTATCGCTAGTAGACAGCGTCACCAATTTCTTTGTCATTGAGTAAGTTTTGCTGTACAGATAAACAAGATTTTAATTTCTGTTAGTCTTCTTGTCTTGATGAATACATTTCATTATAGACTAAGCACTAAAACGATTGCAGGTTTGCTCATGAACAATTGCTAAATCCACAGCCTTCACTCCTGCCGTGTCATGTGACTATTCAACTAAGCAAAAGACCTGGATAAGAACCATAGTTTGCGTGTTAGCGCCATCTGTGGCCATCGTGTTTTCGTAAATAAAGGGCAATTGTATAAAATTTAATGGGCTAAGCTACAAAGGAAAATTTTTTGTCTAATTCTAAGAATTGGATTTAAACCGCTTTCTTCTTTGGATGATCATATTTGTCTTGTGTATACCTTTAAAACACTGCCATTGTCCATAATTTTTATTTTAACTGTTGCTGCTGCAACGTCACCATTCACTTTTACCTTGTGTTCAACATGCATTAATTTTAAACTGTAAGCAGTGGTGACAAAATAAAGTATCAACGGTCTATACAGGAAACCGCTATTTTTTGAAAATGCCATTCATTGTTTGGCGAAGGTGCAAAAGTTGTGGAGTGTAACTAGCTAACTAACATTAGAGGAGGCTCTTTCCTATTGCGAAAAAGTAACATCAGCTCTGGATTTATGTCCACAACCTTCGTTCTGAGAAAAAAGGAAAAATTTTTCTGTAAAAAGTATTTCTGTCTCATGAATTGGATAAGCCAGATTTGCTGCATTTACCAGTTGTTAGAGTTTTTTGTTAGTTTTTTTGTGATGCAACATCGCAGATCAAACACGCTTGCAAGCAAAAAACTCCACTAAACAAAAGAAGTTGATTTCAGTTTAGCAGAGGAAAAAGCAGGGAGCTTACAATGTGTCTAAAGCAATCAAACTAATGTGAGGCCCAAATTACAAGGCTGTTTTACTACTTTATATTGATGAAAAGCGGGCAACACGAGGAACAAATAACTGCATCCTCTGATAAATGTTTGGCTTTCATTGAAACTGTCTGGAAAGCTTGGTCGTTGTCTCTACGAGAACAAACACACCCGTTAGGAACATTTATTAAATGTGCGCCACAACAACTGTGTAATTACTGTGCAGTAAAAGATTTATTGATACGATGTTCAAATTATAATAGAAAATAAGTTTAATGGAAAAGTTTACCCTCTTAACTTCAAATTACTGCAAAGTTACCTCAATACCATGGACTCAAAGGTCGAAGCAAAATATTGGAAAGCATTTTTATAAACCGTACACATATTTAGGCTCGCATGGCTAAACCTCCTGCTAAATGTTGCTGATCTGTACCCGGTACGTGACCAGCTGCATGCTGCACAACCATCGCGCATAGGATTCGTACTCCTCATCTTTCTTTACAAAATGTCAGCCTCCAGCATTTACATGTCTAATAATAATATTTGCAGCGCAGAACGTTTTGGTTACTCAGCCACAATAAAACTTTAATTGAATGCAGGCATATGCCAGAAGTCAAGTTAAAACTACGAGTTGGCATTCACACAGGACCCGTGGTGGCAGGCGTGGTCGGCTTGAAAATGCCTCGATATTGCCTGTTTGGCGATACAGTGAACATGGCTGCCAGAATGGAGCAGAATGGAAAAGGTAAGCCCCGTGGTCTTCGACAACACTGTGTGTGACAATTGGTGGTAATCAATGAACAAAGCATGTTTCCGAAAATCTCTTAGCCAGTTTTGCGATTATCCCAAACAAAGACAAATTTGAATTAATTGGTGTCAGCGAAAGTTTGTTAAATTACAGACCTTATAACTTTCTTCCTACGATGAAATTGTACTTTACCCATAGACGTAGCCAGGGGTGCAAAGGGGCCATTCCCCCCAAATTTTTGGAAAATGTAGTCATTTTGTGCTTTGAGAGCCGTTTTTCCAAACAAAATAGTGTTATTCTCCTAAAATCGAACATTTTGCCCCCCCCAATTTTTTTCCCACCCCAAATTTCTGGGCTGGCTACGCAACTGACTTTACCTGGCCTTGACCAGTGTTGGCTCAGTGTCCTACTCTGTAGTAGTGTTGTACAAGTGTTGTAGTTTTATCAGCCTGTGTTGTGTAGACAGTGTGTGCTTGTACTACGGACTTCGTGTTTGAATACAAATTTAATTGAAATAAATAAAAAAAAATAAAATGTACCTGAAGTGATAAGTCTGAAGTATCCACTGAAAAATAAAGCCTGTTAATCGGTGTGTCTTTTGCATAATGAATAAGAAGAAGTACGATCCTCATCAGTTGTGGACATTTTTTCTAAGGTTTGTGCTTGCTAGCATCAGACTTAGAGACCGCAACTATTGTATTTGAATACCTAGACCAGGGGTTCTTAACCGGTGGGAAATTTCCCACTGGTGGGAAATTTTATCCATGCAGTGGGAAATTCTTTCTGATTTGGTGCAGTGAGAAATTGTTTTACTCCAATACCTAAGGAAGGAAATCTAAATATTAAGTCACAAACTT
>JGI24159J19872_10007427_pt1 | contig 14361 bp, 10 predicted proteins | sample Ectturendosymbi4_FD_19872 | JGI IMG/M metagenome (IMG submission 19872) | reverse complement strand
TCTTTGATGTTATTGTATTTCCTCTTGCTGCATTCGTGTTATTTCGTGGTTTGAGTCGCAAAAATGCATGATTAAACCCATACCATCATACACAGTAAATGTCTGAGAGCACTCAACCGGAACAACTCTGTGAAGCAGCAGCCTGTCACGTGACGCGTCATGTTTTTTGTTGGTGCGGACGAAACGCAAATGGAGGAACTAGTCGCATTCATCTAAAAAAGATTACCAAAAACCTCATCACTTCCCTCCAGTCGAGGGTCAGCACCTGCAGAGAGAGTACCTGCGCCCCAACAAGCCCACTGGCGCGATAGCCTGCGGGCCCGTGGCCAGTTTTTAGGATTTTGGGGGGGAAAATACATTTTTAGGGAGTCAAGGTTTTGTTTTTATCATGTGTTTGAAACCAATGTTTCTGGCCGCAACAACCGTTGGGCGGCGCTGTCCCCGAATGCCCCTCGTGGCTGCGAGCCTCCCTCGCTGAGCACTGAAAAGTTGAGGGCTGGAATTGTTTATGGCTCTCAGATATGACGTTTAAATGCAGCGCAAATACTTTCCACTTACCATGATAATCCTCCTNAAAATGCTTGGCGGTCACTTACAGCAGTTGTCGAAAACTTCCTTGGATATTTCAAAGCTCCTAACTATTACGACATTTCGAAACAGCTGTTAAATTCTTACGAAAAATTAGGATGCAATATGAGTGTGAACGTTCATTTTATTCATAGTCATGTAAACTATTTTTCTGAAAACTTAGAAGCAATGATTGTAGAGCAAGGAGAATCCTTCCACCAAGATATTTAAACAATAGAAAAAATACCAGGGATGCTGGAATACCAACATGTTGGCAAACAGTTGCTGATGCTAAGAAAGAGGTTGCTGGAAGTAGCTACTCCCGAAAAACACAGAAAAGACAAGTTCTGGATTAGCAACCGTGCAATCTTTTCTGTCATGAAAAAATAGTATGCTATCATGTTTGGGCTATTCTTCGCATTTTAACGTTGTTTTGTCACCACAGTCTTTTCATTGCGAGGCCATAATATCTGTGTAGTTTCTCATCTGTGTCTTGTAAGTCACAGTTGCAAGTATACAGTATGCACTAACTGAAGTTTTGTGTTTTTTAACCTCTGTATGTTTTCTACGCTGCACATTGCTCTTCATAAGCTAGTTTACAAATTACGGTTAGTACAAGAAGTCACTAGCGTTTAAATAACATGCTAGCCAGTTTAACAAATCACGAAGTGTGCAACCCTCTTACGCAACAGTATGCTTAAAATCCTACGACTGCATAAATTTAAAATATTAAATAGCTCAAAAACTTGACCACATAGAGAAAATCTGACAACAGTTTTGATATCAGCGTCTCAAAATTATCCCGAAAACGCTCTCAAACCCCAATCCCCATGAAATTCATTTAAAATTGTAGACCTGTGTTATATAAGAAATAAGTTTTTGTGTTGTAAGCGTGAGGGATTATGAGCTTTCTACGATGGCTGCTTGCAACATAAGCTTCTCATTTAGCTGATGCAAAAGCAGGCTTGAGGTTAGAATTCCTGAGAGTTACATAACTGAAGAGCGTTACGTAACGGCTGGCGTCACGCGCGACTTACTCCACACGCATGAATAAGTTAAAGCATGCACTGTGGCGTGCGGCCATGACAAGTATCGGCAGAAAGCAGCAGTTACGGTGAGAAGAAAATTGTTGTTATATTCGAAGAATTTCCCAATAAATTCCGCGCATGCAGTCCACAGGTATTCCTACGAAGAATCGTTTAACATCTACAAGCCCAAAGAAAATGAACCAAGGTGAAAAAGCAGCCGATATTTAATACGTTAATTCTTTTTTCAGTAGAAAGATTTTTCTTTTTGGTAGGAAACTTTTACGACGTTCCTTCACTTGTTTTCATTCCTTCTTTTTCTATTGGGAGTGTTGTGGGGTCGGCGGCCTTGCGAGGACTCGAAATTCCTAACGGTTTTCAGCAATCACAAATAGTTCTGTTGGCTCCACACCAGGACGGGACCAAACGAGGCCGGAAATGTAGTCACTCCGCCTGGCCCTTGGACGACCTCTGGGCCGCTTTCCCTTGGATTTAGCCAGCAGGACTTGCCTCGCCAGTTTTATGGGGGCATTCTGGACACATGGCCGATCCAACGTAGCTAGGATCTCTTGATTCGAAGGAGAAGTGGTTCGACATTCTGGGCTCTGCGATTTTCACAGCTGCCCACTTTGTCTCGAAGTGCCACACCGTGGGCTCTTCGCAGAAATCCTATTTCTGCCGCTTGCATTTGAGATAATATTTTTTCAGTCATAACCCAAGATTCATGATCATGGGTAAGGATCGGAACAGAGGGAGACCTGTTACAAACTAACAGATTTGCGATGTTTGAAAGCTCCCGTTTTGTTACCGCAGAGCGACCAAGCTCACGCAGAACTGTTGTTGTTTTACCACTCCATGTATCAACCTCCTCGTTCCGCCTTCCTTCACTCGCAATTACCACCACCAGGTACTTCAACGTCTCCACGTGTTGCAGTGTGTTGCCTCTTACTTGAAGCGTACACTGCCTTGGGTTTCCAGAGAGACATAATACCTCGCTCATTTTGGTGCTAGTTTTCATTGCAGCTCGATCGCACGCAGCAGAACACCGATCGAGGGAATGCTGAAGACCCTGTTGAGAAACTGCTGGCAGTGCCAAATCGTCCGCAAAAAGCAAGCGGTTGATCCTGCAGTTCCCAACTGTTGCAACCTCCTCGACTAGGCTGTCACTGTCTATCCAATTCAGGCCCCGGTACGTTTCGTGTGGGGGGGGCGATTTCAGTTATATTTGGCCGCCAAGTCTCATTGCGAGTTCACTACTGTAAGAGAGACACAGTGCACTTCACATCACTGCTGTAACAAAACAGTAGAAGACAAAATGGCCTTAAATCGCGAATGCTGTTTTCGGAATTGTTCAAAATCATGGTGAAAAAAGTTACTTTGGTAGGTTTTATGGGGGGACGATCGCACCAATCGCCCCCTTGATCCGCCCCTGATCCAACTCATGTAGACTATGAAGGGGAGTGGTGACAGCATACACCCTTGTCGGAGTCCAACACCAATGTTGAACGGTGGTGATTTAGCTCCTCCGGCATGGATAAACGTCTGAGCAGGAATACACTGACTTGACCGTCAGCAACAGGCGGCAGTCAACACCGTACTCCGGCAACGCTTCCCAAAGCTGTTCACGAGGAACCCGGTCGTATGCTTTCTGGAGGTCAACAAAACAGGTGCAGACGTCTTTGGCATACTCCCAAGATTTCTCAAATATTTGCTGGATAGCGAAAATTTGGTTTGTAGTGCTACGGCTGGGACGAAAACCGCACTGGGTATCATCCAGTTTGGGTTTAATTATTTTGCGGGATCTTTTTTCAAGGCACTTGGCAAATGCTTTCCCTGGAGCTAAGAAGAGAAATGCATTTGAAGTTAGTGCACTCACTCCTGTCTCCCTTTTTGTGTACGAACATTACACAACACAATCTGTACGGAAAGACGTCTGCAACGGATTAATTCAACCAACGGCGGATCCAGGGTGGCGCAGTTTTAGGGCGACTTCCCCCTAAAACGGCTGTGGCGTTCCGTTAAAATGGAGCCCCTCTGATAAAAATACTCCCCCTTTTGGTGCCTCTCGAAGTAGAAAGAGATAAAAAATACTCTAGACTAAACAATGCGTTACACGTCGTTGAACTTCAGGATTTAGGTGACGGACTTTGACCCAGCCCCTTAACGGTTAGCATCAACAATGCCATTGTAATGTAATGATTAGGGCCATTTAAAATCATAAAAGTCGTATTTTTTCTGTGGTTCAGGAAGCTATGAAACGAATTTTAAAACAAAAATCGCACCCCTACGAAATCTACATCAAAAGTCATAAAAAGTCATATTTTCCATGTTAGGTCATAAAGTCATATTTTGCATATTTTCAACCTAATTCAATGAGGAAACCATTGCAACAACCTCAAAATATCGGTGAAACTACTACATCGATAGGTCTAAGCTGCGCCCTGCAAATTGAACCCACTTGGACACCCTACGAATGTTACCAAAGACGTAGGTGAACCAAGTTATTTGGATGAAATGTAATGCACTGCCTAAAAATGCATGTTCTTGCTCCCGCAAAGAAATAAACCAGTGTCCATGCATGTTTTCAATTTGCTTCAAACTTCAAACCATACAATATGTTTTGCTGATGTTTTGAGCTGTTTATTTTAGGGGGCTTCAACAAACCATAGACTACCATCTCTTATGCCTATTTTTTGTTGGTAATGCTTCTTTGTACAGTAGTTGTATACGTTCTTGCTCAGTCAATTTTGTTTAGTCATATAAAATCATATGTACTGAAAAATAAAGTCATATAATCAATTTTTTAGGTCATAAAAATGGCCCTAGTAATCACACTCCTGTTCCCTTATTTCATTTCGGCGAAACCGTCCAGCAGTCACAAACGCGATCGCTTTCGGTAGTATCGTTCTGGGTTTGTCGCTGGGCAGCGCAAAATTGGTCTGTTTTTGTAACAAGTTTATTTTTAATCCCTGATGGCAGCTCTGAAAGGAAAAGTAGCACTGAAAACAGGAAAGCAATAAATATGAGAAACGTATAACTGACGCGAGATTTTAGAAGCCTGCAAAGCGAAAAAACAGCTTCACTCCTGCTACCAGTGCAGCCCGTGAGTCTGCAGTACGTCTGCATCTTCGTCTTGCAAAACCAAGGTAATTGGGTGAGTTTCTTGTCGGAGCTAATACCCCGAATTGAACCGTAGTGCTGCGTGTGAAATACCATATTGCAGCGTGTGAAAGCTATATTCACATATATGCCTTGTACGTGAGTAAAGAACTTGCCGGTATCTGACTAAAATGCATTGAGCGTGCTTTTTTTTTTGGGTCATAGATCCATTTTTTCAATGAACGGAAGAAATAACATTAATTCGGTCGTAATGTCCGAAAAGGTAGGCTAGTGAATAATGCTGTTCCGGTGCGTTTTAATACTATACCTGTAATAGTATTACGGGACAAATGACCGAAACGACTTAGCGAAAAAAAAAAACAAGAGCGTGCTCCAGTAGCTCAAGGAATTATGACTTAAAAATGTAATTTTGCAACACCTCACTCCGTCAACGGCGACAGCGCAGTATTGGATCCAGGGCTGTGGAGCCGGAACTGGAATTTCGGACTCCGGCTCCAGCTGGGGGCATCTAAATTTTTTGGCTCCGGCTCCAGAACGATTTGGTCCAATGAAAACTACAAACCAGGGCCGGCCTTAAGTCGATACAACCGACGCGGCTGCACTGGGCCCCGCGCCATGGCGCTTGGGCAAGTGGTTTCATTTTTGCCAGATACTCCGCGCTCGCGAACTCAGTAAAAACGGCTTATAAATATTATTGTTAGCAAATAATCATCTCGTTTCAATGAACGATGAATTTCTTCTAACTTGAACGTTATCAAAAGTGCTCGATTCTCATGCTACGGCGTTATATCTGCGTTCCACCATATTCTGCACTTTTTGGATAGAACTTGTATGTTACTAGTGCCAGTTAAAACTGCAGTAGACCTTCAGCTATTGCAAACAAGGTGTGCAGTAATAATTCAACTCCCAATGAACAGGTCAAGACCAGTGTCTGTGGTATTAAATCTGACGGCAGTTCAGCCAACGCAACACTGTTCAATTCTCGAAAGATACTTTTGTTTTGGAACGCTGAACGCTGTTAGTTGGTTTTGGGTCACCTACATTTTGACAAAGGCCTGCATTTAACATAGACTACATATTTAAACATTTTGTTAAAATAAAATTAACTCTACAACATTGAAACAAACAAAAAAATGAGAGGTTGAACCCGTGGCGCAACCTCTAAAATTTTTTGGTTCCTGTTCCAGGTATCCAAATTGCTTGAGCTCCGGCTCCGCAGTCCTGGTTGAGTCACTACGGTAACACGACGCACTTCAACAAACCATACCCAGCACTCAGCTCTAACGCAGAAATTTCGGCAAAATACCAACTATCTACAGATTGGTGGAATGAATAATTGGCTGTACGCGGTCCTGACAATTTTTGCTCAACAGTCCAATTTTTGTAGTTCAAAATTTGAGTGGTTACAACTCTATTCGTCCCCTCTGCTTTTGCCCCTGACAACAGTTACATGGCCATGTGGTTTTGATTCTTTTGTTGCAAGTCCAAACACGTATCAGCCTACGTCGGCCACGAAAAGACATGTGGCGTGATTAGCGAAATCTGCAACAGCAAAATGCGTAGCTTATTGGCAAGCTACAGCAGATCATTTCGCGTAAATCACACAAATTTGAGCAGGAAAGCAATTTTCTTGTGCAAGTTTTAAGTTTTTCACTGTTACTTGTGATGTTGATTGAGGTTCATGGTTTTGAATATGTTATAGGCTGATTCTTACTTGTGTTTGCTGGTCTGGATAGAAGCAGATCCATCGCCAGATCAACAGCGTTGGGGATGACTTTAAGCTTGTTTGGGAAGGTTTCAGAGTAGTATTCACAAAATTGGAAAATGACTTTATCGGGGAGACTAGTGCATAGTTGGGAGGTATGGACTGCGAATTTGGGGTCTCAGTCCGCCTGCCCCTATTTGAACAGTGTCACACCTTTTCTTCATTATCTGGACCAATGGGATTGATGTTTTTTCTTCACATCAGCAGCCCAATGTCCGAATACGTAAAACTGTATTAAACACTTGATTGAAATTCTATTTATGTTAGTGGCGTTAAATATATTTTGGGCAACATGCTTTCAGGCCCAGTGTGAATCTATTATGGTTTATATGATTATGAGATCATTTTTCACGATAGCCAGTAGAGCTGCCTGAATTGGGAGTAGCGTTGAAGCAAAATGTCTTCAATTTATTTTTTGTTTTTGAATTGTCGCTTCAGCAATAAATATGCTTTCCATGTGCATGCAACTGCACAAGCTTCATCTGGAAATATGATCGTCATTTCGCTATCTATTAGGCTTCTAGCTCGGAGATTGAATTGTAACTTCCTAGTGTGAGAACTATTCTTCTTCAAAGCAGTTCGGAAGTACGTTTCAGACAGTGTTTTTTTCTGATCGGCAGACATCCAAAACAGTGGGACATACTAGCGCACAACATGCCTTAGGGCAGTGGCCCTCAACTCCCCCAGGCCGCAAACCGGTACCGGGCCGCCAAATTACAAAGTGTATTCTGGTGGTGACAGCACTCACTTTCTGGGCATGTGGTTGGTTGATTCTTCTCATGGAAGCGTTGCTGCGAGTGTGGGCCTATCCCCGGGCAGCGGCAACATTGTCAAGCGCTGACCGGTCTGCGGTTACGAAAGGGTTGGGGACTGCCGCTTTAGTGTATATCTTTGAAAACTTTATTGTTGATAAATGAAACTGTTTGGGACACCCAGAGTGTTCTCAGTTATGTTCTCAGCTTGTGAAAAATGGGGCAATTATTTTTGTACCCGCTTCACATTTTTTGTGGTTTGTTGATAGGCCAAAAAGGCAATTTTAAACTGTGGTTATTCCCTGAACGATCGTACATGTCGACCAACAAAAATAACCATTTCGTTGGCCTAGAAAAGGTATTCACTTTTGTGTGATGCCCAACGATTGTCATAGAGAACCTGGGGTATTTAATCAAGTGAAGGGTATTTGGCGCCCCCTTATTTGACTGATACCCCCAAAACGCCCTAGTCTGGATCCGCTACTGAATTCAACTCTGTCTCACTTACTCAATTCTCAGTTGGGGAATGCAACACTCGGCCTCTCATAAAACTTCAAAATAAAGCTGTTGAACTAACAAGACCAGTTAAACATATTTCCTTGAAAGAATCTTTTCAGCAATGAATCATTTTAAAACCTTCCGAAAGTTTATATATCCTCGTAGGTAAATTCATCCACGCTTATTATGAAAAATTTCTTCCAGATCAATTTGATGAATATTTTACTGCTATCAGTTCCCTTCCTTCGCATTCCACAAGACTATCCACCACTGATAGAGTCTCTAAGCACGGCCTCGGTCCCGAAACCCGTTTTTTGCGAGTCTGGGTCTCAGAGGCTGCAGGCTTCGGTCTCAAGACAATTGTCTTGAGACTTTCAATTCTCCAACGATACGGCTTGATGAAGCTTCTGTAATTCAACCTGTTTTCTATCTTCTGCATCTGTAGGTGAGGAAAAACCAAAAAGGGGGGGAAAAACGCCAGATATTCCAATAAAATCAATTTAGACATGGTGGTACATTCTTTTGAAAAATGTTGGCAAAATGGACAACTTTTAAGGTCTCTAATCTCGAACTCTCAGGTTCGATCTTGGATTTTATTATGATTTCTCCGGCTATCTAGAAGGTTACGGACACGACTACATCACTGCTAGCCATTTCTAACAAACGTTTATACCTTGTCCTCTAGAGTTAACTCATCTTCAGGGAAATGTTCCCGTACATTTGTTGGTCCTATCGTCTGATCTTTACAGTGGCGTAACTAGAGGTTAGAGCCAGGGGAGGGCAAAATGTAGCTGAAGGGGGCCCACTGGCCACCGTAGGGGTGCCACTAGCCAACACTCATTAAAAAGTTAAGAAATAACAGTTAATCCGGATGTGGATGTCTGCACTAGCTAAAACCCGAAAACACACAGAAAAACGCAAAAATATCAACAACCTACTCAAAACCAAAAGAATACTAAATTTCGAAATGTAAACTAATTTGGGGCCGGGTTTTTACATTTAGCTTTCCAGTTGCCCCCCGTGAGTTACGCCACTGGGTCTTACCAGACTCCAATATATCATCTGCTACACCTTTACTTTCAAAAGACAATTTAAGAAACATGTATTAGCCTACATGAACAAGATGAACAGTTATATCATTCATTGCACGTATCATTTCACTCCAACAGAAACTTAATGCTGCCTTTACTTGAAGTTGATAAATCCACAGATGTTGGTATTTTGGGTATGAATCCCGTTCGGATTACACCGATGACTTGAACAACGGGAGGCCTGTAGCAGACCTTGGTATCGGCCCGCAGCTTGATGTCCGGATTTGCAGCGCAAATTTTGGGCCTAAACCAAGGTCTGCTACAGGTCTACTCGCGGCTTGTCCAGCCTCGTTCCCGGAAATAGATGGATGCAAGGGAAAGTTTCACACACGCCGCACTGTGTTGCCATTGGCCTGTGGCTAGTGCAGTATATTAACTATGAAAGTAGCTGCGTGGCAGAGAGTTAGGCGAAATTGGAGCCCGCAGACTCCTCGTGACGATGCAAAGGGATTTCATGAAACCTAAACTACGTTGTTGTTTTTTATGTATTGTGTTGTTTGTTATTCATTCTGGTGCACGTTCCACTTTTACTGATATGATTACACGCCAGTGGTGTTTACTTGCTTACATTTTTAAGTTTTTTTGTACTGTATTATTTTTGACCAAACCGAATTTCTTCAAAATGAGAGTTAATCCACTCACTCGTGTACATAACAGAATTGTACAAAAGCTGACTTGCAGAGGCGAATTCTAGGAATGCTTTTTGTTGACGGAGCAAAGAGAAGGATTTTGATTTTTTCTGCATTTTCGTTACAAAGGTCAAGTTACTATTGCTTCAAACTTTTTTTGAAAAGTTTTATAGGATTACTTGAAACATGCTCGTTATTACCCAGCATTTTTGAACTTTTCTAAAATCAACGGTTACTTTTTGCATGTGTTAAAGTATATGCAAAATCCGATGTGAAGTGAAGCGCCTTTCAGTCATATACGCGGTTTTGCAACCAGTTCAAAATTTCAGTCAGGCAGGCTATGGAGCTGAACAATACGTCCATTTGTGAGGAAATGGCCATATCGTACACGTACTCTAGTTGCGTTGTTTGCTGGTGGCTTGCGTGTGATTGATGATTACTGCCAGTGTTCCGTAATGTAGCCTAGCCCAGCAACGCTTTCCTTGTGTTAATGCATTAAAGTAATGCAGTACCAACAAAAGGAGTTTGTTGCTGACAGCCATCCATTGAGGCTTGCTTAGAATTCTAGGCTCATCACTGACTTTATTATTGTCGAAAAGGTGGAGCTTTGGTGCAGTGGTACAAAGTCAAAAGTGAAGATACAAATGCTGCATCAAGACCAAGTTTTGCAGTGGTGTGTATGCATGGTACTATATGCATGCTGAGCACACTGGGAAGGCTCAGTATTGCATTGTAACAGGATAAAAAAGATTGATGCTATCAAGACAGCATAAACAGTATTTCTCAGATGACATGATGGTTCGCTACACTAAAGTCAGCCATAAAAGCATACCTGAAGTTACACCAACTACGCAAAATCAGGTTTATGATGGTCTGCTTGAAGTTAGTGGTTTCAGGGAGGCAAAGACTTCTCTTTTTGACAAAAAAAAGTTAACCTTTAAGCAAAACTCTCAAGCAACGTGCAACTTTGCGGAGTCGTATGTGAATATTTCCTCAATCTGTAGATGCAGATCAAAACGTTTTGGAGTTGGAACGTATGCTGAGTCAAAAACATGAGACTCCGTCCACCCAGGTGCGCGCACAGTGCTTGGCTGTGTGCCCCCCTACAAAATTATAGTCTGTAATATTGAGGAATGTGAGAACTACACGCATATAACATACGTGAAACTAGCGTTGACAAAAACACGTTTCGAAAAATTCAATCAAAAAATAACTCAAAGAGTGTTTTTTGTTTATAGTATGTTAGCCTTTAATAATTTGTTTTATTCTTTGGGCTTGAGGCATATGTTTATAGGCAAAATTCTTCCAGTAATAGCTATGCATTGAGGAGCTACATATTGCATTTGTGCATGCAAATAAGTATCAGATAGGCTCATCAAAAAAGATAGCACTTGTTGGGCATGTTAGGAGATAGAGTTGTACATTTTTTCTATGTGAATAGTAGCTGAAATTGCACAACCCCATGCAGTTTGATGCATTGCTGCCGTTTATATATTTCTGAAGTATAAACAGATTTTTAGGGATATTATTATAAAAACAAATGAAGTAATTACTTTTATTCAACTAGAACAGGAGTGCACAGCTTGCGGCCTTCGGTAAAAATGTATGCGGCTGTGCAAATTTAATTTAAAATATAAGTTATGACTGCCGCGTAATAAAACATTTCTACTGTATGAGGATACTTAGTATATAGACCGCAAATACGACGTGTGGAAGCATTCCAAGTTCAGTGTGTGGAAGCAGGACAGAAACAATGCAAACATTAAAATATTCTTACACCCTGGCTGCCGTAATTCATACAAGTAAACATAATGAGGCCGGCAATACCGAAAAGGTTGTACACCAATGCTCTAGCTAGAACATACGTACCATTCAGTTGCACACTTACACATTAATTTATCTTTCCCAGATGTTCCCATCAGATCCATGCAGCCTGTCTGAGTAGTTACAATACGAAGAAGGACCGAGTTACAACATTTTAATAAAGTGTAACCTTTGCAATTTCACGCTTTGGATGACCGGGGCCGTCGCCCAGATCGCCCCCTCGCTCTGCACGCCCTTGCGTCCACTTCTGGTAGATATGCATCCTATTTTACCTCAGCGTGTTCTGTGCTTGTTTAGTTTGTAGCTGTGCTTATTTTATTTTCTGTTGTTGTTTTCTACCACTTGTCAATACGTTTCTAATGGGGCTGCTTGACTCGATGCTATTGTGGCACAGTGAGAATCATTTTTTACCTTGATCAGTCTATTGCCATTGTGTTTTCATTTATTCTAATTTCCACTGACAGTTGGTTACTTTTCAACATGATGTATTTTTCCCTAATTTAGGCTTGTTTTCTGTATCACATCAAATATTAAGTCAATCAATCATTCCAATTCGGTTCATCGTGGCAGAACGACTTTAACAGCTGCAGCAATTGCAGGAATGCGTTTTCAAGTTGAGATACAAGTACCTGCAAGCTTCAAAACAGTTAGAAGCAACCGTGGCAAGTTTGTTGCACCCAAACCAAGCCCCATCATAGTCTTGCATTTCTGTTAAAAAGGAAAGGCCATAACTGTTCATGTCCCGCCAAGCCATTGGGTTCACTGAGAAAAGGATACATTCCACTGATTGCACAAGTTTATGACAGCAGATTTAGACGGTTGCCCTGCCTGCAAGAAAGATAGTCGTTGGGTGAGGCTGCAGAAGAAAATGAACAGTCCATTTTACTGTGCATTCAAGCCACGAAGTTGATTCGATGCACGATCAACTATATATCGAAGGAGCGGCACGCATCAATTTCCCGAATCTGCTACAAAGAAACAAAGCTTTGTGATTGGTCTCCTGGGGAGGGCGGTCTTGGTCCGTATGGGAAGTATTCGTCAGGGAAGATCTGAAGGACGCGACCAAAGAGCCTTTGACATCCTGGATTCGACTTATCGAGCCATGTTGCGTGGTTTGTTAGCAGGTAGCCCCGGAGGTCACACTCTTGCAGAAGGACGTCTGGCGATGAACATTTCAGTTTTGACAAACGCGGCTCTATGCACAATCTGGTGCATTGAGGAAGGTTTGAAATGTATGATCGACGATTGGTTCACTACATGCAAGACTTCTGTGCACCAGAAATATTTGGTGCTGTCTTCCTTGGTGAAGTTGCATTGCGTTCATAGGCGTAGCCGGGGGGGCAAGGGAACCATGACCCCCAAAAATTTTCGCATATCTTGTCATTTTGTGCTTTGAGAGGCGTGTCGCAAAAAAATACTGTTGCTCGCTTGAAGTCAAAAGATTTAGCCGCATTCAAAATTTCGGGCTGATTCCGCAACTGATTGTCTTTCGAACCTATCTGTGCGCATTGACCAAATGGGCACTGGATAGGCATTATTGCATTTGCTGGGACCAAGAGGTTGTCCGAAGCTGCGTCCCGTCGAAGCCAGTTCTTGCGTTGGTAGTGTCGAACGAACTTGGAGGCATAGCGACCGTCTTGCACCCAGTGCCTTTGCTCCCGAATGTAGTGCTGACGTGAAGTTGCTTCAGGGACGAGGCACAAGCACTGGTTGGAGCCAGAGTTGCATTTCCAAAGCTGTGTTGATGCAAAATGGCAGCTTCCTTTCGTTCGGACGGGTGTTGCTGCTCAAAAGAATTCAAACGCGAAAAAGCAGGCAGTTTACCTCTGTCAAACATTAATCTGCAAATTCCGCGGTCACACGGCGTTTTCACGAACACGAAAACACTCAGTTTTATGAAACAAAGCCCACATGACTGGAAGATAAATCGTTGTTTTGAAAACACCCTATAGTGATTGAAGAACAACAGATGCAAAGGTCAATTATGTCGAAGCACAGCTTCTGGCTTCGAACGCAAAAACTGAAACGTCTTTGCTTTGAAAATGTCTTTGAGTGCGTTCATCGAGTTCACGCACAGGTCATTAGAGGAGTCACTGCACGTGGTGCAGCGTCGTGGTTCGGAGTTTCACAATCGTCAGTGGCGTGCAAAAACATTTCGTCAGCAGGATCAACTTTCGAATCTGGAGTGTTCACAGCGTTTGGCGGCTCGTCACGAAGTTGCATGTTAGATTTTTCGGCATCATCAGTCAAAATATAAATTTTTATAACCTGTTGACACGGCTCTTCTTCTTGGCCGTCTTGAATCCAGCGGCATAGCCAGCTCAAAACTTTTTTTGGTTTTGGGGGGGGGCACAACGTTTGATTTGAGACGAGCAAGTATATTTTATTTGGGATACCGCCTCTCAAAGAATAAAATGACTGGATATGCTAAAAATTATGAGGGGCATGGTCCCTGGCCGCGCCGGCTACGCCTTTGCTTGCTCTATGAAGTTTCGGTATCGAGGTTCGGTGAACTCTCAGTGCCATCTGCTATCGGTCACGGTGAGGCAAACTGATTGATCTCATGAACATCCGAAATGGTATTGTACAACAAAAAAATGCTTGCGTTCAAAACGCAGGACTGATCTTTCTAAATTACTTTTTACCCACAGTTTGCCCATTGAAATACTGGGTTAGTCCTGGTCAAGGCTCACAACCTTCAAACCCAGCACAGCAGAGCTGTCGTTCAGCGGCGTCCTCTGGCTGTCAGCAGTTTTGTTTGCATTGTCAGTCACAGACTTTGTTGCGGACAGCACATGTTTCTCGTGGCCTGCCCACATGGTTGGGTTACTAGCGCTCTGTTTTGCAATTTGATGTTTCGGCGAGGCATCATAGCGGTTTTCACGAGGACCAGCATTCGGTGGTCTGTGACTGAGAAGTCACAGCGCCTCGAGTAGCGAAAGGACCTTATTTGCACAACCCTTGTTTGTACCCTTGTTCTTTTCAACTACGGAGTTCTGAATCGCAATGCCGCCACGATTGTCAAAGCTATTTGGTGCGTGCAGCATCGCACACTGAACAGTTTTGTCACAATGACGGGAGTGCGCAAAC
>JGI24159J19872_10007426_pt1 | contig 14363 bp, 7 predicted proteins | sample Ectturendosymbi4_FD_19872 | JGI IMG/M metagenome (IMG submission 19872) | reverse complement strand
ATAACGAGTTGGCCAGCTTTGCGTTTTTTTGTCTTTGTACGTCATACTACTCATTGTTTCTTGTTATTGGTATGCTACATGTTTTGTGGTTGAAAACTGCCCTGAAGAAGCCCACTTGAATAGGTGGGCGAAACGTTGGCTGGTAATAAAATATAATCACCAGAAGAGCTTATTCATCTGTTTGAGAGTAATTTCTTTCCACAACGCGCTGACGTCTTTTTAGAACAATAAACTGGCTCACATGGGAAAACGAGCTTAATATTTTAAACAATGCTTTCAGGAAAAGTGAACACGCGTTTGTTGCAATGAAAACGGGGGGAAGGCTCTTAACAACGTTGGTGATGTTTACAGTACCTTTTCGAGCGTGTTGTCCGCCCTCTTGCAAGAACTTCTTTGTTGCGTCGAGCTGGTCTTTAAGCGCCTTCGCTTCGCGCACGACGCTGCTGGGAGGACTTGACCCCCGTTCCTTGTACTTGGCCAATTTCGCCTGAACGATCTTGAGGTCGAGTGCCAACACTTCCATACTTGCAATGCTGTCACACGAAAGCAAGGAGTGGCATTAAGTACATCCGTTTTCACCATACACACGAATTTGGTGAAGTTGACGTTTTTTCGCTCTGAAAATCGCTTTTGCACGGGGAAATTGTTTAATGTGCGATCGGCACTCGCTGACAACCAAAGCAGCTTCGAATTTTGCGCCGCATATTGGGATGATAGCTTGTTAGGTTCGTCCGCAATAACGGGCATTACAATGTGGTCGCACCTGGACACGAAATATGACACTTTCTGCGACGTCTGCTACTCCAGTTACTAAGACTGTTTGCAGAACCCTAAGATTTTAACCAATGTGCTCCAAATGTTACGTGCGCAAGCGAAGATAAAAGAAATACAATGAAATTGAGCTATGCGCAGTGTAATAGGGATTTCAGGCGAACAATAAAGCTGTACGAACAACAGCTGTACAAAAAAAACTTAACAGGACTAAAGCGCAGGTGGTAAAAGCTGAGCCAACGGTCAAATCAACACAAGCAACTGTTTTGAGGCGCCATTACAGATGCCGGTTTCCTTGCAGTGAGCGTGCAAATACTGCCACCAGCGCCGTTCCTCAGTGTCACTTCGCAAACACTGCACTGCAATGTCAAGGTCAACTGAAGTATTTCAAACAATACTCGCCCTGTGACATCACAATAACGGTATCATAAATAAAAAACAGCCGTGCAGCAACCTGTCACACGCATCGCATTTCGTAGCAGATGTGACTTTAAACACTCGGCGTCTTGCTGCACGTCACAATGCGTTTGCGCGTCCTTCGGACGACATGCCGGTGACCGGCCAGAAGCACGCCTTGCGCTGCGCGAACACTTGCAACAGTGCGGAACGATTTTCTTCTAATGCAGTAACCGCAAAAACATAATGACTGTAGTATCAAAGCAAGAAAATCAATCGCAAAACTCAAACAGGCTGCTAACTGCTAGCACTTTAAAATCTACCGTTCCATTTCAATTTTCTTTTTTTATCCGATTTTCATCGAACCGGGGCAAAAACGCAGTGTTTCCCAAAATTCCTGTTTGGTGCCAAGACCAATTGAGATTCCGCGCTTGCGTAAAAAAGCTTAACAGTTTTGCAGTTGTAAAAATTGCGCCTTGCAGGGAAATGCATTCTGGAGACAATCACAAATTTGTGTGGACGGCTGAAACGCTGCAGCAGGAGTACCCTGGGAGGGTGNAGAGGCACCGATGCATTGAACGACACGGACTAACTAACTTGGTTTAACTATGGTACATTGACTCACGACGAACTAACGTGTATTGATTTAGAAACAGTCTTTTCTTCAGAGCAACATACTTTCCTAATTCAACATACAACTTTAGAAAGCTTAAGATTCGTTAAGATTCGTTAAGTTTCGTTGGTTGACCGCAATAACGACAACAGTCGTCCAACTCATTCCCCACTTGCAGAAAAAAATTATCCCAGCACTGTTTCTTTTTACGCTTCGTTTTTTTGCTGCTGTGCCATTGCACAAGTATCTCACATACTTTCCAGTACCAAAGTGTGCGGCTGATATATCTTGGAACGGAAAAAATGATGACATGATTAAGATTTCGGCCATTGCAGAAACGCTTTGCTGCGTCTTCTCCGATCTACGTCGCTATTGTAGGATTCACATGATGCTCATTCATTCTGCAGGTTGTTACAGATTTTGACATGAAATCTCTTCAGATGAGAGAAGTTCACAGATTCTTCGAAACAATCGTAATCAATTCTAACACCTCCAAGGAATAGGGCGCGCTTTCTCACTCAGCAGCAATGAGTTTCAACAGAAAGTCACGTGCTTCTGCTGGTTTTTAAGATTGTATTTTGGGCACTACGTATTGTATAATACGATCTGCCATTCTTTCCTTGAAACACGAATGAAAAATCAAAGAGAAATAATTCCTTTCGGCACGGGGTTGCTTTCACCGGCATTCGACATAATTGTCACACACAGGTGAGAAATGCAGTGAATCTTATTTCTGTTTATTTTTTTGGTCGCGAAAAAATGCTATGAAAAGTATTTGCACCAGCACTTGTTGCAAAAACTTGTAAAAAATCATAACAAACGAATTTCTGCACGGAGAGATGTAATCCAACCAGGAAACGTGGAACGCAAACAACTTGATGAATCAGGTAAAAAGCGAATGAGAAAGAGTTTAACGCAGGCAACGTGGTGAAAGTGTAAAGAGCACTTCAACGTTAGTATAAAACCGATTTCTTTAACAAACTTGTTGCAGAAATGTCGAAGAAATGTTTTCACAGGTGGTGGATTAACAGCAAGTGATATGCACTGCGTGGCAATCAACTGTAGACAATGGAGGTTGTAACCGGCCATAGCAGGGGCGGGAAACCTGTGGCCCGCGCGGACATTTAATTATGGCCGGCATCAGGATGAGTTACCCAAGATAGAAAATAACACTGGGTCAAAAGGAAACTCCGTGATAAGCAGATACTGAAACAGTAAGTCAAAAGAACCCTCTCTCGCTCCTCATAGTTTTATCCCCTCATTCTCCTTAAAAAGACAAGGGAAAAATTTTAAGATAAAATTAAGTAATTTTGCGGCCTGTCGGATATTCCACAACAGTGTGCCCGTTATTATAGGCTCATTACCCTTGGACCATAGCGCTGCTCCGCGGGAAATTGCACTGGAATACTGCGTCACAATATACGCTTGACAGAGCTAGTCGTTAGAAAAAAAACATAGATAGAGTAACCATGGACGACGTTTTTTTGCAAGCTCGGTGGAGAGAGAAAGCACAACAAAACGGAATGGCTTACCGACATGTGCCAATAAAACGATCACTATATTGAAACAAACAGAACCTGAAGAAGGCACTAACGCGTCAACTAATAATTAATTGAAGAAGTTAAACCAAACCTTGCTACCAATCTTGCGACAAAAATCGACAGACTCACTGTGTTGGGAAGGGAACTTTCGGGACGGAACAGTGTTATGATAAAAATAGCAACTTATCACAAAACAAACAACGTCAAGTGCACGCAGCTACTGCACAGCGCTTCAACTATTTCAGCAGGTGTCAAATATTAATTATGGTTTGTCACAGAAAAGAATGCACCGCCAACATCTCACCGTCACGGGATGATCATCGAAAATAACATTTTTCAGATCTTGAAACAGTTAAGACAAAGGCGCAATAAGACTGAATAAATCTGAGTAGGNCGCTTGCGAAGCTTTACCAAACTACGATACTACAAAGCAGAGGACGGTTCTTCGCGGGGTTCCGGATGCTTTACGTCGTTGTGACGAAACAAACAAGTTCGAGAAGATTCGTCAGGCCAATGTGCATACTTTCGAACGTTTGCTGCAAAACATCATTGGACTGCGTCACAATGGTGCTTCGCGGACATGACGTCAGGGCGAGATTGAGCACGTCGGTAATTTAGGCTTTCAGGGTAAGCCTTGTAATGCCATCCGTGAGTAGATCGAAAATCAGTGCTATGGCACAACCTTCAACGGTCTGGAAGAGGCTGAAGATTTGTTCACTCTCTTCGGTGACAAAGTATCATTTGACGTATTAGAAGCGACTTCTCGGTATCATACACAGCAACAATCCAACGCCAGTGCAACCCACAATCTTAGAGGTACAGTGGCTGTGAAAGTGCGCCAAACGCCTCAGCAAAATTTTACCAACTCACTACGTTTCCTTTTTCCACCAAACTCGTTTCGCTACTAAATCATGCGAATAAGCGCATCAAGCGGTGTGAATCACAGCTGCCGTTGCAGAGCATCGCAAACCACCGCGTTGCCGTCGAGGACGAGCCAGGAGCGGTAACCGTTTGGTTCACACCCAGCCTCCTTTAGGTAAAGTTTATTCAGTGCGCGGGCATGGGCGTCGGAAGGATTTTTTCAGAGGGGGACACTAGTGGATTTTTCCAGGTCATGGCCAAGGGTGGGGCCAACAGTGGTAAAACTTCATATTCCAACACAAAACTAAGAGAAAAACATGTTTCTACTAAAAAATTACTAGGAACGTATGAAACTTCAAAATCCGGGGGAACCAAGACCTTGCCCCCCTTCCGACGTCTGAGCGCGCGGGGCAGGAACGCAGTTTATGTTGACAAAGGCGTGAAGCAAAAGGAAGCTTGGACGCGAACAATCTGCAGCGCAGTGCGCGGGATAGCCTCGCATGCTCCTTCTTGTGACGGACTGTGGTGAACGACCAGTCTGTCTGAGGTGCAAAACGGCAAAAAATTTTTCCGATTCCAATCAACAAAAGCGATCGACGCGCACAGGAATTCTTATTTGTTCGTGACCAGAACAAACAGAAATGTTCATCGGTGACTTGACTCGTCGTATCTGNTCACGCTGCTGTCAGTTCAACTGGTGATCGATCCGCATATTNGAAACGTTCGCAGTTTTTCGGAACTTTTCGGAAAACANTCCGCTTCGTCGAACCAAGGCACATAAGGAAGCAAGGCATAGCGTTCTGTCATTGTTAAGGCAAATCTACACTGAGGAGTTGCCAGGAGTAACCGCGCACGAGCGCAGAATTACCCGACGCAACAAAATAAACAAAGAATCGCTCGCGGCTACCCCTGGCAACTCCTCAGTGCAGATTGGCCTTTAGACGCCGGCGCAGGAAGCATGTTTTTGTCCGCTGCGCAATAAAAACGCGTTCCCTGCACCCGAACATTTCTAGCCCAGCATCAGCCCGCACGCCGAAATTCCGCAACTCGGGTTCCCGACGCGCTCGCGTACACTCGAAGTATGAGCCTGCTGGAGCTCGGAGAATATCCAACGGGATGGTCAATACTGTCCAGTGTGTCTAAGCACCACATCGCCTAGAAGAGGATGCAGCGGTGAAAGGCTGTTTCTGCCAAACATAAAACTTCAGACCTGCAAAATTCATTTCGCAATTCGCCTAATAGTGGAGAGAAACGTTATGGATCTTCAGCCGCCACCAGTGTACCCCTCTTAGGTGCGCAACTGCGCAGCGCCACCAGACAATCTGCGCAGCGAACTTTCGCTCTCGCGCATTCCAAATAATTCAAATTTAAAACTATATATATATCGCATAACCCTTTCAACGTCGGGAACGATTCACTGTTTGTGTGTTTCATGCATGGTTGCGCAACTGCGTGCGCTTCGCGCGCAACAAAACAAACATTTGCTCAGTGTAGAATTTTCTTAGAAGGAACGGTGGCCGCCACGTACTTGACAAGTTACAAAACCTTGTTCAAATGATCAAGTCAAATGCTTGTATTGCTGCCTTTCAACAGTCGAGCGTTAACCAAGAAAGTAAAAGCGTTGGATTCCCACTCTGCATTGGTGTTGGGGGCGGTCTGCTGCATTGCAAACATTGTCGAAACTTCAAAGCCAAAGCTTAGCTCACAACACAAGCGACCTAATTGATCAGTCCCGATCATATTGAAATGCAGACATGTCGTCAGACCGCTGCACAGCGAACCGTAAAATTAAGTTGGCCACCACGTCTGTTATCAGCTTAATACGTACTGCATACATCAGAAAAGGTCTTCATTATAGTCACTGCTGTAAAACGTTACTTCTTTTAAATAACGTAGTCATAGCGACGGTGTAAACAGGGGCGTTACGAGGTTAGATGGCGCCCGGGGCAAGAAGCGAGTTTGGCGCCTCCATGTTCGAATCTGAGGTCTTTCGGAAGCAAATGTACCATTTTGAAAAAAGTGCTTGTGACACTGTTGGAGCTTCTCGACGCCCCCCGCAGCGATTCGGCGTCCGGGGAAGTATGCCCCCGTTGCCCCCATCGTTACACCCCGGGGTGTAAGAAAACGCGTTTGTTTAATCAAACAATCGGTACCCAAAGTCCGATCCCGTCCAACAATCAATGGCAGCTCCGTTGCAAAAAATAAGTAACGAAAAGCAAGTTTTGCTTCGACCAGCGCCCGCTCCGCACCCGTAGAAAATTCACCACCGGTTCTCGAACTCGCAGATTCAGCGAGTGTACTCGCAAGCGGCGCGAGTTAAACAGTCCGGTGCGCGGTTCTGACCTCACGCAAGACAAACATTCTGTGCGAAACCTCTACCGCATAAGCGTCTGTCTCTGAGCCACAAGCACTTTGGCACCACCCGGTTCGACGTTTTGGAACCAGACATGAAAAGTTTGGTTCGTTTATAATAAAAAGCAGCTCGGGATCTTCTGATGTTACCGGTTTGGTATTTACGTTTCTTTTGGTTCTGAACCTGACACTTGACGTGATGCGCTTGACAGATCAAAAAAATTTGATCAGCTATCACTGCACCCACCTCCTTCGTGAGATCATCATAAAACTTTGCCTTGCAAGCGGCACAACGTGAATTGCGAGATCATAGCCAAGGTTAGCGGCCAACAATAAAGGATCCAGATGAGTAACAACTGTAGCAGCCACTGGACTAGCTTTTCAAAACCGATTGCCACGCTAGGTTTATTTAGACCGCTGGTGGTGCAACAGGCGGACCGCAGCCCGGCCTATCAGGCCATTCAGAAACCAGCGGGCCCATTTATTTCTTCGCTCGTGCACAACTTTTGAATCAGACCAAATGTTTGACGGTGACTGGCCTTAACTGTTGTTCTNATGTTCGAAAGTCGCCAACCAATAAAAAGCGTCCCCGACGTTGTTCGTCTGTTTGATCACAAAAGNAAAACCTGTTTTCGAGTTTGTCATATCACATGTCACGACCCAACTCCAGGGTCTCGTTGATCGCGANATGAGCCCAACGCCTCTTGCGCGTCACGCTTCAGCGAGCATGCGCGTTCGAATNGATCACCAAACATCCAGCTTCCTTAGTTCACTGCGAAGCTCACACAGTCCCGTAGCCAGGTTTTAAGGTTTGTTGCAAAATNCATGTTGGCGGGGGAAAATTTGTTTTTATTATATGTTTCAAAAAAAGTTTTCTGGGCACAACAAACTTTGGGGGAGCTGCTTCTGCTCCCGAATGCCGGCCGTGGCTACAGGTCTGANCTCGCATCCAGAGAAAGCGCACGACTCCCACGGCTTCATCGTCTACTGCGCGTTCGCAAACATTCTTCCCCCNACGNGGGCGGTGAAATAACAACTTGCAGTTAAACACAGTGCTTGCCAATCGTGTGAANTCCACCAAGATCCCAGAGAAGACCAACTGATTACGACGTTGACTCTTAAAATAGCCTTTACGAGTGCTTGCCGTCAAGCTTCCGATTTACTGGACAACCACACCGCAAGCTTCCCATTCGCTAGAGAAGGATGTTGCAAACCGAAAAGGGCTGGGAAGTGGGAGGCACTGTTTATGCAGAACAACCAGCTCAAAAGAAGGAGACCAGAGCTGAGACGAAACACTGCTGAAAGAAACTTGCGTTGCTTTTTACAAACGCCGCAGGCACACTTCTCAAGGTTGTCACAACGTGTTTGGATATTTTAAAAAAGTAGGCACGCGATTCTTGAAGACCCAACTTTCTCCATGATTGATTGGGTGAAGCAAATTCTGACCTCAAGAGATTCTCAATGATCTCCGCATCTGCCCCAAGAGCTCATTTTNACGCACGACACTCCGCACAGTGCGGTTCAGNTGCGTGCCTNTGTCGTCAGCACATGTTAACAACAGAAGCGTGANTGTCACATCACGACTTACTTCACCACAGGCTTGGTNGGCCGAGCGCTGGGCTTGGGGGCAGCGGTCGGGGGTTTGGCCACTGCACTGCCCGATTCAGGTCGGTTCTGGCGTTTTCTGTGCTCGATCCGAATCCAGCGTTCCTTCATCGTCTGCGAATCGGATCCGAGCAACGGCGTGCGAAGCTTAATGTACACTTCGATCTTCCCCACTGCGTTGCGGTTGTCTTTCAACTGCAAAGAAGCGAAACAGTGAGGGGGCAGAAGATGGTCGCTGCAGCATCGTTGATGGAATGGCTTGTCAGGAACCACGACAATGGTTCCGACTGCTTATTAATAATTTCATTTCATTTTCAACTTGCAAGACGCCCCCATAGCGATGGCTTTCTTCAATAAGTTATAATTGTAAAATTATTGGCTGGATCACAAGCTTAAATAAGTTATTAATATACACACATTTCCTAAGTACAGGGTTTTTTTAAGGAAAATGTTAGACACCCGGCATGGACCTGTAGGGACGCGATATCTCTGATTCTAGGAACCCGATGATAATTTTCTCTGATTCTAGGGACCCGATTTTCAATTCTAGGAAAAACCCTGCCNAAGTTATAATTGTGCAATCATTAGCTGGATCATCAGCTTAAATAATCTTACTGTAAAACAATCNTAAGCTGACCTCTTCGACGGCGTGGATCTCACAATGGGACTCGAGTGGGTTCAACTTGACCTGCGCTGCTCCGATCGACTTGTCGCTGCGCAGGAAACCGCTGGAAAATAAAGAAGCAGGTCAATCCCTCCCGACCGGGGTTCCAACCCTCGCCCTGAAGCAGCGTTTACGAATCAACGCTGATTTGAAGTGGGTCGAGTCTTCACGTCGTAATCGACCAACACTATCGAAACACGCAGTCGCAGCCCCCCGGGACCCACGCCCAGCTCACCCTTTTTGGAAGACTTCGAGTTTGGCCGCTTTGCTCTTCACGGCGCGATGATAGGACTTCAGTTTGCGGTTGAAAGGTACGCGGAAGTGCGCGTCGAACTTCGGGTTCTGCGACGTGTCACGTGACTCCTCGCTCCTCCCCTTCAACGGATTGTCCTGAAACAATCACCAGCAGGTCGGCGACCAGTGCGCGACGACGACGAATCGCCAGAACGATACTTGCGTGATTTATGGGTATTGTTAAAATTTCTCGCGTTCAGGCAGGCGCATGCGAGAAGTCCTCGAATGTCGCGACTTCTCGAGTTTTGCCGACACAAGAAAATTAGCAGTCAGTTGAAACACAACAATTAAAAGCACTAGTGTTTCTGTGTGCTTTCGCGGAATCAGCCGACTGCGCTCTGCTTTCATCTTTTTGCGATGATTCAAACTTGTTGAACGTATCTTTATTCAAGTAATTACACTCCACATTGAGACAAGCAAGACAAGCTAATTTATAATAAGAAATCGATTTCCTATTAAAAATTTGCGATAGATTCCTTGCTTGTCTGACATGTGGAGTTCGGTCAGTTGAAACGCGTAAACGTCAGAGCTGTTCAAAGACAAATGAATCGAACTCAAAACAACAGCAGCCGATGGGTCGATCAGCGCCTGCGACGTATTATGGGATCTGCTTCCGAAAAACAACGGCGCTCACTCTGGCGACCTTCTGAACACGCGCAACAAGCCGCTGGCGACTCACGTGCGGGAAAGGAAACTCCCACTCGACGAAATGCTTGGAATCTTTCCCACCGGAGTGCAGGTCGATGCACTGCACGATGTGCAGCTCCATCTCGTTGCTGCTGAGGTCGGGGATGATGCGGACGGTGTTGAAGACCCTGAACAGCGGAACTTGTCCCTCGCAACAGTCATAGACTGACAAGCGTTAAACTCTTTGCAATATCATCGAAAGGCTTTAGACCAACCACGGGTGTCCAAACTTCTTTGTCAGATAGCCACATGAGCTGTTACACAACAGTTCGAGGGCCGGACGTCTTACGTAATGTGATTTTTTCGGGATGTGTTACATTCTACTAAATCAACAAATATTTCGTGAATATATTATTTTTGCATTATTGGCAAAATGTGTTTGCGGGCGGATGAAATGGCTTCGCGGACCGAATGGAATGGTAACGGGGACCGGATTTGGCCCGCGGGCGTAGTTTGGAGACCCGTGGACTAGAGTAAGATTGCTTTGTTTACAGAAATTGGCTTTTCGCATTTGCACAACTTCCGCTAACAGAACGAAAAGCTTTCGCGCTACAAATCGTTTTGCTTCTACATCGTTTCACAAATTGCCCTGCAAACGATTCTCAGAAACCAGATATGAAATAACTTAAAGCTATGTAAACAAAGGCAGTCGCCAGTCTCACATTTCCTCGTAGTAGAAGTGGGGAGGAGGATCCTTGTGACGTCGACAGCTTCGCACGTAATCGTAGTCGGCTTGCGACGAGCCGGCCAAGCGATCCGACCGCTCAGCGCCTGCCACGTCACCAGCGTGCGTCATCTGTTGCGCGTAGGCGCGCGCTTTCTGAACAAGATCAACAGAAATGACGTCAACGCGAAACGCTGAAGAGCGGCTCGAAACTCCGCCCTGACATTGTCAACTAAAATTTTAGGTTTTTCTCGATTTAGATAATGGGGCTGAATCTAACGTTCAGTCAAGCTGGCAATTATCAATAAAATCTTATCGCGGCGGCAGTTGCGAAGTGCACAGATGACACGACATGCTGAAAAGACGAACAATTTGGTGATTGGCTGTGCAAAAACGCTATTAACTGCAATCAGTGCCAGGATTGACAGAAACGGAATAACAAAAAGGTCCGAAGCTGTTTCTACAAATGACCAATTTTGAGGTCCAACTTTTTTCAAAAGACCAAAACAGGGTCCAAATTTTATTGAATGTCAAATAATTCAGTAACTGATCAAAACTTAGCTTTTTCGAATTTACTTTTATGCAACCTAAGCACAATTTTTGAGGTTAATGCACAACCTGCGGAGTGAATATGGGCAGTAAATGTCACTGAAGGCTAAGCACACAAACATCCAAGCCATGAAAGAGAAGTCATATATACATCGAGGTTACCAGTAAATAAAAGTGTTGTAATTTGAATGACAAACAAAGGTTAAAGTTTCGTTTCCATCATAATTTATAAAAAGAACAAACATTTGTTTCCAGCAGTCATAACATAACCACATCATAGCCCAGATCATCAAGTTACAGGCAGTTGAACTCATGTTGTCTCATTACGAAGTCACTAAAAGGACTATACATATTAATAGTAGTTTTAAACTTAAAGCTATATAAAGTTAAAATGTTCAAACACAAATTATGATTTCCTATTAGAATAAAGAATGTGCAATTTTGTACTGTTTTATTCTTTCAATACAAGCAAAAGCAGGAAAAATCTTCTGAGCAGATTCGCACTTCCCTCCCCACTGCGATTTTTTTGACACCGCCTCAGTAACAAAACATACGGATTGTCTGAAGACTTGCTGATGGCAAGCATTGCCCAAACCGTCTCAACCAACCAGCTTAGACCTACGCTACCATGTCCCAGTGTAGACTGCTAACATTTGTATTATTTTCAACAGCAAAACCAAAGTCCAAAAAATGATCAAAAGTAACCGATAAAGTCCAAAGGTCCAAAAATCTTCCCGAAGTCCAAATATGTCAAAAAAGGTCGAAATAAAAAAATAGCCCAACCCAGTAAGTGATAACCATGATCAATGCCATGTATCAGTGCAGTAAACGCACGACGCCCGGAAATATAAGTTAGTCTGCCTTAGAAACGATCGAGACCGTAACCATTTGCCCAAGCTGTCGTCCACATTGCGCACTCATCCAAGCCTTGACCAGCACGGATGAGAAGCGTATCCTGGTCATGGCAACGCAACGGAGCGAATGCGCTTGACAACCGATTCCGAAAAGAGCAAAAAGCTTTCCACGTCGCAGATGGTCCGATTTAACGCGCGACGCTAATATAAGGTTTCAGTCAAGCATGCTCCAATAAAACTCTTTGACAAAAGCGCTGTTACGTTTGATCGCAGTTACATCATTCGAGAATTTGCCGTTCGACACCGGCAATCGCACATTGCGATGAACGTCCTGTGACCGGCAACTGTTTAATGCTCTTATTGCAGAGCCAGCCAACAGGATGATAATAATAAAAATNTTTGGTTAACTGCTGTAAAANTGTTTGAAACGACCCTGACGATTCAGNCAACGAGCAGTAGTCTTTCATCATGGCGAATGGCAACGAGAACAGGAGAGCAATAGATCTCATCGAACGCGCGTGGTGCATGACGTAGTGATAACGACAATGAAAAGGAAAGGTAGATAACGGCGAGTAGGGTGTGAAATGAAAGTAGATAAGATAGCGATAAAAAGCTATACTTCAAACGGAACTAAAAAAAACGAAGTAAAAGTACGCAATCCACTATTCAATCAAGTATGACCAAACGCTGCTTCATTTACTTGTGGAAAATGATCTGACTCTTTCTTTAACAACGCCAGGGATAGAATTGATGAAAAACAATTCGGTTAACCGTTTTTTCTAAAAATAAGTCTCAAACGCAACAATTTGAGTTTTGTGACCAGTTCATTTGCGTCTTTTGGTTTGTTCGATGCTTTCACTGAGCTAGACTTAGCTTTTGGCTGCGCCATCGTCCTGCTCGCGTTAAGCCGACTGCTAGTTAACTGAAACGCTGGTGTCGTTTTTAAAATTTTGCAACAATTGAGCAAAGGATGTTACGATTGTTTAACGCCCTTGCTTGCCACACCAGAGCAATCATTTCAAAATATTCTTCAATATGACGCTCGGGCTTTTTCACCTTCACTTGCTCTTCCAACGAGCTCAGCAACCTCGAGTAAAGCGCCTCGTCCTCTTCAACGCTTCCAGACCTCTGGCGTGACGTACCCGATGACGTCACGCGGTCGTTACGCTCGATGATCTCGAAGTCGTCTGCGATGTTTTTCTTATTCGAAGCCTTTGATTGGTTGGGCGGCTGAGGAACGTTCGTTATGTCGACCTGGATAAGTATACAGTAGACACTGTTGATGAAATGGAACAGTCGGCCGCTAAGTGTGCATGCCTTGCTACATTGAAGAAGCGGAGAATTTTTTTTGTTGATAATTATTGGGAAAATCGAGCACAGGCGTCGATTTTATGACGTTAGATCGGAAAAGGATCGTCGCACCTTCATCTAAAAATAGACGGACGTTTTTTTCCCGTAAAAAGACGATTTTTCGTGCAATCTCGGTTCGCCTGTGGCTGCTCGTCATTATTTCTTCGCAGCAGAAAGTTGCGGCGAAAGCAGCGAAGTAAACAATCGATCGGTTACACGGGAAGAAACGACGGCGCAAAGAAGAAAAAATAAATAAAAAAAATAAAAGAAACAAACAAGCAGCACATCAACATGCAAGATTTTGATGGCCCCCCACAGCGGAATGGTCACCACCGATAACGACGTAGGTTCACGAAGCAAACATACCTTCAAACCATTCTTGGCCGCTTCAATCATATCATCAAATCCCTTCATCTTCCGCAGATAGTCCAGGGCGGCAGCCTTGTCTCCGCGTCGTTTGGCATCGAGGGCTGCTTGCTTGAAAGCGGCCTGTCTGTTTTGCAGGAAGGCAACTTGCTGGTCGTACGGGTCTGCAAAAAAAGCGAGCTTTGCGCTGCCGCAGCGAACTCGAAATCGCGTCAAAAACCTGCGCAAGAAAGCGTTTCTTCGCGTTGTCGACGGCGACACCGACCCCGGACCGCGAGGGAGACGCAGACAGACGTCACATATCGCGAAATCCATACGCATCGACGCCCCACGAGCGCAGCGTGGTCGTACCTCACCATCTCCAGACTGCTGGCTGATTGTTGAACACCTATTAGCGTGCTGCTGTTTGTTAGAACACCACAGGATTCGAGAGATGCGAAAGGTGTGCTTTGCAACTCAGTGGACAATTGCTTGTGAAGAGCGAGAGCAAACAAGGGTTTTGTTACCGAAAAGCTAGAGAGAAATTGAGGAAACAGTTAATGGTGCGGCCAGCTTTCAGCAGGCCACTGTTCTGAACACAATAGCACAAGTAGCTTTGCAAATAATTTTCAACTATCTCTAGTGATCAACAGGAAACAGAACCCTATGCCCAACAACAGTGGACCAAATGGGGAACTCTGGCCCAACCGTAACCGGGCCGGATTACACAGGTAAAAGCAACAAAAGCTGCTACTGGCATTAAGCGAAGACATTTACCTGCAAGCGCTTTCGTGGACGACCGCGACTGCGGTTTTGG
>JGI24159J19872_10007424_pt1 | contig 14365 bp, 8 predicted proteins | sample Ectturendosymbi4_FD_19872 | JGI IMG/M metagenome (IMG submission 19872) | reverse complement strand
AAGAAAAACAGAAAGTAGGCCTCTTCGCGTACCACCTTGAAGGTCTTCGCGTACCACTAGTGGTACGCGTACCACAGTTTGAGAACCACTGACCTAAGGGTTGGCGCCCAGGGCCAGGCAAAGTGGGCCAAGGTGGCCTAAAAGTCCTCCACTTATGACGTCACTCACAGCCAACCCGCGCCCCGCAAGAAAAAATTTTTTTTCGAATGCAATCTACTAGACTGTATGCGTTTTTTGAGACATTCGCCGAGTCGCTAGAGCGAACAGGAGCAGAGATATTCATGCGCAAAGCCACGTGCAATTAGGTGTTTTTTTGCCGAAAATCCCCACAACCAGCCGGACGTCCAAGAGTTAGTTAAGTTGATAGTGCACAAAATTCGACTCGACTTAAGCCATTTTAGAACTGTTTGTCATCACGCAGCCTTTAAACAATTTGTGATTGGATAACATTTTGTGATAAACCATCTCATGTTTTCCCTCTTAGTTTACCGCTTTAACAAAATGACAACGAAAAGAAACTATGCACAAACACAGTGTAATTATAGTATTTATTTTTAATCGTGACAGAATGGCTACAGTACATACTCGCATACAAGCCGATCTCGTGTATAAGCCTACAGTATATACTTGCATATAAGCCGATCTCGCGTATAAGCCGACCCTTAAAAAACTGCCACAAAATGGGGAATTTAGCAAAAACTCGCATTTTAGCCGACTCCCAAAATACCGCGGAGTGTTGTTTGGGCTAACAACAAAAGAGTATCAATATGCAATGCACTGTGCTTAATCAGACGTGATTATGTTGCATTTTATTTGAGGTACAGTTGAAATTAATTTTAAAATTGAGTTGTAGTTTGTCGGAATTAACTTTACTTAGTGCAGTCTCAAGTTTTATGGCTGTATGTACGACTGAATGATAATATCGGTGATATTGTGTGATCTGATAAGTGGCGTCATGTCAATTCGTTTGTGTGAGATCATATTCATGCGCGTATAAACCGACTCCCTATTTTGACAATTTTTTTTTTGTTTTAAAGTCGGCTTATATGCGAGTGTATACGGTAGTTTTAGAAATACTTCAAAGCGCATTTCCAAATTTTATGAAAATAGGTAAAGCAGTTTACATCGTTTCCAGCAAAAACGTGTACACGAAGTTTAACTGTGGCAATTGGCATTACAGCAGATGCTGCAGCTTTTTCAAAAAATAAAATATATTATTACTTCTTCCTTTTTGTTCTGCATTACTACACCTCCAGAAGCAGTTACGTTTGTTGCTTGCTTACCACCAGGCAACGTGAAAATTTGCTTGAAAATAAAAGATTTAATTCAGATCCAGGGTGTTTGTAACGCTGTTAAATGAACATTTGATTCTCTGCTGCTTTACTCACAATTCAAACTTTTTTGCTTTAAATCGGTCGCGATTTGTCGTCCCGTCAAGCTGTTGCACCTTTGCACAGTGCCAGGCAAATCATTACCGTATTCAACTTACGCGGTTCACAAAGCACTGGCAAACTGCTGGAGAAATCCACTCGCGGGCGTGTATTCCGCAATCCAGCACGAACATACGGTTGTTGGAAGAGGATCCAATAGTAAGCATAGGAATATCCCTGCCTTCCTCTGACGAAATTAAAACGTCTCTTTTTGCCAAGGTCGGGTACGCGTTCGCTATGTCTTTCGTCCATTGATTAATCTATATTTTGAAAATTACCAAAGATGTTTTGAAACCACATACCAACAAAAATGTACACGCACAATTTTTTGCTAAACCCGTTTAACATAAGCTACATGTCGAATAACCATTTGGAAAAAAATAGATTTCAGTGAAGTGGTTTTGATGCTTCATTACAATATTCTGTGCAAAGTCGAAGTGTTGCTCTGCGTGTAGGTTTCAAAATGTGAATTTCAGTTGACATTGTTTTACTAATGTCTCCGATTTTATTGCTTCGACTGCGATCATTACATGTAGAGTTTAAAATTGTTACAAAAACATTTTACGCATCTAATGGTAAGAGGACAGTAATCCTAAGCATATTCACTGGTAAACAGTTTTCAGCTCGCTGAAACAAACCATTTCACGTTCGCAGAAGGCATGATCGCGACTTTTGAAGTTATGATCGGCCATAACTCGAGACCAGACTGCGCTACAGAGTCAGTGACGACATCGTCGGATTAGGAAGACAGCAACACATTTTTTAAAGGTATGTTGCGCATATTTGTGGCGTAACTGTGACGTGATTTGGGAGAAAACCGTTTTTCACGTTGACAAAACATTCGTGTATTTTTATCCAAAAAACCGTGGAGCCAAAACTGAACACGTTAGAAATAAAGTTTCTGCATAAAAAATGTCAGTTATGACCGACACTTTGCGAAAGTAATCGAAAAAATAAAACTTTTTCGGTGTGGGCATCTTTGGACAATTGAAGGGTAAACATTTACTACACTCATTGGTTTGTTGTTTCAGACCATAACTTTCGAACCGCCTACACGAGAAGGTCAATCAGGGGCTCTAAAGATTCAGATTTTCGCCTGATTTCGTCTACAACAAAAATAATTGAAAAAAAATTATTGTAGGTTTTTCAAAGCCCCGGTGAAGTCATCCGAAAATCATGTAAAATCATGTAAAATCATGTAAAATCATGTAACGCCCTCTTTGTTCACCAACAAATATTTCCCTTCAAAACAATGATGACTCACTTTGTGAATAAATTGTTAGTTGGCGTCTTTAGACGGAGTCCAAGCCAAAAACCGTTTTGAAAAAGTTCACAGTGAAGCGTCACAGGAATGCTTTACCATTTTTGGAAAAATTGCTAAAAAAACACTTCCGGAAAATCAGAAATTTGCATTTTTCTCAAAAATTTCAAATGCAAAGGTAGTTTTTTTAACTCATCGGATCGATTGCTGCCTTACACATCTGAGTACGTCTTCACTGACTCTACTAGGGCAATCCGTTCGCGAGTTGTGACCGATCATAACTTCAAAAGTCACTGTCATGCCTTCTGCCAGCGTAAAAGGGAAACTGTTCTCAGTTTGCTGAAATGTCAATGCTTCTTTAGATTCCGAAATGAGTTGTTTAGGAAATACGATAATACTTGCAATTTAGTGATCATAAATAAGCAATGTGCCTAACTGCTTTCGCTGTTAAACATACTGTGTTAGTTAGTGCAAAACCTCGATCTGCGGCATTAAATAGGATTTAACAAAGTAGCTTGTACAACATGACGACCATTCTTTGTAAGTTGGTGGAAGACCCCAAAACACCTGCGTTCAATGTGGTACAAGCANATACTGGCGTGAATTTTTCATATTATTGCTAAGAAAAGAGTCATTTAGATAAAACTTTTGTGGCTACTTTGTCTGAACCGAGCGAAGGTGAATTGCCCGGTGGTTTCATTTCAGTTTGTATTGATTTTTTCTGTTTCAAATTCCACGTTTAGCTTTTCAGTCCCAAGCAACTATTGCATACGCATTGTTTATCATAATTACGATAGTCGTCAAAGATTTTGAAAACCAGTTCTAAATGCGAAACATACTGTTCCACGACATGCTGTTTTGAGCAATGCCAAGTAAGAAGCAAATGTGCTGAATTCTCAGGAGTTTCAATCAAGATGTTGCATTTTATGCATTAATACTTCTTGTTTTAGCTTTTGCAGCTTAAAACTACAACTACAGTACTTAAAAAAAAATTAAAGCTGATTTCCAGCTTAGCGGTTCGAAACACTGGCGATACGATCAGGCATCTTTCTTGATAGTCAATTGCACAAATTAATGCATAGAAATAGACAATTGCATACTTCGTCATACGTGTGGTATTCATCATAATTGTAACCCAAGAGGATCCTATTTCGGTCGGAATGTTTGTCAAGTTGGTTGTCTATAAGACCCTGCAGGTTGTATATTTTAATCTTGTATTCCATTTCAGCCTTTTCCAGTTTGTTTTTCACGACTTTGAGGAAAGATCTGCAACAAAACTGTCACATTTGCAATTGCTGTTAGAGCAAAACATATAAGCCTTTACTTTTTGAACGTATTTCTAGCTAAAATTAATACTTAACTTGCACTGCTAGCTAAAAATAAATTTAAAGTAATTTTTTGCAGCTGCATGAATGCATTTGAAAAGTATGTAGTTACTTGTGCACTGCTTTTCATTCCTTTACTAAGGTAAATTGTCCTCATTTGGGATTATTTGTTGTAAAGATGCTGACAAGATCTTCTTCACGATGGTGATCAAATTGCAAACATGTTGTATAAAGGGCCATTTCAAGAGAAAGTATATACAAAAGTTCAAGCACACTATGAATCAAATTTTAAAATCAGAGAATCGGCTATGGGTCCCTGCCACCCATATCAACGCCCAAGAATCCCAACACGTTTTACGGGAACGATGCTAGATACTGCTTTTTTAGAGCAGAGATAATTCCAAAGTTGAAAACCAAATCACGACTTGTTATCAATTTTATCAGTTCTGTAATTTCTTTTAAAAGAACCTCTCATTTCGTTCAAAGCACTGTTCATAAAGTTGACTACTATGAGAATAACATGCTTTCACTTAGTGTAACAGCATTTACAAATCTTGCCACACAAGTCATTTCATTAATTCTCCACCGCTTTGATTTAATGTTCTGAGTTGTAGGAAATAAAGTGCACTGATGTGCGTAGAAGTTTATTTGCCTTTACAAGGCTCTGCAATTTATCCTCTTACGTTTCAGAAGACAGCGTTGATTTGATAAAAGTTTTTATCTTCAGACACAAGTTTGATTGTGCGGAAAAACACATAGTTACGCTCCAGCGTGATTTTATTTAGCTAAATATTAACTCAGCGGAGGTTAAACGTTTGTAAATTTGTACATTGTTTATTTTTGTATGCGTTATATAAAACTTTTTTAAACCTTAATCAAACAAGTAGCTGGAAAAAGAGATCGTTTTGATCTATAGGTGATGAGCTTAAGCGATCAATAAAACGTTTTCTAGCATTGTTTTAAACGCGCAATTTAACAGGTTGAACAAAATATGCGACGCACTAATAGTGACTTGCTATTTCCGCCCAATGCTTTTCCATTCATCTCGGACTGAATAGTTCTATCAATGATTGAAGATTTTATCTATTACTACCATAACTGTAAAGCAGCGCCTGACCCTAAATTATGTGTTTTTAAAACTTTAAGTTGGATTTTACTAAACACCGCTGATTCTCTGAGTATTTGTGCAGCTGATGTAGCTTCGCAAAAAATTTTTGGTGATTCAAAATTAGTTCTTTTTCATTCAATTTCTCGTCAACATAAGAATGGCATTTAGAAATTACATAAGAGGATCTCTGTCTACAGTGAAACACGCACTTATAAAATCTTGACTTGGCCAAATGTCACGACTGTATGAAATATTCGCTTAACTCTTAATTATAACTTTTCAGTGAATATCTATAGCAGGGGTCCACAAATAGTGACTCGCGAAATAGTTTAAATTTAAATTTTAAATCTGTCATTCTCATTAGACAGTACAAATGCCATCATTTACGGTTTTATGTATTAAGTTTCATACAATTTTGTGCGAAAATTTTGCTGCTGTCACGAGAATTCTTAAAATTGATATTTAAGTGTCAAGCATTTTCCACAAAATTACATTCTCACGGAATGTTTCGGTTGCAAAAATTTATAACTATTTTTAAGGTCACGCCATAAAGTATTTGCAGACTCCTGACCTATAGAAAACAATCCGAAGTACGCAAGCTGTGTTTTGCCGTGATCTCGATGAAATGTAAAAAATATTCTGTTTTTAAAAAGGATACCATGAGGCTCAGGTACATTGAAAAGCATGAATACTTTGGTATATAAGTAGCAAAACTCAGAGTTTTTAATTGTGAAATACCTTTGTGAAATGCTTTTGAGATTTTCATGAAATGCTTATGATATTTGGTAATTATGAAATACTTTTGTGATTTAGTCCCCTCTGATTGGTTCAGATAGCAATCTCAAACCAATCTTTGTCTTACGACCAGGGTTGCCAGGTAGTCATAAGCAAAACAGGCCAGATCAACCCTTAAAAAAATCCAAATAGCACCGGAAAAAGTCAAATACAATATAAATACACAATGACACCTTTACAACACCCAAATGCGCTTTTGAAATGCAATATGTACATAATTTGTACATAAAAAGATTAAAGCTCACTCCATTAATTGAACTTCTCGAAACTTTTCTTTTTGCTAAAGAGTAACTTGAAACTGCAAATTTATAAGCATGTAATAGCAAAACAAAAAAGTATAAATTCAGTCGATTTGCAGAGTTTCCAAATATAAGTTATTATTCTGTGTCCAGAAACAGTGTCTAGAAATCTGCTAGTGCCCAGAAACCTGCCAAAATCATCTTTGAATCTGCCAAATCGACATAAAAAATCTATGTGGCCAAAAAAAGCCAAATTAATTTGGCCTTTTTTCAAAAATGGAAAAAGGCCAGAGGAGTTGAAAAAAGGTCAAAAATTACAAATTTGGCTTCAAAAAAGCCAAACTGGCAACCCTGCTTACGACCATATGAAGGTGCAACCGTGTCTGGCACAAATGAAAATGTTCTACAAACGAACTAAACCATATGCTTGTTTGAAAAGAAAACAAACGAAACTATGTCAATATGTCTGCGTAAAGTTATGTTCAAGTCAAACAATATCTATCAGAGCACAGATATAGCGGACTTTGAAACCCATGAAGCAGCGCGTTTAGATAAATAGATTTATTTGGCGGTACTGAATTAATTGCGCCAGATATACTCGCTAAAACAGAAAAAAACGCTGTTCAGACCTGATCATTGACCAAAGGGACGGCAAATGCGACATTTGTTGAAAAGAACCGGAACGATGTAAAGTAATCCTTATGAGATGCGGATATACAGTAACGTAGAAAAACGGGATTTTTTCTGTGGTTTTACTTACGTTGATCATTTCTGTTGTGATAAGCATTACTTTGACATTTCACAAACGTTAGATGCCTTCGATGAACATACAATTATTTTGCGAGAACTTGGTAGCACGTGAAGCACTTGGCTAGTTCTCAGAAATATCTTTATATTTAAATGATTTTAACCACTTGCAAACTTGTCTTAGGGTAACGTTTGAGATTTGAGTGTGAAGGAGATGTTTCTCAGCGAATTAGAAAATGTCTTTGTAAACATAAAGACATTGCAGCAAACTAGAGCAAATGCTAAGAGCAGGAACACCCTTGTAAAATATGGAAATTCTCCACAGCGCGCTTATCTCTCATCGATGAGTTACAATCACATAACGAAAACGTTCTCACTTTGGAAAACGAACATCAACTTCCGTTCCAACTCGAACAAGGTCGGCATTGTCTGGCCTCCAAAAATCAGCCTTCGTAACAAAATGAAAAAAGCCAACAGTAATTTCATTTGTCACCACCGCCATATTGCAGAAAACAATGTGTTTATATCATAGCGTTATGACAAAAATGAATGTCAAAGCAATGGAAGCGTTATACGGTACATATTGTAAGTTGCTATTTTAGAAAGGCGAGAGCTGTACACGAAACATCATTTGAAAACGCGTGAAGTTTTACTGATTGATTCATTTTTGAACGGTTTTCATCTTGAATAAAGAGTTGGAATTTTATTTAGGCAATTATTTTTTACAGAAACGATTTCAAAACCTGGCAATTGCAATCTAAAAATATAATATGCAAATGTGCCTTAATATTCACTTTAGTCAAGAGGTGCATTAACTCTCCTTTTAATCAGATGTGTTTAATAAAATAACAAGCCGTGTATCATCGATGCACGACTAAAAATGAAGTGCAGAGATTAAACAATGCGCGCAAGCTGACATCAGATGCAATTCATAAATTGCCTAACAAACTTAATGCAAAAAATAACATCTAAAAATGATTTTACAAAGATGGAGGCAATTTTTTGTTTTTCTTTTTCATTTTTTATATTAATTTTCATTCTTTACATAGCAGCAAACTTATTCGTATGCTTCGCGCTCGCACTTGCATTGGCTATAAAGACAGTGGGCGATGCTTTTCAGACTACTCTTTGCTTTCTAGCTTTGTTGCATGGATGTAGGTCCAAATCTACTTATATTTTACCACTTTGATACTGTTTCTATGCCCTTGTTAGTTGTACCGTGTCTGTCAATTCAGTACATATGTTCAGTTCGTTATTTGGAAGTGCAGCCGAATTTCACTCTGAATAGTGCCCCATGGGTTGAGGTTAGGATTTTGAAACAGTCTTCTAGATTTATAAATCTGAGGTTTCTGCCATGGCTTTGGGCTTCAGCTTCTGCCTATACATCATTTCGAGGCACTGATGATATTTTAACGCAAAAACGCTTAGTCTCTGGCAAGTTAATAGAACAAACTACAGGTTGAAGTGAGATTTATATCTATTGTGTGAAAAATCTTATTACCAAGCCGTCGATGGATCCAAAATCTTTGATGAGTTGGAGTTGCACTTCATTTTTTGGAAAAAGAGTAAGCACTTGGTCTCTGAAAAAACAGAATAACCAAATTTTTTCATTAAACTCGATGTTTTAATGCAGAAAATTTAAATTGTTTTGCACTCGTTATTTTTCTTGACCTTATATATTTCAAATTCGATCCACTTTTTTATCTCATAAAAGTTAGGTTTCTGAGCGAATTCAATAGTTATAGCGTGCCAAGACTTCACGGCCTTTTAAAAACAATTCGGTCGAACTCGATTTCACGAATAAACGATTCAACCAAGTTTCGATTCGACCAACAGCATTTGAGAAACGCAGCATTTTTGTTAATATTCTAGAACAAATTTCACTACACAGCGTGTGCCTTATCAACTCATAAGCCCTTCATGCTACATTTCTTGAATATTGTGAAGATAGTCAGGGTTAATACTGCACGTTGCGAAATTGTTTACACGGTGAGAAATGGATGAACATATAAACGTAAATGAACAAGCCGTATGTTGTGGTACCAAATTTAAAAAAGTAAAGTATGAAAGATATGTTCCGGTCCACAGCCAACGGACTTTACAATAATATTGAGCAACTTCTGTATTCGATCTGTTTCGGACAAAGCTGGTCATCTTTCATGCTTTGCTGCAGTAATTACGAAAAACAAACCGAACGCTGTCCCCTCCAAAGACTAGGGTTGGTGAAGTCTTCAAAATACAGGAGAAAATGAGTTTTAATCGGGGAGAGCTGGCTTTTGGGAGACTTTCATTGTTGTGGAGATTGTGCCTTTGCTTCAAAATGAAAGTCTGTCACATCACAGGGCAGGAATGATTGGTGATAATCGAAGCTTCAAACGCTTGGTTAAAGAAGTGAACCAGATAACACAGCGTACTATTCAATTGGCAATTCTTTGTGAGCTAGGCTCGTGCAAAGCTTTAGGTAATTTCCAGCTGATAACTTAAAGGTTCTAATGTCAGTTTAATACAAATTTGAAATTATAGTGTTTCAAATGCCAGTCAGAGATACTGGTAAAATGTAGTAAAAAGAACATTGCTCTTGAAGTGTATTAATCAAAAATGAAATTCTTACAAACGATGCCTATAGGTCACATCAATTTCAGAAGTTAAAACATTACTTTCGGAACTTAAATAAAAACACATCTTTGTCGTGTCGCAAGAGTCAATCTTGGTACTTATGCCACTCAGCCATGGACTTCGGGAAATGCACTGGGCAACCAGTTTACAGAAGTACATATTCACACGCCTTTCATCAATGAAGGTTTTTAAGACTGTGTTTACTGTTTACCAACCAGTTGGTCGTAGCCCACTACCGGAATATGGGTCGGTTTCCACATGAACCACAAAATGACTGGTTAAAATAGTGAAAGAATCATAAGCGTTGCGAAAATATCATAAACGAGCAGAAAGGTTACACCACCGATAATGGCACTATCGTTTTTTTCTTCATAGTAGGTGCTTACTCGTGTAACACACACAAACAAGTAGCCTATGCTATTGTGTCGTCACAGGAAAATGTTACAAAATAGCAAAGCTTCACCATTTTTAGCAAAACCCAACTGATCCAGGTGGGGAAAAACAGTAAGGAACGGCTAGTTCAAGAAAGTAGCTTGATTAACAAGGTTTTCTTTATTTTTTCAAATTACAATCTCGAAAGAAAACAGCTACCACTGCACGCGAAGCATGGAATGTCACGAGCTCCAACATGGTCACTTCTCTTACTAACCAAAATACAACGCCGACTTTTGATCTAATTAGTCTCCAAAAAGGTGGCGTCGTCGAATCTATCAGCAAATTTGTTAATAGGAACTTGATTTCACGTAAATTTAGGCATCCTCAGTCCTAAATCTGCAAGCAATGCTTACGGGTGAAACGCTAAAGGGCTAAAGCAAGCAGAAACTCCAGAATAAAATGAATAAATCAAAACACACGATGCGCGGCAAGTAAAAAACTGGAAAATACGCTATTTCAAATAATTTTTTCACTAAAACTGGAAAACTGCGCTTACCCGTCAAAGCGCTTCACTGCAGCCGCATAAGCTACCATGGAAAGTAGAACAAGAAATTTCATTTTACTTCTTGCTGTATGACGCTAGAGAGAGTAATCGACTGTCTCATGTCACTTGAGCAGCGTTGATCGCCCTTTTTATATTCGAACAAGCTTTTAAAAATTTATTCCTGTCTGAGAAATTGTTGCCGTGTTAAAGAGGCAAACAGTACCGTGTGCAAGAGCTAACAGTTCAAAGTATTTTAGGAACAAAAAGAACCGTCACACTTGGTGTGACGCCATGCAGACCAAATGCTGTTTCCCACAAGCATTCCTTTGGTTGTGCTTTGGGCTCGAAACCGTACTTCGGGAATTTTAAAAGCTTGCTTCCAACACCAGACAGCTGACTTGAAACTAAACAGAGTCGTAACTTCGAATACGTTGGTAAAACTTCGCAATGCGGTGTCTTTCAAAGTACGACGTGAGTCTGCCAAGTATTTGGTTCCTAGTGTTGTTTTTCCGCAACCTCAGCGAAAAAAGTGCAATTATCTGGAGAATTATTAAATCATTTCAGCATTTCGGAGAAACATAGCATCAACTTAGGCTCTTAGCAACGCACCCGTAGCAACGTTTTCTCCACATAGTTTCTCCTGCTACCAACATTGTTGCACAACTCTAGCAATTTTTGTTTCTCCGATAAAACGTAAGCAATTCTTTTCGTGCTGTGTCAGGCCGTGGACTAATTTCTCTGTCAAAAATCCTTTTTACTACTCAAGTTTCATCATCAAAGTTAAAAACGCTCAATACTCCCCTTACTGGAGCCAATTTATAAACTGAGTGTTGGTTTTACTGTAATTCGTATCAACTTCTATAGTGATTGAGGAGTCCAGGGGCACAGCACCACACTTTCTCGAAATCAACTGAGTTCAATCTATCGTCTCAGGATTAAGAATGGCTGATGCAGACAATTTGGAGCACACACACAAACCATATTTACCATCTTGTACCATTCGCTGCACAAGTTTCCAAGGACCACGAAGAGTTTTAAAGAAGGGCATGTCCATAACCTAATCAGTGGCACTTAACTTTTTTCCTTCTATAACCCACAATCGCACCGAGTGATGGCACCATGACGCACGAAAACTTTCTCATATAAACGATAATACTATATTCATAGAATATACAGTATCTAATTTGACCTAATATGTTAATTTGTTTTGCCGGGTCTAGTTACTGTGACCCACCTCGTGGGTCATGTCACCCAGAAACTAAATGGAGATTCCCCCCAACCAGCAATCCACGCGTTAGTCTTACAATGCATTTGGTTGGGTAGGACCTACAGGTGAATGGCGACAGCTTAAAATGCTGCTGCTGTGGTAGATGCCATATACAAGCCTGAAGAGCAACCCTGTGGTTATTGCAAATTGAAGCATTACGCGATTCAAAAAAGCATGCGGTTTGGCCAAGGAGACCAAGTGACACAGTTTAAAATTTGTTGGCATTTCCCGGGCCAACAAATGTGATAAAATACGTAAACGAACGGTATGTGATAAAATACGTATTACGGCGTTGTGACCACATTAGGTCACAATTAGGTCCGAGCCAGGAACCGTTAACCATCTCATGGATTAGGAATGCAACAGGGGTCCCTTGGCGATGGCAGTCTATGCAATATGGTTCGTTTTGACCAGGGTTTCCCACCCTGTCGTACGCGTACCACTATTGGTTCACAAAGGTGTTTCCAGGTCGTATGTGAGTAACTTCAATTTTTTCACAAAAACCTGGATTCACAGCTTTCTAGTTTACGTATAGGGCTTTGTTCCAATAAAATTTTTTTTTCTATTCCTATTGCATCGTAACATTTTGACTTTCGATGCGCTGATAGCAAATCTACGCCATGCATCGACCAATTGGTTGAAGGCAAACAAAAATCTCCTTAAATCTGGGTGTGATATTTCATTCTTATTTTAATGCATGCTATTCTTCTAAATCAACTGAGATTCGATCAAATTAGTTGTTCTGGAAGAAGTGGTACGCGTTGACAATATGGGGTGCTCAAGTGGTACGAGATCGTAAAAACGTTGGGAACCCGTGGTTTTGACAGTATATAAATATAATGTTTGTATGCGCTTTCGAGTTTTGAATTGTTAGCTGTATGTGCATTCAACCACGACCGTCACAACAGCGTTGGGAACTCTGTGTAGTTTTCATCACAGCTGAGCAAATTTTCACTTATCCGCAAGTACTCGAGAAAGCCCAGACATAATCAAAGGATGTCTTGCTTCACCTACTTCGAAATGTGATGTGATAAAATTTTCACAAGAATTTTAGACATGTGGCTATCATGTGTATGCTTGAGCTAAATGTTGTGTTCACGCAAAAAAATATTGATTCAAAACAGTTTGTCGTAGGAGCCTGGCTTCGGTGAAAGTGTATTCAGTCATGTCGCCTTCCTCACCAAAAACTGAAAAAAACACTGCCGCTGTGTCGATTAGTTACCATGGAAAGCTCAAGGTCAACCGTTGGCTTCTGCTGATGCATCGTTGTTTTTTTTCTCCGAACAAGGTTTTAAGCCCATACCTGTTGGATCTGCAGTTGGGTGCAGTGAATTTCAATTTAAATCAGAACAAACAGCAAAGTATTTTTCCATTTAAGAAATTGATCTTAATATGAACTGAATGATAAGTGAGCAAACGTATGTACTTGAAACAGACTTCCTAGAAAGAAAATAGTGACCCCAATGGTGACGCAGTACTAACAGAGCTCGCGTTGTTTCAGGAGCAGTGGCGTACCTAAGGTTTCCCGCGCCCGGGGACAAAGTCAGTTTGGGCGGTCCCACCCATGCAGGGTCGGATTAAGGGGGGGACAACGGGGACAATTGCCCCGGGCCACCGCTGCAAGGGGGCCCCGTGATGAAATTTATTTGTTTCAAATAAAATACTCGTTTGAAAAATTTTTGTGATTCAGAAGCGATACAAGGACACAACTCTATTGTATTACATTCCTATGTTTTATTTCCTATGAAGAGCACCCAACAACAACTGATTTCTTTCCATCAAGGGTGGGGAACCTAATTACTATCCCGGACCCCATATCGCTGGCGGGTCGCAAAATCAATAGATTTTATCCTAAAATTCCACCTTTATCTAACCATGAGGAAGAGCGGCTGCTTTAGAATTACTATCTAAGTACCTGCTTATCATGCTCCGTCTTGACAAGATGTTGTACGATGACTTGGGTAACGAAAGTTTGGATCGGGCCATATCAAATGTTCACGCGGGTCGCAGGTTCCACACCCCTGCTCTACATGTTTAATTCTCTGCCAGTTTTAGTAATCGCTACTGCAAGGCTGGCGCAGTCTATTCTTCCGGTACAGACATGGCCGTACCGGTTTTCTTACTCAACAATTGGTTTCAGTTTCAAGAAACTTTGTCGCAAAACTGCTGATAGGAATTGGAAACCCAAAAAACTGCTCTACTGTACTCCGCCAATTCACTACGCACTGAAATCATCTTTCATGCGCAGGTGTGTAGCGGCAATTTTATAGATTCCGGAACTCTTACAGGTGTCGGAACGTACAGGCAGAGACTGCCTGCTTATTACTTAAATTTGTAAGCAACGACTAATACACTGGTAGAGGTGGCGGAGATGAGCTCCGGCAGCACTATACCGCTGATCATGCATCGATATTTGATACTATTGAATATAAACAGGGTTGGAAATTTAAAAGACGATCTTTCGAAACTTGAACTCAAAGTAAGTTACTAGTTCCCGCTTCTCAAACCCCTCTGTAGATGTTTACAAGGAGTTGGCTACTAATTTCTTTATTCACAATGCCATAAAAATTTTGTCAAAACTGTCAATCTCTGAGAGCATTGCATTTTCCTGTGTCTGGAAAGTTTTGGGTTTGCTTTTGGTTTTAGCTGACACGATTG
>JGI24159J19872_10007423_pt1 | contig 14369 bp, 7 predicted proteins | sample Ectturendosymbi4_FD_19872 | JGI IMG/M metagenome (IMG submission 19872) | reverse complement strand
CACTCAGGTTGAACTGATTCTACGCCGATGTACGAAACGTAAGTTGCAAAACCTTCGTTCAACCAGATCTCGTTCCACCAAGCACATGATACAAGGTTGCCGAACCACTGCATCAATGAGTTAAACACACGTGTTGTTAAAAAGAAAACGAGACGCCGAACAGTGGCGGATATTGAGGGTGTTCAAGCTGTTCAGTGAACACCTGAAAGTGAAGAAAAAATTTAAAAACTCGGTTTTAGGGCATTCATTAGCGATTAATGACAAGAACTGCCTTTATTTGTGCCGTTGTCTCAGCAAGGGGATATGTTTTCTAACACGGTCGAACGATTTTTACTTGTCTGACTCCAGGTTGTTCAGTAACACTCGAATTTAAATAAATAAACAAGGAAAAGAAACGCCAGTGGAGCCAAGCACTTTTGAAACAGCCAGGTTGTTCACTGTGCCTGGTGAACAACTTGCTTACGTCACACGTTGTTTTGCTAGCATTTCCGCTTAATCTGCACGCTGGCATCAAGCTGTGCAGTAGGCTGGATTCTATGAAGTGTGCTTATACAGTTGGGTTTTGCTTCAGGTTGAAATAGCTTACTTTGGCTAGATAGTTGGTGTGGTTTCTTTGTCTGTATGATGATTACTGTAACAGTTTGAGTTTGGACGATATTAAAAATCAGAACACACGAAGTGACGAAGCTTAATATTACGGACTTAGGTGGTGGTGAGCCTAGGCTCACGTGCAAAGTAGCCTAACGCTAAAATGTGGAGTGTTGATACCGGTAGCAGTCGGAAAACAGATGCTTTCTAACACGTAAACCAGTTGATTAATTTGATTATTCTGTGTCGAAAATACTATTTATTTCTTATAAGTGAGTTCAATTGGAAAGATTTTGTGACGAGAAATGAATTTAAGCAATTCTTGTTCGTGCCCGAACATGCTGTTGACGTCCTAGGGTACGTGCTGCGCGTGGTTTGACTATTATGATCAACTGCCAATCTGTTCGAGTATTCGAATGGCTTGTGGTAGGCGAGAACCGCCACGACTGGTAAACCTTCACAATTTTGTGCTGGTTGCGAGCCTGTTGAACACCCTACCAAAATGTAAGCCACTGAAGCGTAACAACATGGGCAAAAAGTTTTGGTTTTATTCTCAGACATTAAAGAACAGTTTGAAAGCTCAAAACAAAGTCAGTGGTCTTTGATGTTTGTTTTTTTATCAATCACACAAATTACATGGAAACAGTAAAGCAATAACCAAAGATTTAAATGAAATTATGTTAAGTGTTTCAAAATCAATCGTTTGCAGTGCCAACAAATCCTAAAACCTAGAAGATAATTTTCATCTTTTTACCTGGTGGGCAAGTTCATGTCCAATGACAGAAGTTATGGAGTATTTGTCACCGGTCGTATCAATGTCAGGATCCCAAAGAAGTAAACTTTCTCTGTAAAGTACAAGACCCCAGTTTTCCATCGCTCCCGCGTCGAAGTCAGGAGCGGCCAGTTGGTCTGGAATAAAATTCAAAGGCGTTTGAACGTTGGTCGTGATTGTAGCAATTGGTCCCAGCATAAGAACCCAGTTTGTTCACATCCAATGATCTCGAAAATCTTCTGAAATTCCTAGAACTAGCACTGTTTACTTTCAAGCTATTTTGCCACAAAAGGTAGGTGAATGGTATGCCGGCCGGTCGAAAGACTTCTGGAAAGTTGATGACTTGACTGAATCTTTTTTGTATGGAATTAATGCCTTTGCTGGAGTATTTTTAGGTTTCGCATACGTTGACGTATGTGAAGTGAAATGCAACGTAAAGAATTTGTTGCGTAATCGGAGTTGTTCAGAAACACGTTGGAAAATTAAATTTTTATTACAACAGTAATAAATGAAGTTTTTATACAATAATTTTTGTTTTCAGCTGCAGAAGGTTATGCCTTTGAACTCGTATGCTTGCTGCTAAACAATATCCGCAATCAATCAACACATTAGCTTCGCTTGCTTCAACTGAGTTACAATTACCTGACTTGGGGAGATCGTAAGTTATGTTGTATTTCTTCCCAAGGGCCACAAGTTGCCTGGGGGTAACATCAGCAGCGTAATCTGCGTCTCCGTTATCGACGAATGCTTTTCTGGCGTAGATTCTCGTCTGGAAAGAAGGTGCGATGTGCAATGGTCGAAGTGAGCAAATCAAACATCTATGTTTGGTTTCAGAATGCTGCTTTTGTTCATCGACAAGACAGAAGACTTTCTTCGGTAAGATCAAAAAATTTCCCAAGAGACTTATAAATGTAATCATTCCTTCTGTTTTCTCGTAAGCTTTCCTTTTTCTAGGTATCTTTTCGCTTTAATGGACGCTTGCTAAATTCTAAGCTTACCTGCACACCAGTCGTTGTGAAGGTTTCATTATATGTGAAGTCGCAAACGGCAAATGCGAGTAAGTACGTGGGCATGATTGGTGTGATGGCAAAGACCGATGCGTTCCACAATGCCCCGTCAATTATGCTTTCCTTAAATAAAAAGGCAATCGCATGTGAATACGCTAATCACAACAGTCAAAACGGGCGGTTCAGGATCATCAAAAAATAAAGATAAAATTAAGGCAAATGCAATCAGTTTCCGCAAAGGTCGTGGCTGAAGGTCCAGTTGTAAATACAAGCGCTTGGCTGTCTAGAAAAAGAGTGTATAGAAACGAAAATCCGAAACATTATAGCAAGAAAAATTTAGTGGCAACTTTTCAACCTTGTATAAGCAAACAGCATTATTCAGTTCAAACAATACTGCAGAAAGAAGTTCACATAACTCCCTGCTCTGTTGATTGGTTATTTGCCGGACAGACAGATCAACAACTGTGCCAAAAACAATTGATAAAAAACAATTGAAACTTAATGATCCATTTGCATGATTTCCTTGAAAGTTGACACATTATTAAAATTAACATTGTCTGATTCATTTTATTTTATAACAATTTTGCCACAAAGCTTCGAAAGTTTTAAAACCGTCAAAATTCTAGAATATTTTAGACAAACTACAGAAAGTTTCCACAAACTTTAGACGTTTTTTGCAACATCGTGACTCCAAATAATAAAACATAACTTTTTCGTTAACAGTCGCCACAAAAGAAGTCATTATCAATTACATGCAAATCTAATTGGATTCGGCAAAATTCCAGTAGCTTAAACATTGCACCTAAATGGTTGAAAAGTTTTGTGAAATGTTTTAGTTTTATGGTCAGTTGTAAGTAATTTTTCCTGTTGAAATCCTCCCGGGCAAAAGTATGGTACTTATGTTCATGTCTCAAGCGCTAAAGTCCCAGCATTGCCATAAATGAAATGTCCTACGTCTGTTCAATCGCAAAAACTGTGCGTGGAACGAACAACGTACTAAAAAAAATTTAACTGAGCAGAGAGCAACTGTACCATAAGCTTGAAAACGTTATGAGTAAAGTATCCGGGAACGAAAAACGTTATCAGGAAAGTATCCGGAAATGGAAAGTACCCCTTTAAGAGGAAACTATCCATAAACGTTATGAGGAAAGAATTAGGAAGATTTAGATAAAAAACATTTATTCCGCAACGCAAGTTTGCGTCACTGCATCAGTCACAACTCCTTCAGAAAATAAAGCTATTTCCATTTGCTCTGAGCTTCTGCGCAACTATTGCTTCAATAGAGTCATGGTTTTGCCAGTTTATTTTTTCACAAGGGGTGTTTCATAGAAACCTATTTGCAGTAATAATAAATTACATATCGATATAATTGAATAAATTGTATATATTTGTTATATTAAATTCCTTTTACATATTTTTATGACTTTTTAAAAGACCTTTATTCAATTACATAAGACCTTTGATATGTAAATACTTCTTTTGAAATTGCGATGAAAAGTACACTTAAAATTTTGACACCAAACTAAATTTCCTCCTCAAATCTTGGTCGTTCGGTCAGAGATAAGACAACTGTTTCAGTTATCCCAGTAATGCATACGGAATATGTTTGACTGTAACAAACTAAGTCGCAGTGTTTAAAAGTAAGTAAAATAAATGACTCTTTTATTACTGATTTTCATCTAACTGCGCGAAATTTGTGAATAATAGAAGCTTATTATTGGATTTTTGGATTACGCATCGTTTGCATTATGGCCGCAAGCTCGCAAAATTTTGAAGAAATCAGAATTGGGGCAGAACTTATTTGGGGACAACGAGAAACAGAATCGTTGTTTGGGACGAGGAAATTTCAAAACTTTTCCAAAGCCGGGCTTCTGCGGGATATCTCGTCCAAAACCTGTTTTTTCTCAATATCGTGGGCGGCATTTCATCAGCTTTTTTGATTGCTCTCTGGCCTATATAATATTTTTGCAAAAAACAGGCAAAATTGTATTTTTTTCTTCAAATTACCTCATACCAGGCCACGGGCATGTTTGAAATACCATAGTAGCCCTGGTCGTTTCGATGTCTGAGGATGATGTCGAAAGTCGCTTTCAGACCCGGTTCATCGAAGCACGGGAACGTTCTTCGCGCACCCCGCGTTTCCATTTGAGTGACCGCTATAACTCTGATGAAATCGAACAAAAAAATGGAAAGATAACGAGAGTAACTGATGGTGGGTTTGACGTGTTTTCCAAACANCTAAAAGTTTTATTGCAACTTTATNTTAATATTAATCAATTAGCCACAACAGCGATACCGGGCAATTGATCTGTTTAGGAAAACTATGGAAAAATANTATTTGTAATTAGAGGTAGACATTTNCACCATCACATTCTGTAGAAAAAATTCCAGCAGTTCTTGAATAATCTTATTTGTTCCTTGCAGTTTAGCAAATCTTCAAAATTATTAAAAAGCAACATTTGTTCACAAATATATGCGATGTAGGCAGATAAGTTCGTACTTCTGGCAATTATGTTTTATTCTTTAGCCGACGCTACGCCAACTTATTCAAGTAGACTTTCTCAGGGCAATACTTTTTAACCAATATATGATGTAATTTCAAATACCAACAGAAATGTTTGAAATGAATCAAAAAAGCAACAATTAAATCATATTGTTCCCAGTCGAAGGTAATCTGAGCGTTTCCATCACTCCCATTATCACTTCACCAATTCGTCACGAATCTTTTTCAAGTTTCATTGTTATAGGCGAAACTACTCAGACACACACCGAAATGTGTAAATACTTATAATCGGCTTTTCTGCTGAAATTAATTTGCAGCTTTCAAAAACAAGAAGCATTTCCATCAGTGTTCAAATAAGAAATGAGAAGCATTTTCAGCAATGTTCAACCTGTGTTCTCCATTTTCATTCACGTATTCGCTTTTGTACAAGCCGTACAAATCGTCGCCAAGTATTCCCTGAAATCCTGTTGCAGTGAAATTATAGGTTTTTCCTTCTTCACAAGATGTCTCAGTTTGGATCACAAGGTACTGATTACGAGGATAAAAAAATGTGCGGATGATTGGTTGTTCCGCACCAGATTCGTCAAAGACATGGAAGTCATGGCCTGTGTAATTCAGTTCTCTGTGTAGTAAACGACAAATTTAGTGTAACTTATTAGATGCGATAAAAACTGCAAAAAATAACTTCTAAAAACAGATCAACGGCATGAAAAATAGCATTCCGTAAAAAAAGAAACCTCAAAGATGCATGGAAATGAAAGTAGTTCGAAAAATTAATTCTTCAGAGATGTCAGATGCAACAACTCATACTTTCGTTTCTTGCTAATAAAATCATAATACCGATTGGATGAACGTTTTCATGGGTAGTTAACGAACCTTATTTATGCTGCGCTTTAGTAAAAAGCGTTGTAAGGACCCCCGAGATTTCAAGGACCGGCGACGTAGTAATTACTTCTTAACCTCGCTCTCTGCAGAACGACTAGCACTGAGTGGCGACTCGACCCGTGGCAAAAGAACATATCGTTTATGCACGGTAACAATTGTTTCCTGTTTCACTCACTTTTACCGCTATGACGTTTGTTGATCCGAGACTTCGACAAAATAATTTTAAGATAAATTGATTACGTTTTGGATGCTTTCACTGAATCGAGTGCAAGCAGTAACTAGACTTAATTAGGTTCAACAGGATTGAAAGAATAAAAAATCCAAGGTCCATCTGCACTGAGGATGAGCCAGGAGTAGCCAGGCGTAATACTTTGTTTGTTCTATTGCGACGACCGTTGTTATTCCTAGATCATCCTCAGTGTAGATAGGCCTTAGTGGGTCATTCGAACTGCTAACAAATATTGTCTTCTTTAAAGCTGAGCACTATCTTCAATACGAATGATTTCAACAAGAAAACGAGTTTTAAAATGTGTGACTGCAAGTATACCCTGTACCTACCGTAAACATTAGAAAATTGTTTTGATTTTCAATTGGCGCCTGACGACCGTGCTTAAAAACGCCTCTGAATAAAACGTTCAGTTAAAAGCAGTAAACCAATATTTTTTAAAACAGTAAAGCACGTTTGTTAATTCAAAGACATTATTAATTTTAGTAATTGTCTGTAACGATCAGCCATCACCTGAGGGCGCATATTTTGTTTTGGACTGCTACCAACATTATCGCCGATGACAACATCAGCGCATTGGGAAACGTCTAGAAAGAAACTATAAACGTTATTCTGCAATTAAAATGGTGGAAAACGTTACAATGCATTTGGTTGTGTCAAACTTTGTTTAAAATCTAAAATGAAAACCCCATTCCATTCTACAGTTGTTGTCAAAATCATTAATATGGCTTCATTGTTTAAATATGCCAATCATCAAAAGCCGTTTGATGTTTTGAATGAAATGCAATAGAACCATAAACAGCACCTAGGACAAGTTTGCATGGCTGGTACAAAAGAATAAAAATATATTCAAACTCTCTTCCAAAACGCATGACGGAACTCTCTTCGTAGAAGCATCCATCATCTATGAAGGTTCATTATTTTTAGGTAGCAGGTTTTCGTTATACTGTAATGTGATTGGTTTGCGACATTAAATTGGAAAACAGTTTTTCAACTAATACGTTAAAATATACCTATGTCCGAAAAAACTCACAAGATGGTTGGTATACATCAGTACACATCTTTTAGCAAATAAAGAATTAATATTCACCAGTGTTTCAAATTGTAATGATGATGGGAAACCAAACATTTCACGGAGCATTTATTGCAATGTAGTGGTGATGTTAGAAGTTTACGCTGCAGGTAATTAGATTTTCTGTTGCGCAACATTGAAGCGGATGCGAAGAATTATACACTCGCAAATGTCTAAGCATTGCTCATGCTTTGTCACATGTCAGTTAACTCGTGATCTCAGCGTGGTGTTATTAACGATAGAAGAACAGCGTTTCTATTTCGCATATTGCAACCTTTCTTGAGTCAGAATTTTCAATGCGACATTCCTTATAAAGCTGCTGAGAATCACCATCATCATGTGTATAAAACGTTTCCGTTATGCGTTAATACGAAATTACGATTTCAACTTTATTGTTTCAGTAAAGCAGCTTTCACCTTCTCGACCAGCTACTGCGCCATTATTCTGCTTATTGCACTTATTGCAACACCCTTTTCTATCAAAATATCTTTTGCAATCAAAGAGAACCGCTCTCAAACAACCCTAGGTCTTTTGCAACCCGCGTGTTTGCAGCGCAGTACAAGATACTTTGTCGCAAAGCTGAGACTCTGCTTAACTTTCAACACTTTTTTCGTTGATACAAACGCTACTGATGTGTTAGCTCGATAAAGCGATCATAACATTTACCTACTAGTTCTGTTTGATGGATAACATGGAAATACAGTAACTTCAGTCAACCTAATTGTTTGTCATCTATCCTGTTGCTCGGTAGACTTGCACGACAATTTCAAAACTTCATTGAAATAAGTGATAAATCACTGGAAAAATACTGCGTTAATCACCTAGTATTGTTGCGATCGGAAAGCCAGAGCGGCATGTGCGCAAAGTATCGCACTGTGGCAGCAAGCAACAATTGAGTTAACCCGACGATATCACTCTATTATTGCTTGTTCACGCCACTTATCTGTTGTGTTGTTCTTCGCGCACATTCCGTTCGTGGTGAATCACGTATTCAGCGCAACGTCAACGGAGAGGTTGCAACAGTATCTAAGTGACCACTCATATGTTTTTGTCAACAGCCTAAAACCGTATATGTCTGAGTGTGATTGTTAAGTAAGCATAAATCGTACATTTTGATGATTATTTTATGCTCGTGCAGTATCAGCATTAGCGGTAGAAGCAGTAGCTATCGGGATGAAAAATAAAAGCATGAATACAACGAAAGAAACGATTGGCAAGGTTTTACCTAAACTGACAACGAAAGTAAAGTAGGGTCTCGAGGAATCTGTCCGTCGTTCTGTATAACTCTGCAAGGTTTCTGGCTGCACGAGTCTACATTCAAATGACAAATTACCACAAGGGGGAAAGGGGCTCGATCTGCTCACAAAGTGCTTTACTTGGAAATCAATTCCGCGTCAACTACACATGTTTGGTTGGAAGCAAAAGCGTACAGGTGAAAAGTTGACAAGGCTGTGCGAGTAAACAGAAAATTTTATGGTGCTGTAGGTTCGTTCAACTACATGCCTCCTGCCGAATCAAAAAGAAGTCAAGAAAATGAAACACGAAATAGGTCTACTACCACTTCTGTGGAAAAAGCTTACAGCACTTTAAAGCAACAAAGCTTTCGCACTTGCACAATTTCCATAAACTGCCTTCAAGCAAAAAATGATCATCTAAAAACAAACGTTGCAGTAGTTTTGAAAATTCGAAGTAGTTGTCGCTCTTGCTTCTTTCAAGTTGCCTCTCACACTTACACTGTATGCAAAAGAATGTAATCAGTGGAAACGTTGCAAAGGTAACGAACGGAGGAAGAGCCATAGAAAAGATAAGCGTTGTAATCATCATTGAAATCAAAGTCTGGTCGAAGGTCGACGACGTAATGTTCAGGAATCAGGTTTGGCGGAAGACGGCTGTTGGTCCACGGCCCGCTTTCCTGAAAAAGACAAATTTACATTCGAACGCAACACGTTTTTGAGCACAACACTCATGTCAACACAAAACACATGTGATCACAACACATGCTTGAACACAACGCACGCGTGAACACAAAACATTTTTTGAAAACAACACTGTTGAACACAACACATTCTTGAACACAAAGCATACTTGAATACAACACACGCCAGCTGAACTATGTATAGAGAAGCTTAATCAGGAAATTTAAAACCAATTCATTTTTATTGCGTTTGAACCCTGTCCACCGATTCTCGATAAATTTCATTTGCAATTTGTGATATCGCTTATTTGTGATGGAGCCTCCTGAAAACATCTACAGGAGCACCTGAAGCCCAGGCAAAAATGTTTGCATGTTAAGACAGAGGTTGTTTGCATGTTAAAAAAATGTTTGCATGTTAAGACAGAGGTTCCCAACCTGGGGTACATGTACCCCTGGGGGTACATTTACCTATCCGAAGGGGTACATTTAAGGTTAGCAATAGTAGGTAAAATATATTTACATTTTGTTTATTTTCAAATATTTGTACATATATCACTTAATATTATTTTCAAAAGTCATTGTATGTTTGTTGTTAAACATATCTGTGAAAAATCATGAAAATACTTTTTTTTGTCATAAGGAGTTTTGTCATAAGGAGTTTTAGGGGTACATGTTCATCTCTCAAAAATCTGAAGGGTACATCCTTATCTGTTGAAATGCTGTAGGGGTACATGCTCATTGTCGGAATGCTGAAGGGGTACATGGCAAGAAAAATGTTGGGAACCCCTGTTCTAAGAAAAAGTTTTATAGAAGAACTGTGCTAACTCGTATGAATTGCGGCTGTCTCCAAGGAGTCACAAAAGTACTTCGAAGTAGATCTTCCACGTTTCTTAGCTTGCACCACATGCAATCTCTTTCTATATACAGTACCTCGGGAGTTGTGGTGGTTGGTGGAGGCGTGGTTGAACCTTCAGTTATTACACCTTTTGTAGTGGTTGTTGCGGGCGAAGTTGTGGTTGATGGTTTCGCCGGATCGGTGCTGGTGGTCACTGGTGGCTTTGGTGGGTCCGTATCCTTGTCGTTGCAATTCGGTATGCCCACAAGTCCGACAAGCAAACCTATAAGAAGACACCCAGTTTTACTTCTACATACCTTGAAAGCATGCAAAAGTAAAAAAACAGACACACTTTTAAGAAAACCATAACTTCTGTTACAAAATTTACTGCCCTCTTAAAATATTTACGACTGAGTTTCGAAATGGCTTATCGCTGTGAATTTTACTGCGGTACAATAAAAAATCAGTAAAAAAATTCAGAGAAGCTTTTCAAATAGACTGAAACAAATTATAAAAGTGTTAAAGACGAAGGATTACCAAAACGTTCGGGATGTTGTCATATCTATTGATCTTCTAACTTAATTTTTTTCAAGATCTTTTGAAATAAAAGCCTCAACAACAAGACTGGTTTCTACGACACGCTGCATTTTCGGCAACAATACGCTTATCGTGGACGGACGTACAGGTATTTGTTGAAAGTGCGTGTTGCTTGTTGATGTTACCCATAAAATATATAAAGAGACAGTGTTTAACGTGGAATCGTTCCATTGAAACAACACTCACCAACAAGAAGAACTGATCCAATGTAAAATATCACTATTCCGAACATGCCACAGTTGCTGATAAAGACACCTTTGCCTTTCTTTGTGGCATCTTTATCATGTATTTCCATTTCACTAGACATTTTATTTAAACAGAAAATAATCCACTGTGTTTTTCTCCTGAAAATGAGTTTCTTTTTTACAAATTTTTTTAAGGACAACTTTTTCTTCGTTTTTTGTTTACAGATAAAGCAGGTGTTCAGATTGAAATTTTCACTACCGAAACGCAAGTCAATTTTTATCAAAACAAGTCATTTCTTGATGATCGTCATTTGGAAACAAAAAAAGTTATTTACCGTCAAATTATTTGCTTGAACTCAGTTTTAAACCGACTTCCTCATAATAAGCTTCGAGGAAACAAAAGATCAAAACTCCGATGTGAATGCGCTCGAGAGTTATTGTACGTCAAGTCAGCAGCGCGCGCAGCGATAACACTTCCCTGTTAATAACGAGGCCAACACGAATGTATCTTTGTGTGCCATCGTACTGCGTCGAAAGCAACACATCACAATTACAATATGCAGCCGGTTTAAAACTAGTTACACAAAACACCTCACGACAATAATCATTTGAAAAAAGAGAGAAAACACAGCAACGAATAGCGGTAAAAACATCTCTAGCTGTTGAACTCTCTTCAACGTAACGCTTCCACAGCTTGGTTGGGTCAGCAGTCAGCAAAGGAAAAGCGTCTAGGGTTTTGATACAAACTTTTTTCAGGATTTCTCTGATACTTCTCTGTGGACTACCCTTCACTCTTTTTTAGTCTAACAACTTTTGTTTATCTATTTTTTCACTGCCACAGCTTACTTTTTTCATATCGTAGTTTTGTAATTTGTTTTAGTTTCGTTCCCGGCATCACTGCACCAAAACAGGTAAAAAGACACGACGCAAAAATTTTGGAATTACATCTATTGTAATAAGCGTATACATCAACTTAAGGCCCAGTGAAGCTTTGTAAAACTGAAGTCAGATTTTTTGCGTAATAACAAAAAGATGAAAACGATGAAGGGTTATCAATGTTCTTACTGTGATACATCAACAAATAGGTTGTTCACTGACTTCGAAATCATTTGCAGATGCAAAAAGACTTTCGTCGTTCGATCAAAGTTTTGCCGTGCTTTAAAAATAAACAAAATACTTTGGAGTATGCAAAATCTCACAAACAAACAGAATGATAAACCTTAGTCACCAAATATCAACTTCCGGATATTTCTATCTGAGAGAATTGGCCAAAGGCTTCATTGCAACCAACTAACGACGAATGCTTTGAGTAATAAATGTTTTGTACGATTTCCGTTGATATTTGTACAATTTCTACACCAACTCCACACTTCAAGGTTCAAGTTTCTAATTTCTTAACTTCGGAGGTCCTGCAATTAAAAATACAACCAAATATCAAACCGCAGCAAATCAGATCCGAAAGATGCATTGACGTATGCCGAACCTCATGATCGTTTCGCAGCATGATTGATTCAGCAACATTATTTCTACATTAGAAGCAACTGCTAATAATTAACCTTATCACTGTACGGCACCAGCAATTTATTATCGTTGGTTTTGCGAAGTTTTATTATAGCTGGACAGCAGTAAAACTCTGGTTTGTTTGTTCAGCTCTCATTAACTGTCATTGCAATTTCGTATTCCACTACAAAATGATTGAACGAATTGACCACTTCAGTGGAGTTACAATTTGAAGTCTGTTTTTGATTTTAAGCACACTTTTGCTTCATTTTAAACTTGTGGTTGTTGCTCTGAACAGCAAACTGCCAATGACCTTCAGCCTCCAATGACCTTCAACCTCCGAAAATTGAAAAGGAAGCAGTTACTGGAAAAAGTAACGCTCGCCTCAGAACCAGAACCTTATAAGGCCGGGCTCTCACATAAAATGTACAAGTTACATTTTAGTCTTTTGACACTAGCTGTACAGATTTATTTCAGAAAGTACTGTGCGTATACGATAGCCTTTGTTGTTAAATAAAACACGAAGCAAAGATGAACTGCAGTGTTTCTATGATGATAAACACCTGAAAGAATTCCATTCAAAATAACAGAAGGTAAAGGTCGGATTAGCTCTATCACGGAATCAGTTGAACTTTACCAAGTCTTTTTCAGTGATTATTTCAATTTTTGCTTTGTAAGCAACAAGCTGCAGATTCCGTCGCACCGAAACATTTATAAGTATCTCAAGAAACATCCCAATTAGGCCTGCTCTAAAATAAAAGGTTATTTCAATAAAACTAGAACAAACACATAAATGTTTTTGTCTCTATTCAAAGCCGTTCTAAATCAAAAACAAAGATCAAGCGATTCGCTTGCTCAATGATCTAACAAGTTTTAATTTCCATTTTCAGACAACAAAGGTTCAAGAGACCTGATCTTGGACCTATGCGGTGATTAATTGACATGCAATGCAGTGTCAAAACCAAGCAACCTAACTTGTGGAATTCTATCTCACTTGAAATTAATCTTCTCCCAGCCACGCTATCTTCAAGAATCGCTTAAAATCCTATTACCAAAATCCTGTTGCAAAACATAGTACCCTCCACCTTTTTGGGGGTTAATCCCCGTTTGACACTCGTACGTTGTATGCTTCGTTTTGCCCACAGTCCATTGAACATCAGTAAAATTCTTATCGAATTTGCGTTTGCTGTGAGATCGAAACTGAGCATCACCTTTTCTTTCACAGTAACTTTCATGAAAGCGCACGCGCGGTACTTTGTAACAAGGTCTGTAATATTTTTAACCGCTAACAAATCAGCGGAATACTTTGATTGTTTGAGTAACGTTGAGTTGCTGCGTCTGTTCCTATTTGGTCTGTCTGATGCACCAATATAAATCTCCGTACCTTTTTCTTGCGCCGAATGAGTTCCTCAGATCTTGCGGTAGATTTTAACAACATCCTTGTAACACCATGCGTCATTTATGTGTGATTCGTGCTTTCTTGTTGTATTTCACTTATATTAACTCGTCGTGACACCATAAGATTGGTGTGATCAGGCCAACGCCTGTCGCAAAATTGTCTCTAAATAAATAAATGAATTTAAAAAAACGCGCTTGGTCATCCTGTACAAGTGAACAAAGCTTTTTTACTCTTGAGGTGGCACGGCATTCAGTCAGACTCAGCCAAAACTCATCAGTCAACTTGAATATTAAAAAAAAAACTTCGATGAAAATTGGCAAAGCTTGAGGGTTATGGAATAGCTCACAATACAGGGCAACTGCTTCTCGCCAGTTTCATGCCATTGTCCATTATGAATATTTCACATAGACGCAGTGATACGTTGTATATGCAGACAGTTACCCCTAATGTCGACTGTAATCTTAGGCCCGCGTTTTGTGGCCTTGGAAACTGCGCATTCTATTGTTTCACGATACTTTTGATCGTTGTTGACGAATAAAAAAACTGTCTTATGAAACGTCCTATGTCAGGGGTGGGCAATTTGGTTCAATAGAAAAGTCATTGGCAGAAAACCAAACACACCAGCGATCCAAAACATTCACTTTGTAATGCCAAATACAGTTCGTTAAAGCAGTGTTTTAGCCGTTTTTAGGTGTCAAAATGACACCCTAAAATTTTGCAATGACACCCTAATTTCTGAAAGCCTACAGCAGGGCTACTCAAATGGCGGACCGGGGCCCGAATCCGGACCTTTGTAGCAGACACTTATGGTCTGCACATGTTCTATATGAAATCATGAACTTGCTGAGAATCAACAACGCAGAACAACCCTCTCTAAATTTGACA
>JGI24159J19872_10007422_pt1 | contig 14370 bp, 6 predicted proteins | sample Ectturendosymbi4_FD_19872 | JGI IMG/M metagenome (IMG submission 19872) | reverse complement strand
AGCTATGAAGGAAGACGTAAGGCGGGTCTCGTCCTTGTGGATCTTACTGCGGCCTATGACACTGTCTGGCATCAGGGCTTGACACTGAAGCTACTCCAGACTATCCCTGATCGACACTTGGTCCGCTTCATTGTCGAAATAATCTTAAACCGCAGCTTCATCCTTAAAACGAATGATTGGCAATGCAGCCGCCTCCGACGTTTGAAGAATGGAGTGCCTCAAGGGTCAATGCTTGCACGTATGCAGTTTAATAACTAGCCTATATCAGCGACATCTCCGACACCATGTCCACTCAGTGGCTGTGCTGATGACCTGGCTCTCCTGTTTTCTTACAAGTGTTGGAATGAGGTGGAAGAAGTCCTTTCCTTAGACATGCAAAGAGTTGCTGCTTACCTATCTGCATGGAGGCTCAGGCTGAGCACAGCCAAAACTACATGCACTGCATTCCACCTGAATACTAGGGAATCTATCCGTAAGCTTGCGGTCACCGTCAATGGTACCACTATCCCCTAGAGACACAGAATCCAACTTACCTTCCAACTTACCATGTTTGACCCCCAACTCACCTTTAGGCAACACTTGGAAGGCCTATGTGGCAAAGTCAGAGCCCGTAATTGCCTTCTACGTCTCTTGGCCGACTCAACAACCTCTGTTCTGCGAACCTCAGCGCTGGAGCTGGTCTACAGTGCCACGGAATACGCCGCCCCAGCTTCGTGCCGCAGCACCCAAACTAAAAAGCTAGATGTTGCGTTAAATGATACATTGCGCATCATCTCTGGGTGCCTGAAACCGACCCGTAGGAAGCTTTTACCTGTACTCACAGGCAGACATGGGGTAATCGTAATCGTCAATCGTAATCGATTACATCTTTTTTAAGTAATCGTAATCGTAATCGATTGAATTGACCAAAAATGAAATGTAATCGTAATCGATTACATTGCCAATTTAATCGTAAGCGACGATTGCATTCATGATTTAATTTGAAATCTTCACCCTACATCAAAGTACACTGAACTACGGTTGTGATGGCTGGGTTTTCTTCTTTATCATCGTTTGCTATGGTTATGTTTCAGGGCAGACCATTTCCCCATCTGTGTGCATTAAATGCAGATAGTCCAGCAGCAAGCACAGCGTTTGCAGCGAGTTCTCGCTTTGCTACAGTTACCCTTCCTGTTGGCCGCCAGAAGTAACGTAGTGGGTCTAGTCTAACGAGACGTAGCAACAAAAAGGAGAGCTTTACTTAACAACGATACTTAAGCAACAGTTGATACTTAAGCAAAAGAATAGCGGGACATTACGAAGAGAGGTGTTAGTTTTCTTTATATATATTCAGAGTGAATTTATGAATGTAAGTGCTGGGGTAGACTATGTAGGCCTATATAAATTAGTACAGTAATTTATATACAGTAAATTACACTTTTTTCAGAGGACTAAGGTACTTTAATTCAAAGGAATAAGGTACTCGAAGTCAAAAGTACTTTTCGACAACACTGATAACTAGCATGTCATTCGTGATCCACCAGATACTGGTGAAAAAATCTCACCGAAACCAGTGAGGTTTTGTTGACCATTGACGTTTGGTCCAATAGACAAATACGCAGCTATATTGGCGTCGCTGTTCATTTCATTTCAAATTAAAAACTGCACAATGGTATGCTGCCTTGCAGACAATCGTAACCCACAGTTAGAAGAAATAGTTAGCAATTTTGAAACAATTAACAAAGACTTCTCAGTTTGCCGGACGAATGTTCAAGCCTGATAGATGTCGTTTGACAGTTAACGATTTGAAGCCTTGATGTTTATCAACTGTAACAATGATTCCAAACATTTCTCGTTTATGCTTAATCAATATTTAAAGTGTTTCTTGCAGAGGAATGACCGATGGGAGGGACGAGGGGCGATTTGACTCCACCGGCTAGCTAAATGTTAAAACCAGGGCCACACTTAGCTTATATTTCGGTTTCAGTATTCTTTTGATTTTCAGTAGGTTGTCGTCTTTTTGCGTTTTTCGGAGATTTTCCGTTTATTTGGGTTTTTAGTATAGCCACACATACCAGGATTCACCATCATTTCTCAAGTTTTTTTCTGAGTGTTGACTTGTAGGTCACCTACACAAGCCAGTTAGCCTCCTTCAGCTAAATTTCCCATCCAGCTCAAACCTCTAGATCCGCCACTGATTTGTTGACTGCACGAACATCTTATTAAACAATTATTGTCATTTTATCCGGTGATTGATCCTTACAGATTAGTAATTTCGTTGACTGCATTCATTAATATCGTATGCTGTCTGAAAATATACTTACATCAAACCATGCAAATGCGGTTTGTTTTCGTTCTGAAGATGTTTCAAGACAAATGTAATCGCGATTGTAATCGTGATTATTTTCAATGTAATCGTAATCGTAATCGATTACAATGTGATTTTGCTTATTCGTAATCGTAATCGAACAGGTGGCAAATAATCGTAATCGATTACATTTGTGCTGTAATCGCCCCATGTCTGCTCACGGGCATTCCACCGGCCCACCTGCGATGGGAACGCTCCACTTTTAAGCTGGCGCTCCAAGCACAGCTGAACACCAACCACCCCCTTCATACCCTTGTCCATAGCGTACACTTCCTCGGCACACAGAGCCTGCATTCACGACGTCCCTTCCACCGCCATGCTGTGGCGCTGCTGAACTCTGGCTTCAATCTCCTTGAGCCATGGAGAGCCAGACCACCGACCCAGTTTCTAGTAACCCTGCCGTTTGCCTTCCGTCTGGCTCAGAGCTTCCCCCGGAGTCTGTGGGTAGCACTGAATAGGCTAAGAACTGGAGTTGGCCACTTTGTTATATGCATGTATTGCTGGGGCACGCTAGATACACTGAAATGTATGTGTGGCGCTGAGGAGCAATCGGCCATTCACACAACACTCGACTGTGGCATCCTTCGCCCTCCGAACTGCCTGGAAGACCTGCAGTCCCCTTACATTAACAACACTAAATGGCTTGAAGACCTTGTGGATTTTGTTTGAACCGCTGTTCACACGCAAGAAGAAAAATCTCAGAAAATAATAATTTTCAACAAATGAGATTTGCAGTTTTCGAACATTACTCCTGAGCTACTAACATTCATGTTTTTGATCAATATTCTTTCCATTTGCGGCGTAAGTTTAAAAACAGGTATAAGACTTGGACGTGTTTACAGTGTCAACGTTAAGTCAAAAGGTGAACACGGATTGCCATTGTCTTTTACGTCTAATGTACTGTTATATGACACAACATTTTGTTTGAAGTTCCAAGGCCTGTATATTTAACATAAAGCATCACAAAAGTTTAAGAGTATGATTTCTCTTTTTGTATCGTCTGACGTCCAAGGAACGTACAGTTGTATAGAAAGTTTTATATTCTTTCACTGTCCAGCACCTTGCTGCTTTCAATAAACGGTTTCGCGATTTATTTTCTAAAAGTTAATGATCGGGATGTCGGGTGAAGAAAGCTGGGTCTTATTGCATTGTCGGCAAACATCATGAAAAATGGAGGAGGAACATTTTGTGTTGATCACTTCTTTAACGGACGTAGGTGCACATACTGTACTTTTTGTTATGCTTCGTCAGTAGAATGAGTTTTACCAACATTACTGCTAAATTTCCAAATTTGTGCGGTTGTGCAATTGCCACTTTTCCTGATAAACTTCATCACTACGTATCGTAGAAATCCTTTGACACAGATGAACAATGTCTGGAAAGACTGGTTTTGTCAGGTAGTGAATTTTTTAATTATACGTAGTGAAGTCAGTAGGTGCTCAACGTTGACGATGTTTGGCTTACATTTTATATTACGCCTTGCTAGGTAACTTCCTGTCCAAAGTAACCGGTAGCCATAGGAATCTTTTCTGTAATGAGATATGACAAACCATTCCCAGCTACCAAATGATGTCTTAGCAATTACACAAATGCCCATTTTCCTTTTCACGATCAAGCACAGCTCAGAATAGCCTTGTGTTCTTTTACAAAAGATCTGTTGTGTTAATTACAACAACGCAAATAGAATGAGCAGCTTGATGTGACTTACATCAGCGTCGGACAAAAATATCTAAAAATCACGCTTGACGCGAAAACAGCAAAAGACAATAAAACGCAATTCAATATGAACAAAATTTCAACCAGGTCCAATTGGAAGTGTTTTGCTGTATGATAATATCAGTACACTAAAAACAGAAGTGTTAAATAGCCTCATGATAAAAATTACAGCTAAAGCAAAAGTTGAATACAAAAAGAAGAATTTCGAAATCTTAAAACAATGTTGCTTTACTTGGCAAGATGATAGTTAGCGATTTAAAGACTAATTTACTGTAAAGAAACATCAGTGACTGAACAACGTCTTCATCGTATGAAACACTTCTTTCAATCCACTGCTTGGCCGCACTAAATCTCGGGGCAGGTGTTGAGCAGTCATTAGATTGTCCCATCATCCAGAACCGTCAGGCCATGCAGCCTACGGGGAAGTCGATGGATTGGACATTGGAGGACAACATGGTCGATGGTCTGTTCTTCTGTGCCTCACGCACAAGCCCAGAAGGGGTCATATCCCATTTGTGAAAGCCGTTGCGGAAACATCCGACACCAGTGCAGAGGCGGTTAACCCTAGAATTACCGAGATTTTTTTCTTCATGAATTACCAATGGATTCAATTGATCCTTGCGCTGAATATCAGTAGGTTTTCGGACATAGCGCACTAGTTATCGCATCTCTTTCATATAAATTAATTTTGACAGTGTGACCTTTGTTTGTGGTGACGTCACAGTGCGTTTTCTGCTACGTTTTGCGCATGCGCAGTGGCAATGTTCTTGTATGATTTTGTTGCCTTCTGGAATTGTGGAAGCAAACTGCTCAATCGTTATATTGCGGCAGGGACCGATTTTGCTAGAAAACGTTGTGTGATATGCATGTCACTGGGCACATCGCACAAATAGAATATTGATGGTTACGTTTCGATGACGTCAACATATTCAATCAACCCCACTACAAACTTTTGTGTAAAATTGACAAATTATGGAAATGATATATTTTAAGGACCATGACCCAACTGCCTTACTGACTAGTGGCTACGTCCATGGTGTTACGGAAGTTGCATAAGATGCTGTGGTAGTACTTGACAATGATCACTAGGTATTTGCGTCTTTACCAAGTATCAAAACTTTAGTATAAGCACTTGAAGAGTTCTTGGAAAAGTAAATAAAGCAAACAATTATAACTTCAATTATTCTTCAAAAAACAAACAATACATAGTAGACTTTATGAGCATGTATCTCTGAGATTCAAACAATCGGCAGCAACATTATGCAATTCCAGTTAATAATGTATCTCTGAGATTCCATTGACGGGCACAATGACCCAAAGGCCATTGCGTGTCATGTAAAAATGAATCATACCATTGTTTGTCATATACATCGGGATAGTATTTAAATTTGCCAAACACACGGCACTTTATGACAATGGACCTCAAAAATTCCTTGGCAATATCTTGGCAGTTAAATTTATACAACTATATTAACATCACCAAATATTGCGGAGACAAAAGTTATTGTGTGCCTTTATGTCCAAATGCTGGGGAGGACATGTCCACCCGTCTCCCCTGAAACTCGGTCCCTCTATTGCGGAGTACTTACCGTCAATTTGCTTGTGAACACTAAAAAGTTATGTGAAGGCAAAGAGATTATGATCGAATACACGAAGCAAGAATTCAGGATTGTGGATCCCCTTGTTCAATAGGCTTCCCGAAGACATCCAGCAACTTATCTGAAGATGTAGTATGCAAGTATGCGGAATCTCTCATGGTTGAGCGCTCGATAGTGGCCTTGTAACTGCTTTTCTCAGGGGCATCCTGTAGCTGTTTACCTCAAATACAGGTTTGCGTTTTAAGTGATATTTTTTGGCCATAGATACGCTCTAGTTTTTCTTGTGCAGTTATCTGCTATATCTAGGCTTGCAAAAATGAAAGATACAATGCACATGAAGTGCTCACAGCTCTTCAAGTTGATGAAGACTCCGGTGAAAATTAATTTGATGAGCACAAGCAAAGAATGTAGGAGGTATACACTTGATGGAAAGCAAGATACTGAGCAATAATATTTACAAAATTTGGATACCTATGTATTTTGGCAAACGGCGATCCACTAGTCAATAGAGATGGTGCCGTTTGGTTACGATATTTTTGGCTGTAAAATGGACGTACAAGTAGAAGAAATATAATCAGTACAAAGCCAGGTACAAAGCACTTCATTCCTGCACAGGTAGACGGTGCTGAAGACGTTTTTCAAGAGATGTGGGGCCATAAAACTGTGACAATATTTTGGAATTCACGAGCACTGAAGCTCGTCGACACGGGGTTAGCCAGTTCTCTATCAGAAAAGAAGTGTTCGAAGCGTTCTTTGGCCTGTGTTTCTTTGTGGAGTTTGAAAAGTAAGGGTTGAACTTCAAGAAATTCGTGGGGAGGTATGAAAAGGACGACCTGTTTTTCTAGACACGACTGGACTTCAACACTAGCAAGGGCGGTGTGGGTACAGTTGATGATATGCTCTATTTAGACAGCATCCCGAAGATAACCACTTGCTGTATTGTTGAACCAGTTGGATATTGTGGCACTGGATGCATACACCATTTGCAAATACTGTATTTGCAAGAAACTACTATAAAGGGATTCTATTAACCGACTGGCAGAAAAGCTGTGCTCAGCAGGGAAAAACTGTAAGGCATGTAGAATCACTCATGTATTGCATCTGAAACGAATTCAGGATGGAGCTATTGAGGACATGTCACTCCATGAAGGAACGAAATTCCGAGTTTGCCATTCAAACAAAACAAGAATGAAAGGTTGCAACTGCTCAAATTTTGTGTGTTGAACTTGTTCCGATCTTGTGTGCAAACGTTATTTCGAAATATAATTGGATAGCTCAAGTTTTTCAGCTTAGGGGTCATTTGACCAATGTGATAATTCACCGCTTTCCATCTTAAAACACTTGTTTTGAAATGAAATGTGTTGTCGACTTGGTGGTTTGCTAAAGACACAAAAATGTAGCCGGGAATCCAACCGTTTGCGATTCCCGGCTACAACCGTTTTCTTAAAATTTTAAAAATCGCAAAGGGGTCAATTAACCCGTTTGGCAATCCTACGTTTAAGCCGGAACCTGTTCTTGGGGTGGTCATTCCAGATGTCGATAATCAATGTACGGAGTTTCGTAGTGTTCTCCAATCGCTCAGCGTTCCATTGGTGATCCACACAGAACGCCGCACTTCTATTGTTGTCGTCAGATGAAGTTGTGAGTTGTTGTGTGGCGGGTATAAATGGGCGTGACGGTTTCACATGGCGTGTATTTCCACTCTATGGACAGGTGAACGCTGAGTGGAGCAAATGTCCAGGCTCCGTAGCACGGCGCCCTAGAGACAGTGTGGCTCCTTCGCAACGAAGCTCAGCAGGTTGTATGCCCGCGAGGACAGGGACGAATATCCACTGGTGTAGGACGTAGGTAACCAGTCACAATTCGCAAGTCGTCTTTGCTGATAGCATCAATGAGGCGGGTGTGAGCACTACGGCACCATGCAGGAGCCCAGTACTCTGCTGTTGAATGGACCAGCACTCAGATGGCTGTTCGCAGCGTTGTTCGTTGCCGCTTCAGTAACACATCCAGAGCCGACAAGCCGCCTCAAGAGAGCGACGCGTGATGTCAACTTTTATGAAGTGACTCGAGGTGTCGGCGATACGTGAGCCATCTGTCTGATGTTAGATGTTGGGCCTAATCTGAGATATATGGGCTAGGAGCAGAGGAGTAGTGTTTTGTTGTTGAGGTTGAATTTCTAGTCACGTTTAGCTTTCTGGAGGTCTTTCCCTCCAGTCGCCATGTCTTTGCTCAAACCCCTTCCACTTCTTGCCAGTCTCCATCAGAATGGATGATTGCCACATCGTTAGGCTAGATATACTTTCTGGTGATGGTGGTTGGCAGGAAAAAGATGTAGATGTTGAAGAGATGGGGTGCCAGGACGAATCTCTGTGAGACGCCTCAAGCTGCTCCATGCTTTTTGAATAAGAAAGGGATAATGTAGGTCAGGGGTGGGCAATTAGCGGTCCGCGAGCCACATGTGGCCCGCGAATAATTCAGGAAAAATCTTTGAATCTCTAAATTTTTGAAAAGTGTTTCTTTGGAGGACTACTCCCTCAAAAGCCCCCCTGTGGCGAAGGACAAGGTTTCGGGCCCCCTGTGTCTGCGGCTAGACTGCAAACTTGCGGATATTTGATTGATACTGATTATGGCATATTCCGGTTAAAGCACATACAAAAATCTTGGCAAATTAGCTATGCGATTAACTGGTTCCGTCTGTACTAACATTAGAAATCACTGGAAAACACTCCAAGAAATCTTTCAAAAAATATAAAAACAAGAACCTATTAAAAATTAAAAAATATTATTACCGAAATACAAGTTAACAGGACGGCCCATTTTTCAGTTAGGCCACTGCGCGTAATGGCGTTTGGTAATCCAGGAGTAATAGTAAAAAATTATATTTGCATCTCCAAAATTGTTCGTAAAGATCTTTGTGGACCAGCATCTCGATCGCGCGATCCTACATCCAAAAAATGCTTTCATCTCTCTTACCGTTGTGTCTGTCCATGGTTTGGCAATGTAACAATTTGGTTTGTCAGATTTCACATTGAAAGCTTGTCTATTGGTTTCGGTGACCAAAAGATCCCACAGAGCATCATCCGCGAACAACGAAAGAAAGTCCAGAGGTGAACGTTCAGCATTTATGTTAGCAGGAATATCGTCAGGACCTGTGGCACGATGTGCAGTGAATTGTTGAGTGACAACACCACCTATATTCGTTCCCCAGCGTAGAGGAATATCAAAATGCTGAGTTCGCAAAATGCCAGCACCTCTTCTTCGTCCCCTTCTGGGTTGTGGAGGACCTTCAGGCAACACATGTCCTACAACCGGTGTATCATGATCACTACCATCACTCTCTCCTGAGCTGTGCTCAGTTTCAAGCTCAAAATCGGTGCCATTGCTGTAGTCACTTAGATCAAGGTCTTCAGTGTCACTCAGCACTGATGACAATGCCTTGTCAACTGTGCTTCGCTTTGGGGGCATTTTCGTATCAGTACAGCATAATAGTTATAGTAAGCTTTAATAGACCTTATTATAACACACTGGTAAGTTGCAACAACAGAATAAATAATACGGCCACAAATCAACCTAACGAAATTTATCAAAAAGAAAACTACAGGCAAAATCAGCAGTAGCCAACTCCCTACTTTGACCTATGAAAATAACCACCTGCCTGACTGCAGAATAAAAATAAGACAAGTACGCTCACTGAACCAAAATCAATGAAAAGGTATTCCTAACTAACACTAAAAGCCTCAGTCTAAGCCCTAACCAAGCTCACTAACCAGGTATCCCAAGACAAGGAAAAGCATAGCTGTCCTTACAAGTTTACAGGTTTAACAGTCATTCTAGCAATATGTTGCAAGCTTTGGTATGCTGCAACAACAGAAAAAAAATACAGCCACAAATCAACCTAACGAAATTTATCAAAACGAAAACCACAGGAAAAATCAACAGTAGCCTAGCACCCTGCTTTGGATTATCTAAATAACCATCTGCCTGACTGCAGACTAAAAAAACCGCACAAGTAACCTCACTGAATAAAATGAATGAAAATGAACTCCTAACTAACAAGCCTCAGTCTAAGCCCTAACTAAGTTCACTAACCAGGTATCCCATGATAAAGAAAAAGGTAGCTGTCCTTAAAGGTTTAGCAGTAACAGCAGCAGCAATTACAGCAATAAAACTACCGATTTTGAACCGCTACATGCTTCTGGTCCTCTCCAAAACATTTCGGGTATATATAGTATAAAGTTAGGCAGCAAAACTAACCTTTCGGTTGAAAGGCTGGTTTTGAGGCCTTTAGAGAATGCACACGGGCAACGTTTGGGCGCAAAATTGGTCCTAAGGACTCTTTTTGATGTGCTTTAAGATATTATTATATTTTTTTAAAGGTGTGCTGATAATCAAAATTGTTATGGTGTTTACTTTTCCTTCTGAATAAACGGTTTTTGTCTTTACAGATTTAAATATACCTTTGGTTATCTAGGGTTTAGACCAGCTATGTCCAACCCGCGGATCGCGGGCAGCATGCGGCCCAGACGAAGGTTTTTGAGCGGCCCAGTTTAGGCTTTCGCTGTAGTGAAAGCATCCTACGTACTGACAACTTGCCCTTGTTTTGATAATCTTGAATTTGACATCTATGTTGCAGTTGGTCCTTAGTGCCACAATGTCACGTCTGTTACCATTGCAGATTCGAACGTTTTCACGTCATTAGCTTTAGCTAAATTTAATTTTTGAAGATCAATGTAGGCCATTCAATGTGCGGCCCTCATTAATATGTTATTCAATGTGCGGCCCTAGTTAAGATAGTGACATTATTTTTGTCCCAATATGCCATTTGGGTTGGACATAGCTGATTCAGACGCTAATTTCGTGTTTCATCTAGATAATTCACCCAAAGGGGTATGTGTTTTGATTACATCAATAAAAGTCTACAAGATTAATGCAAATTTAGAATCAGCATCAAATGAAGCATTAGAGAGATTTTGTCTAAGTTTATAATCTAGATGAAATAGAAATGAGTCCACAATAATATTTTTCTAATATCTTCTCTAATGTGGGAGAATTTCCTCGCAGTCACTGCAACATTCAGTAGTCATGCGGTTTTCTGTTCATGGACAAATGTAGCATCTTCATCTTTTCTTTAATCTCTCTGTTTTTCTGCTGCACCACCTGATATCCACATGCTTGCAAGGTAAATTTTGTTGACCAGGGACGAATTTTGCAGTGCCAAAAAAGCCTTTCTGAATGAACAACTTGTGGTTTTCAGATATTTAATCACGCGTCATTCCATCACGTGACAATTAGTCCCTGAAATTTAATCACTAGATAGTTAATCACGTAGACAATTAAACACCTAGGCCAGTGTTTTTCAACCTTTTTGCTTCAGTGGAACCCTTGGCAAAAGTTGACGTTGCTCATGGAACCCCAGGGTCGGCCTAAGCAAGTCCGGGCCCAATGCAAAACCTAGGCGCGGCCCTCTTGTGAGCAGTGATTCTATGACGTCATTGTGCTCAGTAAACCGTGGTTCAACCTTTGTATGCAGATGTTTTATTTAGCACAATAATTGTATGAATATCAAAAAGACGGCCATAAACAGTAGACAACTGTGGTGGACATTAGACACTATACCGCCGTACTAGTACCACTCGCAATTGAGCCCAAACTCAAAGTTACGTCAATCAAACCGAATTTGCAAGCGAATCGAACTTGCAAAGCAATTACTTCACTCTTATTGAACAGCATTTTCGTTCCAAGACAACTGAAAACTGCTAACATGAACGGATTACCTTTCTCATTTTTGTTAACCACAAGCGCAGAGGCGTTCGTGGTAACGTTTGGACGTACGAACAGCTATCTGCTTCATGACGCAATGCATGAAAAGAACCAGGTTTCACAAGAGAGAAACCCGCCCAAATTTGCCCAAAAATCCAATCTATAATTATTCTTAAATGCTTGGACTTGGAAAGCACACTGTTCTGTATGAATTAGAAAACTCCACGTACAAAGACTTTGGAACCACCACGCCACAGTTGTAGAAACACTTATCAAACGCAATATATAATGCGCATAGTCATGGGCGTCCGCAGAAATTTTTCCAGGGGGGGGGGCAAAGTCGACATTTCTCTTATCCTTTTCAGGTTGTTGACGACGCAACGCAAATGGACGTACACACAACGCTTCACCCTTTCCACACCACAAAGAAAATGCCCAATGTTACGGCAAGCAGTTGCAGACAGTGTTTCTCCTCTAAGAAAATTTCGCACTAAGCCAATTTAAACAGTGTTTCAGGGACCCGATTCGGGTGCCTAGAATCAGAGCAAATTGTCAACGGAAATATCTGGCGTTCAAAACACCTCTGATTTATTAAATTTAGTCGGGAATTTTTTCAGGTCCCTGCGGATCCCTACCGGGTATCTAACATTTTCCTTAAAAAAACCTGCACTAAGCAAATGTTTATTTTAGTGAGCATGGGTATTTTAAGAGTGAGTGAGTAGAGTTCTAAATGGATTACAAACTTTGGGAAATATTAGAATAAGTATAAAATTTTATCAAAATATGAACAAAATGTATATTTAATTCAAATAGCTTCCCTTGTTTTCATGTGTTTCCAATATTTTGGATTGTTACAAGGGCGCAGAATGAGATTTCACTGTGCAAATGGTCTGGTGGGACTTCGCAGTTGCACACTTTAAAGGGAGCATTGGTTGTAAAAAATGCGCTTTACTAGCAGCAGTGCTTCTTTTTCACTCATGTTTCTTTACACATAGTATAAACCAGGTGTTCAGCAGAAGAGTCGTTTGCAGAAAACCAAAAGCTCCAGCAAGCCGCAAAACCAGTTTGTAGTGTCTATACAAATGCGGTAAAGAATGCAAGTTTTACATGAAATGATGTGCAGTCAGGGGCGTAACGAGGGGAGGCAAGGGGTACACAATTCTCCGGGCGCCGAATCACTGCAGGGGCGCCGAAAAGTACTAAAAATGTCACAAGTACATTTTTCAATACAGCAAATTTACTTCCAAAAGAGCTAAGGTTCGAACATGTGGGCGCCAAACTTGCTTCTTGCCCCGGGCGCTATCTAACCTCGTTACGCCCCTGTGCACAGTAATTGTCAATATTAAGTTTTTGTTTGATTTTCCAGGCCCCGAAATTCTGGACAATACGTTGTTAAACCTGAACGAATTAATTCTCCTAAGTGTTCATTTTTAGGCTTGCACGATGATTTGATTGTAGGAATTTCATTACAGAGAAAAAAACTCACAGCAATATGTTGTGCTATATGTACATAGAAATGAGTTGTACACTGGTGTTTCAAATTCTGGGTATTTTTTGGAACGTGTGGCCAGAAATTATACTGTAGAGTGGCATCGACGAAGTTTTCCTAGAGCCAGTCAGCTTGGTTTTTACAGCAGACAAGTTTGTGACAAAGGGTTATCGAACTGGACAGTCATCCCTGACTACATTAACGATGAATGGATTTACAAAGAATACAAAGCATGGTTTTCACTCTTGGGAATGGTCAAACCTGGCCTGGAGATCCTCCACTTGTCTTACAATTTATTTTTGCATTCTTCCTGCAACTTTCAATGACATTCTTATTGAGTCTTTCCCCAATTTGTGTACATTCCCACCGACCAGTGCTGATGAAATCAGGCAAATAATTGCATCACTAAAATGCAAAACAACATCCAACTCCTATGACATCCCAGCAAAGTTTTTAAAAGTTTCTGCCAGTAGTTTATCCTCATGGTTATCTGAATTTTTTAATAAATGTATGGCAAAAGGTGAATTTCCCAATCTTCTACAAATTGCACAAATTACACCCATTGCTAAAATAACTTCTCCCAAATCCCCTAACGATTAGAGGCCAATATCCATACTTCCAACTCTCTCCAAAGTTTTTGAAAAAGTATTTTACAGTAGATTGTACTCCTTTGTCACCAGTAATTGTATACTGAGCCCACAACAATATGGCTTCCGTACCAATCACTCTACTGAATTAGCAATTGCTGCCATCGATGATAACATGGTTTGTAATAAAGATAACAACTTAATAACCTGTACTCTGTTTCTAAACCTAATCAAAGCCTTTGACTGGGTTGATCATAAAATATTTCTTTAAAAATTGTTTTACTATGGAGTAAAAGGAACACCCCTAAAACTACTTGCTTCTTACTTGGACAACAGGTTTCAATGTACTAAAATAGGAGATACTAATCTTCTTTTTTGAATGTAACATGTGGCGTGCCCCAGGGCTCTTTCGTTGGGCCTTTACTATTCCTTATATATATTAATGACATTGTGAAAACCTCCAACTTTAATACTGTTTTATATGCAGATGATATCAATCTGCAGATTTCGCGGAAAAAACACGAAATCTTACAAAAAAACAATTAACCATGAGCTCAAAAAAATCGACTCTACTCCCTTTGATTAGATTGCAAAATAAAGCTCTGCGAACACTTGAATATAACAAAAATAAAACAACTATACTCTATTCCAAGCACAAAATTTTAGAAATACCTGATTTATTTCAATTGTCAGTTGCCAACTTCATGTACTCCATTAATAACGGTGGATTACCTAATCACTTTGATAACTACTTTGCCGATATTGCATCAGTTCCCAAATATCAAACAAGACTTGCTTCTCTGCAAAAATATTATTTACCCAGAATGAAAACATCTCTGGGTCAGCTTTCTCTAAAGTATATTGGTCCAAAAA
>JGI24159J19872_10007415_pt1 | contig 14378 bp, 8 predicted proteins | sample Ectturendosymbi4_FD_19872 | JGI IMG/M metagenome (IMG submission 19872) | reverse complement strand
CGCAGTATCCTTTCCTCCACGTCCACCAGACCAAGATACCGATGAGTAGAACTCCAAAAATTACGCCAAAAACGATTCCAATGATTGCTCCAACGTCTTGGCTTTCTACAAAAACAATATACTGTAGTTGCGTCATCACAGCAGTTATTTTCCGTCGTCTGGTGGTGAATGAGCAGAAAACTATAGTATAACATCAAGATACTGCGGAAAAATTGGTGTTATACAAAGAAATTTATATGCATAGCCCCACAGGAATGGTGATCAGGCGAACAAAACTTGGAGAAATATTCTGCAAACACAAGATGCGTTGCAATCAAGAAACTGGATCACTGTATTTAGTCCGACCTCCAGTACTTCATAATTGACAGGACTAATTAAAAAAACAAAAAACGAAAACAAGTTTCCCCTAAATCATTATTGCTTGCATACGCTTGATAAGACAAAAACACACCATCATAGGTGCTACTGGCAGAGACTCCAGAAACCCTTCTTGAACTAAAAACAGCTTCGTAATCGTGGACGATAAGTTCAAAGCGAAAACACTTACGACTTCACAACTTGGAATCGTTAATGGTGAATGCTTGTGATTGCAAACATTCCATTAACTTTACTAATTGCATCAAACTATAACAGCGCAGATCCACCGACTGACGGTGATTTAACCAAAATGGTGCACCACAAATAACTGTACCACAGATGTTCATAACGAACGGTATGTCCATTGAACGTTAAACAACGTGCCATGAGATCACATTGGTACTGCTTTTAACTTGCACTTCGCAAAACTGTCAACACGATAGCAATGCAGCAAACGACCGAACACAGCATGCGTTCCGATGCGAAGCTCCGCAACTGGCGGCTCGTGCCACTGAGTGTTGCACTATCTGCTGCCCGCGAAGAATGCCGATACTCAAAACAAATATTGTCAATGTGTCTAAGTTCGGTTGAGTATAGATTGTGATGTCTTCTGTGGGGACGTCAATTAGACAACTCGGTGTTGTGAAATTCGACGATCAACTTAGGTGAAATTGCATTTCCTCACTGACAAGCCTTACTAGACGCCACTGGTTCCTCTACTAATTGCTAAAACAACCCACAAATTTTGTTTCAGTAGTAAACCATGTGTGATGTTCTCAGCAGTAGTGCGCTGCCTTACTTCTTGATCCCCCTTTCGCAAAGCCAACAACATCCATACAAAAAAACAATCGATAAATGCTGGTTACAAGCGGTAGAAATTTAGCAGAAACCATACTGAAGTGGTTTTCTTTACCACGTGCGTTATTTACGACAACTGAACTCTCAGCTACAGCACAAGTTACCAATGACTTGCTCTATTTTACGTTTTACAAATTGAACTATTCCATTAAGTACAAACAAGCTTCCATGTCCAACAACACGCAATTTAAACAACTTATGAAGTACAAAGCGTAAAAAAGGGCGACATAGTGGAGCTGGGTAATGTCACGTGGACGATGATCAACGAGCAACATGAACATCAAAACCGGAACACGGGTTGGTGCATGCACAATCGACGATGCTTCATGATAACTTGAACTTTCAGTTTTACACCAACTGAAAGCTGCTGCATCCTTAGCTGCTCGGAAAAATAGTATTACCAAAAAAAGTACTTCTTTATAACTGTACCACAGTGCATCGGCTGTATTGCAGTAACGAAATGATGCAAGCAATACGTAAAGTTTCCCTTTGTACGACGCACTGTCAGTAAAGCTTGATTGCTTCATGAAAACTCGCCAAACAAAAAAAAAACTTGAATGATCTTGTAGTTAATGGATACGATTGAAAAAAAGCCATTCGTGTTGTCGTGAATCGTGCAAAAAAAGCAAAAGAACGAAAGCGATTCGCTTTGCCTACCTGGAACGTACGGTTCATCTGCAAATACCATAACCAAGGTATGTACGAAAGTCAAGATTACAACACGGTACGCTAATTACAATCGGCTGCAGGCACTGCGTCACCTTCTTGTAATGATGCATGTCTATTAAGAGAATGCACAAGCTTCGTCGACAAAAACAAAGTTGAACAGCAAAATAACTGCACTTCTAATTTTTAACGGACATCAGTTGCTGGGTGAGAAATCGGTGTCTACGTAGTTTAACTTATGTCAAATTAAACATACATTAAACATGTATAAAGAACTTGATGAATGCCTTAACGAGTAAGTGACGCTTTTCAGCTGCGCTCAAACTTACAACTGGTCCTGCATATCAACAGCGTATTGGTTCGAAGCACAAAAATAATTCTGATTAAATTACACGAATCTTTAGGCGGGCAAAAATCATTAATCTGAATGCTCAACCTCGAACGCAATGAAGAACCGAAAAACGAAGGTTTATCTCCATCACATAAAACATCTACGCCAATAAAGTACTTTGTCGCATTTGCTAGGTCACATGTCACGCTGCAGCACTTGGGTGCTTCCACGTGATCCTATGATTAAGGATAACAGAATGCAGACTCCCTAAATCGAGTCCATACCAGTTCACTAGTTGCTACTAACTGCAGCCGACGGTCAAGATGGTCAACCACTACCAGTGGCAGAGATCCACTTCAAAAGCAGGTAAATTGCGCACATGAAAATAGTGGAGGCTGTTTTAGTTCAATAGTTGGTCACTGCCTGGGTAAATAACAGCAAGTAAAGATTACTCTTTCGCATAACAGACACAACAACTGCGTTTATTGCTACGGCGGATACAACTGACGATAGTGCAATCCACTTACTTGTAACAATTTTAACTGCAGTGCATTGTTCAGATCCCTGGCTATTCTCTGCCTTGCAGTAATAGATTCCCTTGTCACCCGCAACGACTTTCTGCCGAAGAAGAACAGAAGTTTAACAAATCTAAAACAAAGCAACAAAAGCAGGTGGTTTCACTCGCTGCATGAAAGTTAATCGTTTCATCAACAAAACAAGACCGGCATATTAAGTACTGTTGTTACCGAAAAAGTCAGTGTTCCGGTTTGCTTGCTGTAAGTGTAACTCGTATTGGAGTATCTTGAATCTTTCTGACCCCCGCCTTCAGGTAGAGGCAAATTATCTTTGTACCAAGTGTACTGCGGCGCCGGAACACCTGCACAAGACGTACTGACTTTCAGTTTTCATTCGCGAGAGAGGTGATCACAGTAAGACAAACACACCTAATCTTTCAACATCGACAACAACAACGAATTCGCAACTCAGCTACCAATTCGCAACAAAGCTGTGTTTATAGCGAATTTCGGCATATATTGTCTAGCTAGTAGATGTAACCAACGCAGCTCGAACGATGTAACGAGACGTGCGAGTAAAAAATTTTATTCTTGCATTCCATGAACTGGTTGTTGAAAAGCATCGGCAAACAATTCGGAAACAACCTTCCTTGTGCGATCTGCACAATTTGCCGCTGGAATGCATTTCGACCTGAACTCGGACAACGGCATTGTGACGGATGACATTGGGCACGGTTATAGGCTGACAAGGAAAAAGTTAATGAGCAATTCGACTACCTTGGGCAGATGCTGTTCGCGTTGATTTTTTAGTTGCCATACATTAAATTATTGTCTTCATCAGCCACACCATCTAAACATCCGATGCCCTAATTATAGGAATGTCGTCCCATAGCATAACTGCTCTGACAAAAGTTTCCAATTAGATACAAGTTGACATGTTGTGACCTCATATAAAATTAACACGAAGCCACTACGCAGTTATTCAGCATTTCTCGCCACAAATGCATGAACGTTTGACTTTAATCACACCAGGTTCAAATTCGAATTGCACCATATATAACTTCCGCCATTAACAAAATAATTAAATCAAGGACCTATCACAAGCGATCTTTGCTATTGCATTACGACTCTGCGAGGTATAGCGTTACAATGTTGCTAAAGCAGGAGCGCCAACCTAAGTAGGTCTCTCCTGAGAAACAACCCTAGAATAACGGTTAAAGCCTTAACCAAACGAAGACGAGCATTTTTACATTACCCAACGATTTTACTTTTCCTGTTGCGCAAAACGGATAAAACATTTACTTCAACAATGAGGAAACTGCAACACGGAACAGCCTTTCGACGAAGGCACATCCAAAATCATTTGCATCAAAAGTGAACATTGTTCCACGAACTGAATGAATTCGTTGCGTGGTGCGTATTTCTCTGAAAAGGCATCCTTTAGGACAGACTATTGTCAAAACCAAGTGGCACCAGCGCGCAATGATAAAAATTCGACATTGCAAAGGAAACATGCAACACAGAAGGTAAAAATTGTTTATTTAGTGAAGTCACTCAATGCGACAGTCATGCTTTAGCAAATTCTGCTCTCAGTTTGTTGACAGAACAAGAGCCTTTGTCTGCAGTTTTACGGTCAAATTCAATAAAAGTCAATTTAACTTCCCTACCTTCAGCAGAATAACATCGGAACTCTGTAGAAAAGCCAAGAGTAATTGCGTGGTCACTGGGAAATTGACAAGAAGGTTTCGATGGAGGAACTAAAAATAAAAAAGCATGCCAATAACAAACGCAGTGACATATAGTGGACAGTCCCACCTATATACAGAAATTGTTGGCGACACTACCACTTGCAAATCTTTTCTGCCAATCACAAGTTTTGCTGCATCTCTAAAGCTTTAAAATCCAATACTTCAATTTTTTAATATTTAATATATTTTAATTGTTTGTTGAATAAATCAAAAAAAATGGAACAAAATATTGAATTAATGAGTTTTTGAACGAATGAGTTCATTTAATTAAATTTTTGTCTAAAAAGGAAGCGTTATCTTCACATGGCTTCTTGCATTCGAAGAGACAAGTACAGAGAGGAAAAAGCACCATGGTAGCTTATCATTCAATGAAAACCAACAAGCCTTTTCATAGGATTGCTTACCTTAATTTAGCACACATCTCATAAAAGAACACACGCCCAAGTCAAGGGTACATCTTTTTGACACCCATACAAACAAGTAGCAAATACGAGGAGTATACAAAAAAAATTAAATTTTACCACATAATCTACCGTTTGAAACTGCCACAGCTACGCCAAGGATACGTTTGAAACAAAACAAAATGGATCTGCCTTAGGCGTATTCGTGTGAAGTAAAGATTCGCATAAAATGAGCAAAATATTGTTTGACAGCACGTTTTCAAAGGTCCTTATTGATTGTCATCGACGTTTTGCATGCGCTTTACAGCAGCACTAGTTCTGTTCATTGACATAGCTCAAAATATGCGTCAGCGCATATGGAGACGCCAAAGTGCAGACTGTACGAAGTGCCACGCACAACGTTTAGCTAATCAAAACTTTGTCAAGGTTTCACCAACTTGGGAATTTTTCAAACTGCTGATTCACCAACGCTGAACAACCAATTTTTATCCATGAACCAAAACTCACCCAACACAGTTAAGTTGTATGTTCCCCGAGCCTTGCTTGGAGTATCCGTGGGAATGGTTGCAATGCATGTGTAAAAACCTGCACAAAGGGGAAGTTTTCGTAGTTTAACAACACACAACGATGTTTTTAAGAAATCACAAACGGATGGTCTATGGACTGTCACTTTCTTTACCAAGGCTTTCCAAAGGTTTAAAACAGGGGTGGGGAACCTGCGGCCCACGTGAGCATTTGATATGGCCCGTATCAAAATTTTCTTCACTTAAGTTAAGAGTACAACATCGCGTGAAAACGAAGCTCCATGATAGACAGGTTGCATAGATAGTACGGCAAGAGAAGTCGCTCTTCCTCATATTTATATAAAGGTAGAATTTTAGGATGAAACTAACTGATTTTTGCGGCCCGCCAGCGATAATGCCCATTTCATGCGGCCCAAGATTGTATATAAGTTCTACACCCCTGGTTTAAAACATGCTCTGCACAAAGTCGTCGAGATACGTAAACGAACAGCAGAATCCAGAAAACCAAAAATAAGTTAGTCATTCACATCACCACAGGCCTCTGGTTGTTTTGAGCACGCACGTGATAGATTTATAGTAAGTTAAACTTGGTGAATACCATCTTAACTTCCCATGTCACGCAAACCACCATCTGTAAAAGCAAGGAAATCATAAATACTTTTTGAAACGTTTTAGTTGACGCTTGTCATTCAATGCACCTGCTGTCTTTATTTTTTCAGCATTTCTGAAAGAGAACCGAGCATCTTCAACTGCTTCGCTAACACCACATTTCAACGCACTTATTGCTCAGAACACTGGTCAGCCTTAAAAATTATGAGTTAGCTTCTCCTTGTTAATCTTGCTTGAACACTGCATCGTAAAACTTCATGTGAACACACTTAAAAGAAAGCTCTCCAGTTGTCGTGGGTCAGTGGAAAATCAATATGTTTCCTCCTCGCTTCAAGGAGACTGCCAAATCTGACTTGGCCTTTTGCAGAAGAGGCTTTACTTAGAATAATGCACCACATGCAAAAAACATCTTCTAGTTAGAAAACGGTGCAGCACATGGTTCAACAGGACAAAACGTGAATCATCGATACACTCCATAACAAACAAAACATCGTACATGAATCGAGTACAATTTAGAGTGAAATGATTTTTTAAGTTTCAGTTATTTGGTTTGAATTAAATCCAGTCATTACTTATTGTAACAGAGTTTTGGCACGGCCAGCCACAAACCACAATTTGTTGAATGAGTATACAGTAACTTTCTGCTGGAAGTGTTGTCAAGAGACCAACACATGCATAATTTTTTGCATTTTGCAGACCAACAGCTGATTGGCCATTTGTCTGTTGATTTTATACATTGAGTTTTGAAAACAATTATTGACCCAAAGGCCAGCAGATAACCAGGTGGTATGATAGAATCACTGAGTTGATTTGGCCAATATTTGGTGTGGAATTGACACTAGTTGTTGGGAAATGCAAGGCTCGTCAAGACAGTCCCATTTAGTGTTTATTGCAATGGAGGTTACTTTGATGATTTTTCATGAGCTGTGTATACTTCCCCAACCGATATCAGTGCTTCTCAACCACTTTTTGTCCCAAAAAATCATATGACCATTAGACTGAGAAGCAGCAAAATGGCTTTGCATTTAAATATGATTTGATGATTGAAAAAAGTTTTGTTGTTTCGTCAAACATCCCACCACCCAACCACAATAGTGGAACATTATTTCAAAATGATCTGTCCACCTGTGGGGGATATGTCCCACTTTGAGAAACGCAGATCTACAGCTAAGCACAAAAAGCCAAAAATTTGTAAGTTAGCCACATTGTTCCAGCTTTCAACTACACCCCTGGTACACACACTGGTGTACCCTATATATCCAACTAAAGAGCATTGATTCAAATCTTTTTAAAAACATTTGCTCCTCTAAAGAGGAAATATGAGCAAGAATGATGGCGCAATTGTTATGGGAAACCAGTACTAAATCTTCACATTCTGTAATTTGCAAATAAAAGATATTTACAAACTTTCACGATCATACCTGATTCAGTTCTTTTAATTTTGTTAATCTCTAAACTGGATGGAGTCTTCAGAGCAAAATGGTTTGGTTGCTGTGGTGGTTGGTAGATCACTTGACCATTGTGAATAATATTTTTTGCATCAGTAGCACCATACACTTTTGAATATGTCCATTCCAGATAACTGTTGAGAAAATGTTTCACAACAATAATATTTTTACAGAGTGTTGCAAAGTAATAAAATATATTTTTCCTTAAAATTGAAGACCTAAAACACTACTTAGTTTCTTGAAAGATGCTAACACCACAAAAACTTTCACACAAAAATGACACTTCTCAGATTATGGAGATGAAAAGCTCACCTCTGTTGTTGGGAACCAACTGTAGTTGGTGTGAATGAACAATCCAGCACCACATTTGTGTCTTCTTTAACTTCCTTGTTTAAAGTGCCAACTGTGCCACCCTCGATTGTTAGTCGTACACCTTGGGCTGCTATGACTAAATTAAAAGAATATTGTACCTTCATTGTGGTTATGCACAACTTTCACTACAGTCACAACTAACGACATACAAACACCTGTTTATGGAAAAATATAGTCATATGTCACATAATCAGAATGACAATCAGATAAAAAATCAGGCAGTAGTACATTGTATGCACTTACCAAGGTGTAGCATGACAACACTCACATACTTCCAAAAGCGATACATCATTCTTTTTCTAAAAAAGAAAGTTGTTGTGAATAACAATGTCTGTAAATAATTCACTTTAGATTGCTAGTCCCTGGATGATGGTTGTGCTTCCACAAAATACACGTGGGACATGTGTGATAAGGGTACCATCAAACACTGTCAGTCCATTCTACTATGAATGACCTGATCAAGCTATTAAACACAACAGAAAATTATATTTTTTAAATGAAAAAGCACATTGAAAGGGAAAGGTTTCTCAGTGATAGTAATTTTTATGCATTCAAAAAATAAAGTTTAGACCATGAAACTAGATAAAGATTAGGATCCACTAAGGCTGATTAAACCTTAAATATACATTAGTCTCACACAAATATTGATTTTCCACCAAATCATTTGTATACATTCTGTGAAAAGAAAACAGCTACACCAACAATTTTAGACAGTTCACTTACTTAATGTCATAAATTTTGCAGGTTTTGCTGAAAAACTAGATTGCTTACATATTTATAGCCCTGATGGACTCGTAGAAACCAGCAGAACTAAAACATGTCATGACCAGTTGTTTCAGTACAACCACAAAATCTTGACCTCTACTAAGCAAACCATTTAATGTTGTGATGCATACAAATCACTCATTTAAACTGACCAAACCACATATTTGTCAGTGCGTTGCACAAGGTGTTGATATGCAAGCTTAGGTGAGCACATGGTATAATTGTAAAGCCACAGCAGCGAATCGATCGCAATTTATTGCGTAAGGAAACTAGTTTCGTGTGTGCTACACATCTTCAGCCCTTATTCAAATAGAATTCTATTTAGTTTTTTCTCCTTACTTTCCTTCAGACGACAAAGGTAGAATTTTAAGAAAATATTAATGAATTTTTGTGGTCCGCTAGAGAAATTGCACAATTCATGTGGCCCATTATAATAGATAGGTTTCCTAATCCCTGCTGTATAGAATGAAAACATCAACTCTTTTCATACAATATCATACAAATTACATTATGAGCATCCATCAAAACTTACCTTTGCTGTCTTGTGTAAAGTAGCTTTGTCCAGAGATCACAAGAAAATATTGATGAAATTACAAGCGTCAGAAAAGGAGATTCACTTTGCCTTCTTTTTAAAGATTTTATGCAGACTTAAGTTTATACTTCACCAAACACTTGAGTAACTGCAAAATACCCAATTAACAAACTTGAGACATATCAAAAGGTGAGAACACATTCAAAAGACCAACTCCATTGAAATATGCAATTCTCTTATCACCAAATAATTAAGAAATGAGGTTTGAACCAGAAATGCTAGAAAGTCAATCAAGGGCTCAAAAGACTCAGATTCTAGCCTAGTTTCCCTTGAAAACTTGGACCCTAGGCCAGGTAACATGGGCCAAAATTGCTAAAAACCTACCTCACTTATGACGTCACTCACAAAAATACCGAAACCAAAAATCATAATTTTTTTCATTGCAGATTTGCCGAGTCTTTTCAGGGTTTGAACAGCTCTCTAGCACAATCTGCCAAGGAGCTATGCTGTTGGTAAGTTAACCGAAATATCCCTGTTTTTACCCGATATCCAGGTATGATATATTTGTACACCAGCAGCCAAAGTGTTAATATTCAAATTGTATATGATTGGATGAGATTTATATACCGTATTTTTCGGACCATAAGGCACACTTAAAATCCTTTAATTTGCTAAAAAATTGAAAGTGCGCCTTATAATGCAGTGTGCCTAATGTATGAATCTGGTTGTGCTTTCTTATCTTGAACCAATTTTGTGATAAACGGTAAACGGTGCTATTTATTTAATTGCTAGTTACGATTTTTTTGTAAACAGACCATTGTGTTGCATAATAAACCAATAACAATAGCGATGAGCAACGTCCCAGAGTAGCTAGCACATACCACAGATCCTACTACTCAGCGGGGCTCCAGACTACATTGTCGCACACCGAATCAATCACACACACAACTTTTATTTTAATCTATGTGTGTCTAGCGAATTAGACATGTTTGACAGATTAAATTCCCTTGTACGTAATGACAGATTAAACTCAGTGACGACTCATTCACTCGGGCGACTTCGGAACTCGGAAGTTACTGCGAAAGAGTTGAATACAGTTTGACTTATCTAAGTTTTGCTTCATTTAATGCGTCTTATGATCCGGTGTGCCTTATGTATGAAAAAGAAAACAGCTAGCATTCAATTTTTGATACCGCGCCTTATACTTCAATGCATCTTATGGTCCAAAAAATACGGTATACCCAAAACACCGGTATAAATGAAATATGCACAAACATCTACCCGTTCTACCGTATTTACTAGATTGTTAGCTGCTCTTGAATGTAAGCTGCACAAAATGGTGAAAAAATTAGTGTAAGCCGCCCTTGAACGAAGGTTACCTAAACTCAGATATTTTTGCATACTAGCATGTTTTGTGTTTATTCATAACCCTGGTAATGATGCTCACACCACTACAACTGCATTCTGTTCAACTGTAAACCACACAAAATGATGAAAAAAAAACCTAGCCGCTGCGACTTACAATCGAATCTATAATATGGTACAGTCTGATATTTGAACTACTGTGATTTGCACAATAGATTAATCAAAAACTGTTTTAAGTGCAATGTCACCCTTATATTGTTATAATTACATAGTTATTTATAAGAACTGTATCACTTTGCATTCCACTCTTATAAATGAGTTAATTTTGACTGAAACCTAACCCAACAACATAAACACCTTGCCCTTTGTCATAGATCAGTAGTTTTTATTAAACTTTCTTATCCATGCCCACATTTTTACTTAAAATGGTTCATGGCTCAACATGTGTTACAAATTTTTGCCAAACAATAAAAACAGAAACGTGCAGTAGCAATGTTTGACATTCAGCCAGCATTAATGCCAGGATTGTGGAACCGGAGCCCAAGCAATTTTGGATAGCTGGAGCCGGAGCCAAAAGCTTTTAGATGGTGGAGCTAGAGCCTGAAATTGGGGTTCAATTCCACAGACATACTTTGTTGGGCAAGTGAGTTTTACAAATAATGCAATGGTTTTTAGTGTGCAATGGGCCAAATTGTTCTGGAGCCTGAGCCCAAAACTTCTAGATGTTGGAGCTGGAGTCAAAAATTTAGATGCCTCGAACTGGAGCCAGAAATTTGAGTTCCAGCTCCACAGGCCTGGTTAATGCTGAGTAGCTACACCGCAATGGGCCTGTCATGACATCGCAACAGATCACCTGGATCAGATGGTCTCTGGTACTACAGAAACCTTTTGCATTTCTTTCCACCATTGTCTCTTCAACTTCATTCAGGCATGCTATGTGCCCTACACAGGACATACATGCAACTGTGTTACTCCATAATGGTCCAATGGGTAATTTCATTGCTTTTCATGATCTATGATGATTATCATTTTTCAATTCCTCCCATACGTACATTTGTAATGTCATGGTTGCTGTGTGCCTTTCAGTTTCATAACCTCTACTGTCATGCACTTCTCTCATCTATTTCATGTGCATGTCTCACTTGTTCATTTGTAGCCTAGTGGCGGGCACCAATTTTTTTAATTTCACATTGACTATTTCAAAATAGCTGAAAACTTTCTTATCTTTTGCACTCACAAAGAGCAGTGATGAATCACAAACTAAAGCACAATTTAAGCTGCAAAGCTTAGGAGAAAATAAGACTGGTGACTGAGCTGAGAGCATGTATTTTTTTCCACAGATAAAAACTTCAAGAAAAGTTCACATTTGTTTACATTGATTTTCATACCCTCCTGATGATGTACTGTTATGCAAAGCAATACTAGTTCGCTACTAATTATTTATAACTTTCATGTTATGCTACTGCTTGTAAAGTTGTAAACATAATGTTTCCTAGTGAACTTCACCAGCAATCTAGTAAGTCTTGCTAGTAAGTTTAATGATTTCCAATAAAAATTCCTACTTTACAATGGTGTACCATGTACTTCTCGCTTAAATCTAGTGGTATCATATTTTAATGATACTCCATGCTATCAGCGTGATTACACAGCTACAAAAGCTGTGGAGATTACATTATATACCTATTCATTATAGCTCAGTTCTTTTTAGATCGCTGCACTACTACAAACCCAGTTTGATCATTCTGACTAGAAGATGTTGTGGTAGTTAACATTTTTCTTACTTCAACAACAGTGGTTATCATCCATTTCGCTGAAGTGAACCAAATCCAAACCTTCAATTTTTTTAGAAATTTAGCACAAGTTTATTGACATGTTTTGTTTTATTGCACAAACAAAGGATGTTACACAAAATCTGAGAGGTGTTACTGAAAGACACCAGTCTATCAGAAAGAATCCTTTCCCAGCAAAGAATCAGACACTAAGCTCTTATAGAGTATGTATTACACCTACGAAATAGACATCATCAGCTCTTATTCAAATAGAATCTGTTACTGAAAGATTGCTAAAAGTCACACAAAGGATGCTTGGGAGCTGCATCAGGCTTATAGAACACTGTTTGAGAACCACTGTTTAACAAGCAATACCACACCTGCCAGCTCCAATGTCACAGCCTTAGCGATTATTGAAGCAAAGAAATGTCAAAGGTTTAAAGATGCATTGTTGCAGTCTGGTGTCATAACTTGTAACAATCGCATTTAGTGTGCTATAAAGAGTGACTGCTTTAGGTAAGTCTATTTGGCAAAAATGTTAGTATCTAGGAAGAGACGCAGAGCCGAAATTACTTCTCAAATGTCCATAGCTTCAGTCCGGTCCTAAATTTTAAACTCCAAGCAAGATGCCCAGCGCCGGTGACCTGGCTCTGCACACCTGAAGACAACTGCTGGATCTTCTTCTCAGGCATGGCAAGCTAGGTCTGACAAATTCTCAGACAAATGTTACGATAGAATACATTAACTCCATCTCACTGCAAAACTAGCAGACCAAATCTACAACCAAAAACTCAACCTTGAATACAACCCTTTAGACTAGCAATATACCAGAACTACAAAAAGCAAAGTATGATAAGAGAAGAACGCAAAATGCTGCATTTGCCAGAACAAATGATTTGAGGAACTGCAACTGACCCCTGAGACACAACAACCCATAAAAAGAAATGGGCAAAGGGTCATCTTCTTGGTGGACAACCTTGCCAATTAAAACAATTCGATATGCACTAAAAAAAAAGAATTCATGGATCCTATCTGCATGAAATATGAACCAGAATGGAAGGTAAAGGGCATACCCATTAACTGTGCATGCATGTGGAGAGACAAACTCTGTAGATCATAGCCAAATGGGTGGCTATGCTTCAATGCAAGCTGGGTGGCAACACTTCAATGACACACAGCTCAGTGAGAGACTCTTGAGGCACAGATGAGAGATCTGTGGAGATGTTCAGATAGAACCCACACTTCTGCCGATCAATGAAAATGAATTTGAAAGAAAAGTCAATACATTTGGCAATGCAAGGTTGGGCATTTCTGCAAGAGGTCTGTGGAATAGCTACAAGAAATCATTTTTTGACATGAGGATCACACATCCTACCTCAGTCTTATTCTGATAAATCCCTTTCTCAGATCTACCAACAACATGGAAAAGAAAAAATAACAAGTACAACTAAAAATTGACATTGACAAGTCTTCATTCTATCAATCCGCTTGTTGTCTTCACAACAAGCAGAGGGGTCATTCCATGCTTAATTTGAAACTGCATGTAACCACATGTCATGAAACCTTTTTATTTGTACTTTTTCTTAAAGAGTATAAAAAATGATGAAGATTTAAAAAAAAACTTCGAAATTGCTTAAATGCTTCGAGTTATTGCGATGTGAAATTTTGGCCACTAGTGGGAGACTTTCTCCCGCTTTTTAGATAATTGGTTGCCACATGAAAACTAGGGCAGCTAAATGCACGAAAAGTGATACCAGGTTTTTTTTAGGTCTGGGAATCCATTTTTGAAGTCAAAAATACCCAAAAATGAGTCCATCAAGGTGTAAATTCATCTTCAAAAAAATTCATGCACACACTTTGGCCGTAATCATGGGGATGTTGCAAAAAAATTTTTTTGCCCATACTGCAGTACACAGCATATATTTTGCCGAAATGAAAATTTTTTTTATTTACTTTTACTTCCAGCCAATGTTTTTAACCTTAGCAAAAGTATATGTTTAACCACACAAAAAATGTCTTACGTAAGCTCTGACATTGCTGATTCTGTCCAGCTGACATTAACACATCACACTCCACATTCATTCATCATATTCACTACTGTGACATTGTAAGTGCTCT